>Ga0351904_1010_pt1 | contig 55248 bp, 56 predicted proteins | sample BONcelHT113001E3_FD_205826 | JGI IMG/M metagenome (GOLD analysis project Ga0351904, IMG submission 205826) | Enriched cells from coal bed in the Powder River Basin, Montana, United States - BONCAT cells T11 rep1 HSBNCT.T11.300.1.E3 ...
TCCCGTTCTCAGGGTCTGTCATGAAATACGGGGGGGGGTAGGGGATAGGAGGGGATAGGAGACGTTCATGACAAACAAAACTTATGCAAATATTTTCTCGACAAGCTTACTTTGTCACGAATGTCCCCCAATTTCCTTGGCACGATTAAAGCACGTTTAGAAACAACGTCCCGCTAGATCCCTAGATCTCATACCGGCGGACATTTGCTCTCATCGAAAGCATACTTTTCATCTCTCAGATTTCTCACCATTTCTCCTGCAGGATTTGTTCGCGTTTGCCCTGGTATTCCGCCTCGGTGATCAGTCCGTCTTTTCTCAACCGTTCCAGTTGGTGCAGCCGCGCCTCGAAATCGGCGGTTCCGGGTGTTGGGGGCCCGGTGGTCTCTGCCAGATACATGTCAATCAGCGAGTTCTGCGCCACTGTCTTGCCTTTGGACAGCAGCCTGGCACAAAAGACGATAATCGACAGACACGCAGCCACCCAGATCAAAAAAAATGCAATTTGCAGGATGATCAGTCCGCCTTCCGAGGAGGGCGTATCCAGAACGACAACCACCGCGAAGACCAGGCCGAACAACAGGAAAAGAACGGCGACAATCAGGCCGGCCTTCGCCTGCAAGATAGTCAAACCGCCGGGAGTGACATAAACTTTTTTGGTCATAAGATTGCTACTCCTCGCAAACCCTTTGGCATGCTTCAAGGATTCGAATGGGTTCTGAACACCGCAACCGCCATAAGCGAATTCTCGGCAAACCTTTGCGCCCGTATCGAAGTAGGCGCTCCAAAACAGCGACTTGCAGATCCCCCATCGGGTTCCAAATCACATCGGCGTTTACTATCCACTGCCTGACCGATTTCTTTTTTCAAAACTAGGGTTTAAAGGGATGTAGTTGATTTGGTGATTAACTCTTCAACACATTCCCATTTGTCATTCTCAGCCACTAATGCAGCTCCTCGGGTTGCTCCCCTGCTGACTCCGGAGCGTGTAATACCTAATGCCTTTGCAACAACTTCGCCGCTGTAACCGATCTTCCGAACCGCCAAGTAGCATATGAGGCTTTTTGCATCAGTTATCACTACACCCCTCTTGCGTTGGCACAGTACTTTCGGGTCAACACCGGCTATCTCAGCAACCCGCTCTACCAACTTATCCAGAGCGATACGCACTACCAGCTTTTCAGAAACTTCCTTTTTCTGTTTCAGTTGTTCGACGAAATCAGCGCTGCCAAGGATTCTGTCGTCGTATGCCGTGATCAATTCATTCCCGGCTAATTTCACTAGCGGTTGAAATGACAATGTGAAGCGGTTCAACCACTTATCTTTAAGAGATATTAAATTGACCGCAAGAATCACCATGTGTATAATCCGCGATTGTTTTTTAATTGACCCGTTATCGCGGGGACCGGCCGGGAGTAAACTGGCCGGTTAACACAGGAGGATGATTCCATGGATGCATTCAGAACGTTTCGCGAAGTACAGTTGGCAATGCTGCTTGTCCTGTTTTGCGGCTTTATGCTGACAGGGTGCGGCGACAGCAATGACGGGTGGTACGTCAACACGAAAAGCCGTCCGGTAGCCAACGCGGGGACGGACCAGGAAGTTACCATCGGCGGCACCGTCACCCTCGACGGCACCGGAAGTACCGACAAAGAAGGAAAACCCCTAACCTATTCATGGAATCTGGCCGAAAAGCCGACTGGGAGCGCGGCGGTCCTTTCCGATTCGACCAGCCCCTCGCCGACCTTTGTAGCCGATGTCGGGGGAGATTATGTGATTGAACTGGTCGTCAACAACGGCAAGCAGTCGAGCTCCGCAGATTCTGTTACGGTCACGTCCGTCAATACCTACGGCTATGACTATACTCCCGGGGTTGCCTATGCATTTCTCGCCTATGGCGAGGCACCTGAGTTCACAGGATTTACCGGCTTTGTAAAGATTGACCTCGCCACCGGAGCCATCACCACCATCCAGCAGCTCTTCGATTCGAGCTCTTTCTTGACCGGCGCAGACTTTGTCAAGGGGAGATATCTTGCCGCTCAATACGGAACCAACAAACTTATTTATGTGAACGGCAACGGCACCTTTGAGGAAATAATAACTCTTGCGGGTGTCACCTCTATTACAGGCCTCTCGTACGATGCCGCTGCGGACAAGATTTACGTTGCCGACGTAACCGGGGCCGGGACTGTCTTGCGCGCAATCTCCACCACTGACTTTTCAGTTACCCTGGTCGGAACCATTACCGGCGAAATCATCATCGGCCTGGCGTCCGATGCATCCGGGACCATGTACGGGATAAGTCTGGATGCTGACAACCTGTATCGCATTGATACCGCGAGCGGTTTCGGGACAGTGGTCGGCCCCCTCGGCATTAACATTAATTTTGCCCAGGGAATAGCCTTCGACCGCACGAACAATATTCTCTACGGTACGCTCTATAGCAGCAGTGGCGGCCTGTACACCATCAATACCACAACCGGTGCCGCGACACAGGTTGCCCCGTTTGGCGCTGAACTTGACGGCTTTGCCATTCCTACTCAGCCGTTGATCCCGGGCTAATCGGACGAGCAGCGCAGCCCAAAGAGGACCAGCGGGACGCTGTTATATATTTTTCTATTGAGAGATCATGGATTCAATAGAAAAATATATAACAGCGTCCCGCCAGAGTTCCAACTCCTCTGACGATCACATGCTGGAGGACTCCAGCTATATCAAGGTGTGCGGTGCGTGGCATGGTGTAAACATACCTGATTTTGAGATAAAATCAACTAATCAACTACGTTATATATGAGAAAGAGCAGAGTTTAACCCCCTGGAATATATAACAAAAAGACATATTATATCAGTCTTGCTAATTCTATTCCCACCTGTTATTGAATAGCCATTTATTCAACAGAACAGGAGGATAGAATGCACGATGTAACTGATAGACTGGAGCTGTTCAGGCTTATGAGAGCTTCAGTCAGAGGTTCGGAAAAATACTTGCTGGTCGGCGTTGATGTTGCCAAGAACAACCATCATGCTTTTTTCGGCACTCCCAATGGTAGAACGCTTCGCAAGAATATGGTCTTTGACAACAGCACAAAAGGTTTTGAGAGTCTCCGGAGTTTAGCCAGAGACCTTCAGAACCAACACGGCTTGGTTGACGTCGTGTACGGACTGGAGCCTACCGCCTCCTACCATAAGCCCTTGGCCGAATTTCTGATCCGCCAGGATGAACACGTTGTCTATGTCTCCAACGTGGCCGTAGCAAAGAATCGTGCGATGCTGGATGGCCGCTGGGACAAGAACGACAAGAAGGATGCCGCCAATGTCGCCGACCTGGTCGGCCAGGGACGCTGCCTTTACTATGACGTACCGGAAGAGAGCCTGCGGAAATTAAGGAGCTTGATAGCATTCCGGAGCAGGCTGAAGAAAGAAGAGCACGCTCTACGGATGCGCCTGCGGAACAACGTGTTCGCACAATATTTCCCCGAACTGGACAAGCTTTATATCCGGGCAGGCCAATCTGATGACTTGGTTTTGTCGATTGCTCAACACTGCCTGGACCCAAGAGAAATCGCCGGTATGGAGTACGAGGCATTTCTGAAGCTGATCACGCCGCGAAAGATCAGGATCGAATCGGAAAAGCGCCTGCGTAAGCTTTGGGAGGTCGCCAAGGAGTCCGCCGGCTGCTTGGTGCATGACGCGGCCCGATGGGAAGCCCGGAGCCTGGTAAGCAAACTGAAGGCGGTCCGGGAAACCGTCAAAGGCAACGAAAAGCTGATGGAAAAGGTAGCACAGCAGTTTCCTGAGCATGAAAGTCTTCTCTCTATTCCGGGCTTCGGTCCCATTGTCTCGGCTATGGTCCTTGCCGCCATTGGCAACGCTTTTCGGTTTGAGAACCGGAAACAGATATTGCGCTTGGCTGGGCTGGATTTGAGCGCCGAACGAAGCGGCAAGAACAGCGACAGCGTCAAGCCGGTGATTTCAAAGCAGGGGAAGGCGGCCTTACGGTATGCCCTGGTGCAGGCGGCCATGGTTGCTTCCTCGTTGAACCCTGACATCAGGAGCTACTACAGCAAATTGCTCAAAGGTCGTGAGCTCGAACGCGGCATCAAGCTGAAGATGAAGGTCAAGCTGGCGGCAAAGCTCCTGGTTGTCGCGTGGACGCTGATGAAGCGCAGAGAACAATTTAAACCTTCCTGCTTCATAGGGTAAGACAGTTTACCCGAAGCAGGCAGTCGGCGAGATGAGCCCGTTCAAGAACGTTGAGGCAGTGACCTCGGGAGGGACAATACCGGGCCTCTCACTGAATCTTGGAGCGTTGATAAGGAATGATTGACGACCCCGTACCCGATGCGGGCGGGGAATGTCGAATACCAGTAACGATTAGGCCCAAGGTTCGCCGTTAGTGAGAGACTCGCCATTTTTGAAATCAAGGGAGTAGTGCGTCCGGATTTCAGAAATAAAGCTAACTATCTGATTTTAAAAGAGCGGTATTTTTTCTTGACAGGTTGATTATAGAATGTCCCCTCAGTCCCGGAAAAGGTCTGTCGGCTTTGTCTTTCAGGACTATGCCTTGTTTCCCCACCTGACGGTTTATGAAAATGTCGCGTACGGTTTGCGGGCGGCAAGCTTGAAAAACAGCCTCGTAAAAGAGCGGGTAAGCCGTCATCTGCATCTGGTGGGGATGTCCGAATATCGGGACAGACATCCGGCCACCTTGAGCGGCGGGCAAAAACAACGCGTCGCCCTGGCAAGGGCGCTGGCGACCGAGCCGGAAGTTCTGCTGCTGGACGAACCGCTGAGCCATTTGGATATGTCTCTCAAGGAGCAATTGGCCGATGAGTTGAAAAGCATCCAGCGGGAATCCGGCGTTACTACCCTATATGTTACCCATGATAAACGAGAGGCCATGACCCTTGCCAACCGGGTTTCGGTGCTTCATCAGGGGCGTATCGAACAGGTGGAAGAGCCGGGCGAGGTTTTTTATCGGCCAAAAACGCCCTTTGTCGCCAACTTCGTCGGTTCAAAGAATATCCTGAACGTTCGACTGGTCAAGCTGAAAGAACATGAGGCGGAATTTGACGTCATGAATCCCGGGCTGAAAGGGCCAATGAGGATAAATGTTACAAGATACCCGGTGTTTACTCGAAAAAGAGAGCTTGATCTTTGTCTGCATTCTGAAAAAATCGAGCTGTGCAAGGAACCGAAAGGAGAGAACTGTTTCCCCGGCCACCTCACGACACTCGATTCGCGGGGAGCCTTTTTCAATGCGACCATCGATGTTTGCGGATTGACGCTGAGCGTTCTGAGAGAAAAATCCAGGTCTATGGATCCGGGTGCTGAAGTCTGGGTCCATTTTCCGCCGGATGCATTTCATCCACTATGTGGACGAGGCCATGCGTTGCCTGAGTATTTGCGGGACTTTGAATGTCTGAAATATTCAAATACCCTGCACGCGGGAGCAGCGATCAGTCGGTTTGATGATGAAATTGAAGGCAGTTCGGACACCTTGAAACGTCTCCCGGACCATGTTTGCGGGGTTGAAGCAAATGGGACGGGAATTGCTAAATAACTGGCTGAAGGATCAAGGTCTAGTATCTGTCAAAGAACTGTGGGTGAAGATCCATTACCCGGCTACGGCCCGGTGACTTCAACGAACCGCCCGGTGCGGACCAGCATGCCGGGTGGTTGTTTGGGGAGGGAGAGAGAGAATCTCCCTCTTACCTGATTGGAAATCGCAGTTCTAATTATTCTGCTTTCAAGGGCAAACCCCTCAGAGCTTGTCCCTTCAATGGTTGCCCCCTGATAATTTCATCTGAATGAGAGCCACTCGGTTACCTTGCTTATCGATTCTCTCTTCCACAGATACGGGCAAAAAACCAAGTCTGGAATATAATAATAAACTGGCGACATTCTGATTGAAACAAGATATCTGTACTTCTTTTGCCATGTGCTTTGCAAAAGCAAGCTGAACCATCGTCTCAACAAGATACCTACCGACACCCCGAGCGCGCGCAGTTGGAGCCACAACAACATTACCAATGGCGCACTTACTCCCTGGGTCACAGATATAAAAGTTTGCAAAACCAACAACACTGCGATTCCAAAGCACAACTGTTGAATCGGTGCGCTGATCGATAGCCTTCTTCAATTGGTCAAAGGTCAAAGGATAAGATGCCTTGGGATATAAGAAAAACAGCTCTTCTTCAGATTGCGGAAATTGGCAAATCAGAGGAATGTCTATTTCTTGCACTGGTCGATATGAAAACATGGCATGGTTCCCGTATATCAATTTTTTACAGATTCACATCCATCCAACGGGGCCGAGGCGCACCGGCGAAGCAAAGCGGAGCCCGCGTGCCTCCGAGTTGTTGGCCAATTACCAAAATTTCCACCAAGGTTTATTTGAAGTATCGGGAAGAATTGAGCCCTTACCAATTAATTTTACGATTTGATACTCTTCCTTTGGCGGTAACTGTAAAAATCTTATTTCAGGAATAAAGACAACTGCTCCACAGGAACATGAATTGTCACAAGTTGTGTCTGTAGGAACAAGGTTCTGGCATTTCAGACAATGTAAATACCAATCTGGCATTGGAACCAGACCTTCTGAAATATCTGTATCTATAACCTCGATATAAGCATCCTTAATAACATCGGCCGCAATAAGCACTCCGATTTGTTCTGCCTAAATTTCCGATTCTTGTAATATTCTTCTTTTAAATTTTTTGCACATCTAGGATCAGTTATTTGAAAAGGGTTGCGTTCCCTTAACTTCTCACAGTTTTCTTGCGAACGTTTCTCTATTAATTCCTTTCCAATTTTCTTTAGATTTTTTCTTTCTGCTGCGTCTAATATTTTTCTTGGAGCACTGTCAAATGATGAGTTTACAGCCGCCATAAGCGATACATTTATTAGATTAAACAGTCTTTCAGATAGTTCTTCGTATTCCTTGTTAATTGCCTCGTCATTAAACCCCAAGTCATTCCAAGATCCCATCCCACCGAACACCCATGCAGTTTGGCATGCATTGATGAGTTGATCAGATTCTTGTTTTAGATAACCAGCAGGACTAATTCTGTATCCCTTTGCTTCTTTGGGCTCTACAGATAGAACATTTATCCCATTGGCAAAGCATACTCCAAAGTTTTCACAGCCATTTTTATTGGCAAACGAGTAAATCTCTCTCAAAACGGTCTTCAATTCGGTTGTCAGGTGGCTGACTGAAGGAAGATTGATTTTTTCTTGTTTTGCATTTCTCGCTATTCGACCGTAGGTAACATTCCAGATATTCTGGTCTGGATCGTCCTTATCTCCGACCTCCCACCGTGCCTCCCAGAAGTCTGATGCCGTAGCTTTTACACATTCAATGAGCCAGCGACCACCTCCACCAACAAACCCAACTGACATACGGTCTGAAATTCCTTCTTGTTTGCTTCCATAGTGCCAAGCCCGTAACTGATAAACCCCTTCAGATTGCATTTTATCCAACCAATCAAGGGGGGTCTCTGCATATTGCTTTTCTGTCCAGCCAGAACTGTCCGATTCAAGATCAACAAATTTAACAAATTTGCAGAACTTAAACGTTGTGTTATCAGGGAAATATTCATCCAAAGAGTTCCCGGCCAGAAAACTATTTCCATGCGCCGTAAGACACAGTAGTTGAGCGATTGTTCCTTGCAAAGTTCCTCCATTATTCTGCCCAACGGTTCGCGCAGTTGACCCGTTCGGGCAGGTTTTCCGCCCGACCGGTGTCGAACTGCCTGGTTGGGATTTCGCCTTTTTAGCCGTTGGTTTATCTGGTTTTGTCAAATGCGTAGGTCTGATAATCATATAAAAGGCACCTCCTGGCATAGTCAGATGACTTCCTGATATGCTTGTTAAAGAGTCCAATCTTTAATAATCAGGAGGCGCCCAATGAAACTGTACTCTGGAATCGATCTACATTCAACCAACAGCTATTTGGCAATTATTGATGAAAGCGGCAAGCGCATCTTCAAGGAGAATCTACCGAACGAAATTGCCACGATCACCGACAGGCTCTCTTTGTACAGCGGCACACTTGAAGGTGTTGTGGTTGAATCAACCTACAACTGGTATTGGCTTGTCGATGGGCTGATGGCTGAAGGATTTGTCGTACACTTGGCGAATCCTTCAGCCATCCAGAAATATAGCGGTCTCAAGCATGCCGATGACAAACATGATGCATTCTGGTTGGCCGAGATGCTGAGACTAGATATCCTGCCGACAGGCTATATCTATCCGAAGGACGAACGACCATTGCGCGATCTGCTCAGAAAACGAAGCCATTTGGTATCTTTGAGATCGTCGTTGCTTATCAGTCTCCAAAACATCATCTCCCGCAATTGCGGCATGAAGATGAAGACCAACGATATCAAGCGCCTTCGTGAGAACCGTGTCCATCCGTTACTGGCCGATAATGAGGATCTGGCCCTCGCCGGTCAAGTAAGCAAGGATTCCATCGACTTTCTGACCCGGCAGATACGATCCATTGAGACGTTCATTGAAAAGAAGATCGAACTCAAGGATGGCTACAAAAACCTCGTTACTATTTGCGGAATCGGCAAGATCCTTGGACTGATCATCATGCTTGAAAGCGGGCCAATGGAACGTTTCGAGAAGGTCGGCAACTACGCATCCTACTGCCGGGTGGTTTCTTCACAATGGACCAGCAACGGCAAGTCCAAGAGCAAAGGGAACAAGAAGAACGGTAACAAGTACCTTTCCTGGGCATTCTCCGAAGCAGCGGAATTTGCCAGACGTTTCGACGACAGAGCCAGGGCCTACTATAACCGGAAACTGAGAAAGACCAACTTCATGGTAGCGCACGCAGCACTGGCTCATAAACTCGCGCGGGCAGCGTACTACATCATGCGGGACCACGTTGAGTTCATGCCTGAGAAAATATTCACATAGGAACTGGCTGGAGCGGTGAACCCGCATTGGGGTTGGCAAAACCACGAGGTCTGATTGGCAGCCGCTCCACCCAGCATTTATAATAGTTATCGACGTCTTTACTGCCCACGCCGTGAGCCACCAAGGGGCTGGTTAACAACCACGAGACCTGAAACAACCAATTGGACACGGCCTGGAACCGAAGGTTTTCTGGTCCGCGAAATGCGGAAAGGGCTGTTGAACCTCCATTACTTCAGCAACAAGCCTTGATCCTGATGGGTGACTGGTGCAGCTAAAGCTGACATCAAAAGAGAAAGAAATAGCGGCAATGGTAACGATGTCGGTGGCTTGTCAAGTAAGGCTGAAAAACTCAATTTTCATGCATAGGGGAAGTCTTTGCCGTTGACAGCAGCCTTTTAATGGGTGACCACTTGAAGGTTCTTCTGAGGCCCCTTTACTTTGAGCGAGTCCAAGCATCCGGCCAATCATCAAAACTTTCAATTATTTCGCCATCTATGATTAACGTATACATTGGTTCTTCTGGATAGTCATTAAGGCGTAGTTTGAATTTCTTATCAACTGAATAAATTGTGTAAGGATAAAGGGGGTCGTTAGTTTTTTCCCAATGCAAATTTGTTTTTAAATAGTCCATAAAATTTACCTCGTTATTCCAAATTTTGCGTTAAATTCAGCATTTGTTCGTGAAGCCCCATCGATTACGGCTTGATATGCGCCATCTTCAGTCATACCTTGGTTTTTGTGTTTCTGAACTTCTTGTGGAAATGTTGGTCCATCTGGGGAACCATACTTTGCTAAGTCTCTACTTCGGAGAGCTGCAACTTCGTCAGGGTTTTGCATATAATCTCTTGCAGTGAGACGCGCTTCGTGGCGTATGTTAAATATTCTTTCGGATCTTTCTTGAAGAGGAACCCCCTCTTGCTCCCACTTTTTATCCAATTTATTTAGTTTGTCAGGGTTTGTTTGCTCGTTATACCATTCTCGAATAGATTTATTGTCTGAAGCTTTCATTCCTTCCGGTAAATTTCGCTTCATTGGAACGTTATTTGGTTTCTTCCCCGGCCTCGGCTGCTCCTTCACAGTCGTATGATCTGTCAGCGTCCTGACCGGTTTCGCAGCCACACCACCAGCACCTGAACTTTGCATGAGCTTCGGATTGCTCATCAATCGCTGGTGATTCTTTTCCACCCAGACCGCAAATCCTTCACCAAGGCGGCTGTTTCTCAGTTGTGCTACAAGCTCAGGCAGCTTTGCTATCCCTCTGGCAGTAAGGTAAAGCACTATTCCTTCCAGCACCAACCTTATCAAAACAGCAACAGCCTGTGCAAATTTTCGGGATGCCGCCATGACCTGTGAAAAGCCTGGAATCTTATCGTGTCCGTAGTGCATTGTATCCCAGGAGCTTAAACCAAAAACGTCCCGCGCACCTTTGCCCCACGCATCGTTAAAACCACTCTCGACAAGACGGGTAACCTGATACATATTTTTGCCGACATGTACCGCAAGAAACGCAAGCCCCATCCACTCAAGAATCCACATGCCTGCAGAAAAACCGGTAGAACTTCCGGCTATTGCACCCGGCACAGCTCCAACTCCCACGCCGGCTATTGCGCCCCCCAGAGCTCCAAGCGACAATCCAACCAAAGTGCAGCCCGCAACAATTGCAAGCGCCATTAGAATGGTTGGCAGAATCCCGGAGAGTACTTCATCCAGGGCTTCACCTGTCTCCTGCATGACAGCGGACGAGATATCATTCTTTGCAAACCAGAGCGCCTGTATAACGTTTTTTGTCCGCTGTATTCGTTCGGTTCTATGGTAATCATGACAGGACATGCATCGTCCTGCCGGTGAATCCGGATGAGGCCAATCACCCTTAATAAATTTGTATCTTTGCTGCCAATCGGCCATGAACACTTCCTCCTGAAATGGATTAAAAGATTAATTCAGGATAATGTTCATAGCACTGATAAGCATTGCTTGTCAAAAATAAATAGAAAAAACTAATGTAAAAAATTCTTTTGATTGTGACTTGGTTGCCAACGGGGTCGGCCATGACCCGCCCGTCCCGATTTTTCGGGCGGTCGGCGTCCATGGACGTGGTTATACGTCCTCTTTTTCTGGCGACACCCTTCGACGTCTTCTTCCAGGGATGAACCATCCGAAAACAATTGTCTCAAGAATCATTCTTAGCTTCTGAGATGTAGTATATTTTTCTTCGATTGTTTCTTCTGGTAGTGCTCGGTTGAGGAGGTCAGTGATGATCGTTTTTGCTCGCTCAGCATCTTCAGGGGGAACCATAATTGTTTTTTTATTCAGGAGGTCGATCTGTGGCCCGACACGCATCGAACCGAAGTGGTCGTTATGAACGAAATAGTGAATGCATTCAGTGTCGAAGACACCTCGAATCATAGCCAGTTCAAGCTCGTCAGAGGGCGAATAAATTTTTATCGAGCAGTGGGTGTCAGGTCGCTGTGACAACATGAGCAGTGGGTGTCAGATCTCCACCTGTGACAATGTCATAAGTGGAGATCTGACACTGTCGGTTTCTGTCGGTTTCTCTTTTATCCATCAAATCGAATATGCGGTCTAAGAAATGGGGATTTATCAAAAAGGATATTTCGGGGACACTATACCTATTATTTTGCAACACATGAGACTTCTACGCGCCAAGTCACATGTGGCATGATTTTATCTGTATTATGTCCCCAGAATTCACATGTGGCATGATTTTATCTGTATTATGTCCCCAGAATTCACCAACTTTGCAATCCTGACCCAACTATGTCCTGGATAACAGGGATCATGCTACCTGACTCGCAGCGATTATCCCGTAGAGCTGCAGCACCTCCACCAGACCGTGAAAGACAAGCCCCATCCCCATGGCCGATACGAAAAAGCCGACCAGCCGCGTTGCCGCATCGACACCCTTTGCGCCGATCTTCCCGAGAATTGCGCGGGCATAGATCAGGGCAAGGTAGGTTACGAACATGGTCGCGATAATCGCAAGGACGATCGCGGTCATGTGGCCCAGGTTGGCTATGGGGTTCTTCACCATGGAGGACATCCCCAGAACCGTGGCCAGGGCGCCCGGCCCGAACATGATAGGTATCGAGAGAGGTACGAAGGCGCTGTCACCGGCCTGTCCGTCGGAGGCGCCGGGTGAGGAGAACAACCCTCCCGACGAGGAAGGAAGAAACATCTCGAAGCCAATCTTCACGAGTATAATCCCTCCCACGATGCGGACCATGCTGAGCGGGACCCCGAATATCTTCAGCACTAACGCCCCGAAGAGGAGGAAGAAGAGCATCATCAGCAGTGAATAGAAGCATGAGCGCCGCGCGACCTGTCGATGCGCGTTGTCGTCCTTTCCCTCCATAAGCTTCAGGAAGACCGGTATGGATTCCAGCGGGTTGATCATGGCCAGAAGGGTCGTAAACGTTACGATAAAAAGTGTCGGGATCTGTTCCATAAGTTCCTCCGGGCAAGAATATCAGAAGGTTGCGCCTTGAAAGATAATGGTGTCAAGAATGATAATGGTGTCAAAGCTACACGTTTCACTTAACCAAAAAGATAATGGTGTCAAAGCTACACGTTTCACATAACCAACTCTTTCCTCAGTTTTTCGACGGCCTGCTGAAATGTCTCATCCTTTGCCAACTCTTTCGTAACACGACGACTTGCTTCAGACACACCTGAATCTTTTAAACCAAAACGCGCTCCTATTTCCCGCAGCTTCAGGCCACTGTAACGGTGCGCCAAGTGGATTGCGACCCTTTCAGCTTGACGCTTCCGCTCTCCGAAAGCTGCCTGCGCTGATTCAACTATTCGTTCAAGGTCCACTTTCGGCGTTGTCCGTGGCGGCATGGGGAGGTTACGGTCCTGAAGCATTCGCTCCTCGTACTCTTCCTGTATCCGTTCCACGAATTCGGGTGTTCCCAAAATCGTGCCGACAACAGCTTGTACCAACGGACTTTCAGCCTCCTTGCCGAGCATATCATTTATAAATATCCGATATTTCGGTATCGCATCACATTCTGCAGTGCCGAAAAACCCAAGAATGAAGTCACGCTTTAACCAATTGGGAGGCTTTCGAAAGTCGGCATAGTCAGCACAGCTTGACCAACGGTAATTCACAGGATCGGCAACCGCACTAATCCGAACCGGGTTCAGGTGAATGTATCGCGACAACTCAACAGCATACTCGTCGGCTTCCACCAATATTGCCTTATACCTTCCCTGAAACAGGTGCCCCGACCGCTTTCGTTTGGTGTTGAAGTAATTCGTGTATGCACCGTTTACATGCTGCATCACCTGCGAAAGGTTCCCATGTGGCGTCTCCAGCAGTAGATGATAGTGGTTATTCATAAGGCACCAGACATGAATGATCGCCCCATATCTTTCAACCGCAGACTGAAGATATTCCAGAAACTTTTCGCGGTCTCGGTTGCTCTTGAAGATATCTTTCCGCTCATTACCCCTTGCCGTGACATGATAATAAGCTCCCGGATACTCAATTCGCAGTTGCCTGCCCATGGTTTACCTCGGCAAATCAGCTACTTTAATATACGTTGCGCTTTTCATTGTGTGAATCGTGTAGCTCTGACACCTCTTTGTTTTGACACCTCTTTGTTTTTTTTCCCTGGCGTCATGGAACGCACTTATCTCTCCTGCCGGTCCCAGGTATTCCTTATACCAGACCCCAAGAACCGCGGCTCCCTCAATGGGTTCCGCTGTATCCGCGTTTATAATTCTTCCATTGTAAGTAGCATCATAACGAAATGGCGAGCATCCGGTTATAAAGAACATGGCAGCAATCAAAATAATGTTGACGCATTTCATATTCACACCTTTTTGTGGATCTACCAGACATGTTATCTTGTCAATTATTTATACGCCTTCCTTACCCGAATAACGTGATAAGGCACACCGGCTCGGCGGGGGCTTTTCCCGCTGACCGGTGCTGCCGTTGGTTGAATCTTTGATGTTCTTGCCGCTGGTTTACCACCTATAAGTATTCCCTGAAACACCGCAAATTGATTGACCGCCTGGATAATAAGCATTTCCTAAAACTTCAACTACACTAAGAGCACTACAGTCATAGTGTAAACCTGTCTTTTTTTGACTTCTACCTGGGTCAATAATATCAAAATAAATTGTATCCTGGCCCAAAGTATTGCCTTGCTTATCTAAAACCCTTGTAACCACGATAGGTTTAAATATTCCGTCGGAATTGTTAGTCATAGTGTAACTAACTTGGCACTTATTAGCGTAAACGCCGTTTTTAGAAAGGGAAAGCGTGCCATTCTTTGCAAAAGGCCCACATGGTCCGTTCAAGCCTGCACACCCAGTAAAGAAAAGAGAAATTAACACTAATTGAAGTTTCATTGCTTTCATGGTTGCTCCCTTTTGGTTTAGTGACAAATAAGAGTAAATAAAACAAGTTACTGACAGCTCATTGCAGAAAGTCAATCTTTATGGGCTGTTTGAAATCTTCTGGTTTAATGCGTGATGGATGCAGAAACCCGCCTCCTTTATTTTTTCTGAGACAACAAAGTTTGTTTGGTGCGACTCCTTGTAACAGTTCCTTCAAGCGCTGCTGATGCGCATTTCCTGTTGCGATAACGATTGTTTCTACTTCTTTGAAAATTTTGGTTACATATTCGGCGTTAGTCTTGTCGGTCCCTTCATCATGAACCAGTTTTTTCTGATCTGTTTCATATTGCGGAAAAAGGTTTAAGACATGTAAACCGCCCCAACCCCACTGTACAGCGAGATTCATACACTTAAACACAGTTGCATCAAGCAGTAAGTGATCTGCTTTTGAAGGGTTTGCGCAGAGGAATGCACCGAGAACCTTTGTCGGTTCCCAAACCCTCTTGAGGACATAACGATAATGTCCACATTCCGACTTGATCGCGCTAGAATCGATTGTTGCAGTAAAAATGTTCTCTGTCATATTTCTCCTTTGTTCAACGTCTCAAGGCGCACCGGCGAAGCGTAGCGAAGACCGCGTGCCGCCGCTTGTTATGTTGAAGCTATCTGTAGTAAAGGGTCGATTTTGTCACGGCCGTCTATTGGCTTAGGCAGCAGATTCGGCAGCGTTCTTTCCACAGATTTACCAAGTATGTGTTTAATGGCCTTGTTGATATTTTCTATTGCTTGAGGCGCGTCAGATACGCCACTAATGATAGTGGCGCAGATTACCAATGCACCGACAACTTTTTTCCATGATGGGGTGGGGGAGGCTAGTTCAAGCTTTGCCTCCTGCAAATAGGAAATTAACCTTTCTTTCTCGGATGGAGTAACTGCCTCGCTGGTAGACAAGCTATCAATGGCCAAATCGATCTGAGTGACGATTATGTTAACGTTAATGTTGCTAGGCTTAAAAACTTCGTCGTCTGTATTTATCCTATTAGCCATGTCGTTTGAAAGTAGCTTTATCAATGACTTCAGGCGCTTTATGTAAACAATTACCGCTTCCATATCCAAGGATTTGTCAGCAAATATTGGAATACCCTTAGGAGGAAATAAGGATCCTAATATACTAGTACTAGGGCGGAATGTGTATTTTCTCCTGCTTTCTATTCTTAGACGAACTCCCAGTTGTGTAATTAAATTCTCAATTCCTGTCTGGTTTAACAATACCTTCAGATTATCTGCTACTTCTCTGTCAACTAAAGGTGCGATTTTGACGCACGCTGCAAGTTTTTCAGAAAACTCTCCAAAAATTGCATCCGCATCATCGGCATGCTTACTGTCCATATTTCTAAGGGCACGGCTTAACCCCCCAATCCTCATCAACAACCCTTCGTATGCCGAGAGTTCATAGAGTAGCGCTTCGAGCTTTTCTAGGTCCTCACCAAAATCAAGCATCCTTTTTAACATATGATTCCTTTGAAAATAACGCTGAGAGTACAGTGGGTTCACCGCTGTTGCGCTTGGATACTATGTAAGGCCCCCCTTGGGCATACGCATTTTTGGCGTATGCTGGACTTTGGCGAAACCCATTCTCCAAAGGAGGCCTTACACATGAGATTCTACACGAAATCACACAAACACTACTGCGGAATCGACCTTCATGCCCGGAAGATGTTTCTCTGCATTCTGGATGCGGAGGGCAATGTGCTTTTGCATCGCAACATCGCCAGTTCTCCGGAAGCCTTTCTCAAAACCGTAGCGCCTTTCCGTGACGACCTGGTGATCGGCGTGGAATGCGTGTTTGCCTGGTACTGGCTCGCCGATCTGTGCAGTAAGGAAGGAATCGAATTCATCCTAGGCCATGCCCTCTACATGAAAGCCATTCATGGCGGGAAAGCCAAGAATGACAAGATCGATTCCCACAAGATCGCGGTGCTGTTGCGCGGCGGCTCTTTTCCCGTGGCGTATGTCTACCCGCCGGAGATGCGCGCCACCCGCGACCTGCTCCGACGCAGGACCCATCTGGTGCGCAAGAGGGCTGAGCTCTATGCCCACATCCACAATACGGCCATTCAGTACAATCTGCCGGAACTCGGCGTCAACCTTTCCGTAGAGAGCAACCGGCAAGGGGTTACCCAGCATTTTCCCGACCCGCAGGTAAAAAAGATCGTGCATGTCGATCTGGCGATGATAGATGCCTATGACGACGTGCTCAAAGCCTTGGAATGGGACATCGAGAAGACTGCTCGCCGCCATGACTGGCACTCTCTCTTGCTGCTGCGCTCCATCCACGGCGTAGGACAAATCCTAGCCTTGGTGATGCTCTACGAGATTCATGACATCAACCGCTTCGAGTCGGTCCAGGATTTCGCATCCTACTGCCGGTTGGTGAAATGTAGCCACGAATCGGCCGGCAAGAAGAAGGGGACCGGCGGCGCCAAGATCGGCAATGCCCATCTCAAATGGGCCTTTTCCGAGGCGGCAGTGCTCTTTATCCGCTACAATCCTCCGGCCAAGAAACTGGTGGATAACCTTGCCAAGGTGCACGGCAAGGGAAAGGCCATAGGTATCGTGGCCCACAAGCTGGCCAGGGCGATCTACTACATGCTGAAAAACAACGTGCCGTTCAATCTGGAGAAATTCATGGCAACGGCATAGGGCTGGAGGGGACGGAAGCAGTCACAATGTCCAACTGGAGCCGCATGGGGCGAGCCTGAACCACGACCGTGCAAAACAATTCGGCGCGTTTCTGAACGCGAACCGGTCGCTGGCCGAATGTCCCGGCATTCCCGAGCTTTGATTAAAGCTCCGTCCCGCTCCTTTCATACATGAGTCGAATTCTTGCAGTTTCAGTGTGTTCTGCCCCTCGCCAGAGCCCGGCACTAACTGCGATGCTCCGAAAGGAGCAATCCCGTCTTTTTGAGTGGGACGGCGCGGGTACGGTATAGTTTCCAGGTCGCGATGGCAATGCCTTCGCAACCGCTGCAGGTGCTGTCTCCGCAGCGGTGTGAGCCTCGATAGGTGTTTGGTGCAGGACCTTTCCCCATTCGGATAGTGCCTGATGCCGGTTATTTAGAAATCCAAGTCGGAACAGGGAAACTACTGATTCGGTTCATTCAAAAAAAACGATTCAAAATCGTTAGGGTCTATTTTTGCCCTTGACGGACCGGGGCCTTATAAGTGTTGGAAAACTGCCTTTTTGCTCAATAAGTTACATAACTTACCAGCGTCCCCTCAGCCTCCCGTTCAACGGGGCCGGGGCGCACCGACGGAGCGAAGCGGAGGCCGCGTGCCGCCGCGTGGTTGGAATCACACTAGAGTGGTATTAAGGCTGATTAAATATTCTACAAGCTCATGCATGTTGGTTGCAGGATGGCTGGAGCCAACTGCGTGATTGTGCTTCTGTAATTGCTGAGCATGCTTAATTGCGTCGGAAAGCATTCTTCTTGTTAAGTCAAAGATATTGCTGGCACCCTTTTTATATCCGGGAATTAGCTTCCTATTATTCAACTCAGATATAACCAATTCACAGTTTGAGGCATTACCTGGAGCACAAAATTGTCGAGTAGTGTAGCCAAAATGAAGCAGCAGCCAGAACTCGAAACAGGGTTCTGATGTTATGGCCTTAAAAACAACGTCTTTCCCCAGCCTTGTTTGACCCAACTTGTCAATGGCAGCATCGAAAGTTGCGTGTTTATCCCGATCCAACACGCAATAGACACGATCATAATCCTTATCTTCCCGGAATTTTCTGATGGCATATTTGACTACACTAAGCGGATCTGAACCACACTCTTCCCCGCAGATTTCTATATTGGCAGTGCTGAGCCGGTAGGCATCCCGTATCTCCTTGAAGTAGTTTGGTTCTGTTTTTGCTCCCTCGCATACTATTAGCACCCTATCATACGGCGCTATCCTTGCTTTCTTCCGTTTCAGAGACGCCGCAACCCGCTGTTTGCGCTTATGAAAAAGATCATCCGAACCCATCAGAACCTCATTTCGCCGATATATGGTAACGCCCCGTAACGCCCTTTCAAATAGCCTTTTTCCAGAGCTTCACCCTTTCGAGGGGTAAAGTCTGACAGTGGATATAGCCTGGTTGCATTCGTAGCATCCTTTTCCGTAAACCAGATCTGGTCACGGCGTAACAGATCATTATCGAGCACTGATGTGTCGTGGGTCGAGAAAATCAATTGCGCATTTTTCTGGTTTATTTGCGGATTGTTAATTAGACTGATGAGAAAGCGTACCATCAGCGGATGCATGCTGTTGTTAAGTTCGTCTACAAACAACACATGACCATTGTCGATCACATCAAGCCAAGGACCGGCAAGGGTAAACAGCTTTCTTGTCCCGGCAGATTCATCGTCGGGGTCAAGAGCAACCAATTCTTTGGTTCCTGCAACCATGTGAATAAATTTAACCTCGCCAATTTCCTTACCATCAAACTCTTTCTCGATCATATCCTTAATTGCATCTGGCATGTCGGATGGAAGGTCGGATGAGTCAAACTTTATCGTCTCTACCTTTAGATCTCTAATGCTCAAATCTGCCGCATTTAGCATTTCAAGAATCCTTTTTCTACCTGCTTCTGTTTTACATAAAGAGGCTGAAAATCCCGGTGTAAGGCCACCCACACTGATGGTATGTAGCTTTTGATGAAACCAATTGTAAACCGGCTTCAACTGTTCGTTATTTAGTTGTACAGCTGTGGATAGGAACAGCGCATTACTGCGCGTTGTTTCTTGAAGCAGCGCTTTATGGCCCTTGAACTTGCTACCAAAATACCAAGTCTCCTTGTCAGCAGATGTGTCGAATTCTCTTTCAAACCAGCGCTGAGGACGTCCTTCTGGATAGGCAATCAACCACTCGTGGGTTACACGCGTACGGTTGACGGCAAATCCATACTGGTACCGAATCCCTTCCTGCAGGAACAGCACCTCAAATTCACTTGGTTCACTGCGACTAACCTCATTGAAAAGGAATGGCTTAACATCGATGGGCTCCCCTTCCTGCCCCTCCTTGGATGACTGAGTGACAAAACTCTCCATGAAATCAATCGCTTGCAATAGATTAGTTTTCCCGGATGCATTTGGTCCGTAGATAGCGACGGAACGAAGCAGGCGCGGCATAGCTTGCTCATTCGTTATGAAGCTATTTTGCTCCTTCAACTCGGAAGTGGAACTGGCCGCCATACTGAGAGTTTGTGTTGTCTGGATAGATTTGAAATTGGTAACGCTGAATTCGATTAGCATGGCTGATTTCCTTTCTTATGAAATCTATGGCCAATTATTGCATATTTTATGCAAAATTCAAATTTTAATTTTAGAAATTATTCCAGAAAGCAAGTTTTTTTACAAACTAGGTGACGTAGCAGGAGAAAAATTGAATGGCACTTCCAACGACTATGAGTGTGACTGGTGCGGCAGGTTTTCCGCCGCGACCGTGTCGACACGAGAGTTGGAACATCTTTCCCTCAAATGTGAATATGTGAAGGGCCCCATAGACCTTCACGTGAATATTTGCCCCATAGCGGGTTACTGACGATTCCAGGTAGGATAAGAATTGCTCCCTGTCTCGACGACTTTTGTAAATATCCTTTTGCTCATTGCCGCGTGAGGTGACGTGGTAATGCGCTCCTGGATACGTTATCCGCAACGGCCTTCCCACTTTTTCCTCCTCAGTTTGATGCCATCGTTCAGTTAATGTTTGTTCCGTTTCTTTGTCATAGGTGGAGACCTGACACCATCATGATGAATATTTCAGGACAGACGAAGGGTTTTAATCGATATCAAATTGTGGTATGTAAATGAGAGGAATTAAACTGTGGTGAGAGCAGGGGAATGGGGTCATGGATATACCTACGATTGCATCGGTTTTGTCAGGATTAAAAACGGCAACAGACATTGCCAAGTTTCTAAGGGAAAGCGGCGTTTCACTGGATAAAGCCGAAACCAAGAATAAACTGGCCGATCTTTATGATGCCCTTGCGGAAATGAAAATGCAGATGGCAGATGTTAAATTGCTTCTGATTGAGAAGGACGAAGAAATACGGAAGCTGGAAGATAATTTGAAGCTGAAAGCAAATGTGGTTTACGAAAAGCCGTATTATTGGCATGAGCGAGAGGTGTTACAGTGATACGTCTTCTTCCCAGTGCCCAGTTTTGTCGCGTTTGTGAGCCATGGTGGACTATCCTCCCGCGCAGCACTAGGACTGAGCGGGGGGGGTAGTTTGCTATGTGTATCAAGAGGTTTTGTAGATGTCTGGAATTGTAAAGTGCGGTTGGAAGGGCATCAGAAGCCACCCCCACTCTTTTTTTCGGCACGGTAAGAGTTGAAAGTGGAAAGGAAATCTTGCCCTCCAATAGTGACCACGCCTTTTGTCAAATCCCCATATTGGCTCATCATAACTACGCCGTCTGGCGGTAGCCACAGTAGGTTTTCACTTGCAACGGATACTCCGAAAAGGTTTGTAAGTTTGTCCTTGGTTATGCTTTTCGGCTCGCCCCACTTCTCTTTCATTGCGCTTTTTATTTCCTTGTAATTTGACGGGTCAAATTCGACTCGTATAAAGAACAATTTCTCGTCTTTGATGTAGCAGTTAACTGAAACAGGGGAACCCTTCACCGAAGAACTGTATTCACATACGTCTCCTCTACACTCCACAAGTTTCTCGGCTGACTTGACTATCAGCTCCACCCGATCCATCCCGATTATCATGTCCCTGAAACCGATTTGACTGGCAGTAGCGTAAGAGCATATAAATAGCAAGAGTATATTGGCGAAGCATATTGTTTTCATTTTGCTATTCCTTGTCTTTAAGGCCAAATGATCCTTGTTATTCCAAAAAATACCTTAGCAAGGTATCCTTGTTTGTCAATAAAAGCTATCGCAAACTGTTCGTCCAAGTGCTCAGCTTGTTGCATATCAGACCATCTCAACACTCCCCGAAATACGGAACGGAAGTATAAAACTGTCTTGCATGATTATACACCCATTGCGTCCCGGTCAGGACCGTGAAAGAACCGAAAAGCCCACTGGATTTGTGATGAACGCAACAACAAAAAAGGGACATCACACACTTTTCCGTACAAGTGTGTAATGTCCCTTTTCAATACTTCATGGGTATGTCTCAGCTCAAGCTGACAAATCTATTTCCCTACCATCTCCGCCCTACCCCCAAGGTCTCCGGTAAATCCGGCAAAACCCAAATCTATTTCCAAGCATCTCCCAGGCAGACAGCGCCAACCGCTCACAATTACTCGCTGAACAGGGTAGTGGACAGATACCTCTCCCCAGTATCAGGAAGCACCACCACAATCAGCTTTCCGGCATTTTCGGGCCGTCCGGCCACCTCCAGCGCAGCAACGAGCGCCGCACCACTGGAAATCCCCGAGAGCAGCCCCTCTTCTTGGGCAAGCCGCCGGGCAGCGGCAAAGGCGTCCTCATTTTTGACCGTGATAACCTCGTCGATTATCCCGGTATTGAGAACATCAGGCACGAAGCCGGCACCGATACCCTGGATCTTGTGTGGCCCCGGCTGTCCGCCGGAGATGACCGGCGAGTCGAAGGGCTCCACGGCAATTACCTTGACACCCGGCTTCCGCGCCTTGAGCGCCTCGCCGACCCCGGTGATCGTCCCGCCGGTGCCAACCCCGCCCACCAGGATATCCACCGCGCCGTCCGTATCATCCCAGATTTCCTGTGCCGTGGTGAGACGATGGACCTCCGGATTCGCGGGATTTTTGAACTGCTGGGGCACGAACGAACCTGAAGTCTTCGCCGCCAGTTCCTCGGCCTTTTCAATGGCACCCCGCATGCCCTTTGCCCCGGGGGTAAGGACCAGCTCCGCGCCGTACGCCTTCAGCAGATTCCGCCGCTCCACACTCATGGTATCGGGCATGGTCAGAATGAGCCGGTAACCGCTGACTGCCGCCACCAGGGCCAAGGCAATGCCGGTATTGCCGCTGGTCGGCTCGATGATCACTGAGCCCTCTTTTAAAAGCCCCTTTTCTTCGGCGTCCCTGATCATGGAAAGACCGATCCGGTCCTTGACGCTGCCGCCCGGATTGAAAGACTCAACCTTGGCCACCAGCTGCGCCTTGCTGTCGGCGGCAATCTTTTGCAGCCGGACGAGGGGGGTATTTCCGATCAGTTCGGTAAGATTATTAAAGATTCGTGCCATTGTCTCTCTCCTTTTTTCTCTGGTTGTGTCACTTAGCATACGCCATCAGATTTGGTAATCCCCGACGAAAACACTCATTTTCCTTGGCCTTAAAAATACCTTTTCCCCCACCTGGAGGGATAGTTCCTGCACGATCTCGCGCGTCAGCTCCGCCTGAATCGCTTCACCGCTCTCCAGATGGGAAAGCTCGATCCGGACCAGCGGCCCGATCCTGGTGATGGCCCGCACCTCGGCCGGTACCGAAGAATCGTCCCACGGCGTCCTGCCGATCTCGATATCATGGGAGCGGACATAGCCGACCGCCGGAGCGTCGATTGCCGCAGCATGCTCGGGAGCCAAGTGGGAAGAGCCGCCGGTATGCATCAAGCCTTGATCGACCCGGCCGTGAAAGAGGTTCACCTTGCCGAGAAAGTTGAAGACAAAGGGATTGGCCGGCCGTTCATAGACTTCTTCCGGTGTCCCTTGCTGCTCGATTTCACCACGGTTCATCACCACCACCTGGTCGGCCACTTCGAGGGCCTCCTCCTGGTCATGGGTAACAAAGACACTGGTGACATGGATCTCGTCATGCAGATCGCGGAGCCATTGCCGAAGCTCCTGGCGAACCCTGGCATCGAGGGCGCCGAAGGGCTCATCCAGCAGGAGCACCGAGGGCTCAACCGCCAGCGCCCGGGCCAGGGCCACCCGCTGACGCTGACCACCGGACAACTGGGCCGGATAGCGTCCGGAGAGATTATCCAGCTGGACCAGGCGCAGCAGCTCATGGACCTTTTCCTGTATCTCGGCCTTGGAGGGCCGCTCCTTCTTCGGCTTGACCTGCAGGCCGAAGGCTACATTCTGAAAAACGGTCATGTGACGGAACAGGGCGTAATGCTGAAAGACAAAGCCGACCTGTCTCTCCTTGGCATTGCGCTGGTTCGCCTCCTTGCCGTCAAAAAGGATCGTCCCCTCGTCGGCGAATTCCAGGCCGGCAATGATGCGCAACAGGGTAGTCTTGCCCGAACCGGAAGGACCAAGCAGGGCCACCAGCTCCCCCGAAGGAACAGTGAGATTCACATTGCCCAGCGCCTGGAAGTTATTGAAGCGTTTGCTGACATTTCTGATTTCAATACTCATATCATCACCTTTTCTAGATTCCTTGACCGAGGTTCATTACCCTGTAAGACGTGAGACGTAAGACGTGAGATGTAAGATGTAATCCGTAATCCGTAATCCGCAATTCTTAATCCTTAATCCGCAATCCCTACCCCGCCTCTAGCCTACTCCCCCGACATCTGCTGCCGCATCCGCCACTCCGTCAAACTCTTCAGCCCCACGGTTACCAAGGCCAAAAGAGCCAGCAACGAGGCCACGGCAAACGCGGCGGCAAAATTGTACTCGTTATAGAGGATCTCCACATGGAGCGGAACGGTATTGGTCAGGCCGCGAATATGGCCGGAGACCACCGAAACCGCGCCGAACTCGCCCATGGCCCTGGCGTTGCACAGAATCACCCCGTACAGGACCCCCCACTTGATGTTCGGCAAGGTGACGAAGAAAAAGGTCTTCAATCCTCCGGCACCGAGAACCAGGGCCGCTTCCTCCTCTTCCTTGCCCTGCGACTGCATGAGCGGAATCAGCTCGCGCGCCACGTAGGGAAAGGTCACAAAGATCGTAGCCAGCACGATGGCCGGCACGGCAAAGAGCACTTCGATGTTATGCTCGAACAGCCACTCCCCCACCCAGCCATGAAGGCCGAAGATCAGGACGAAGATCAGGCCGGAGATGACCGGCGACACGGAAAACGGCAGGTCGATGAGGGTGACCAGGAGACTCTTGCCGCGGAACTCGAATTTGGCGATCGTCCAGGCCGCGGCCACGCCGAATACCAGATTGAGGGGAACGCTGATTGCGGCAGCCAGGAGGGTGAGCCTGACCGCTGCCAGCGCCTCCGGATCGGTGATCGCCGCCAGGTAGGCTCCGGCGCCTTTTTCAAAGGCCTGGGCGAAAACGGCGGCCAGGGGCACGAAGAGGAACAGGCCGAGAAAGACGAGCGCCACCGCGGTCAGCAGCACGCGTACCGCTACAGGCTCAGTCAGCTTCGTCAGCGAGCGACTGGTATTTTCTTTTGTATCTGTTCCGGAAAGCTGCATGCCATTCTCCGTTGTCTGTTTCGTTCAGCCGTGGCGATCATTGTGTCTGCTTTAAGGCGGGCAGGTACGGGCTTGCGCGACGAAGCGCTCCAGCGCGAAGGCGGGGGCCTGCCCCTACAAAACGCAATTGTTTCTTCGGTGCTACTTCTCCGTATACCGCCTGCTCCACCACTGAATGACGTTCACCGTAAAGAGGACGAGGAACGATGCTCCCAGCAGCACCGCGGCAATGGCGGTCGCCCCGGCGTAATCGTACTGCTCCAGTTTCGTGATAATGAGCAGCGGCGTGATCTCCGACACCATCGGCATATTGCCGGCAATGAAGATGATCGAGCCGTACTCCCCTACCCCGCGGGCGAATGCCAGGGCAAAGCCGGTGAGCAGCGAGGGGAACAGCGCGGGCAAGATCACCCGGGTAAAGGTCTGCAGGCGGTTGGCGCCCAGGCAGGCGGCGGCCTCTTCGATATCCTTTTCAAGCTCCTCCAGCACCGGCTGAACGGTACGCACCACAAAGGGCAGGCCGATGAAGATCATCGCCACCACTATTCCAAGCGGGGTATAGGCCACCTTGATTCCCAAGGGGTCGAGGAAGCGGCCGATCCAACCGGTCGGGGCATAGACCGAAGCCAGGGTAATACCCGCTACCGCCGTGGGCAGGGCAAAGGGCAGGTCCACCAGGGCATCGATAATGCGCTTGCCCGGCAGGCGATACCTCACCAGCACCCAGGCCGTGAGCAATCCGAACACGGCGTTGACCAGTGCCGCAACCAGGGAAGCGCCGAAGGTCAGCCGATAGGAGGCCAGCACCCGTGGCGAGCTGACCGCGCTCCAGAACGCATCCCAACTGAGGGATGCGGTGCTGATAAAGATCGCCGACAGGGGAATGAGGACGATAATGCTCAGGTAGAACACCGTAAAGCCGAAGGTCAGCCCAAATCCGGGTATGATATTTTTCCTGCTTTTTGCCAAAAACATCAGCTCATACTCCCTCTGGCTGTCAGTTCGTCAGGCCGATCCTTTGTTCGCATAATCCGCAGCACTCGTCGCCAGCGGCTCCGCCGATCACCACGGCACCGCTTTCCAGCAGTTCGTCCAGCTTTTCGCTGAACTGGCCGAGAGACCGGCGACAGTAGAGAACCGGCAGCCCCAACCGCTCGGCATCACACTTGATTTTCTTTGCCAGGCCATGACTGAGGTAATCGCACAACACCACCACCAGGGCGGTGCCTTTCGGTACGGTCCTTTTCAGATCGCCAGGCTTGCGCCCTGTCCAGTGCTTGATCCGCAGCACACCGCGATCGGTAATAATCTTTTCCAGCTGCTTGATATAGTCGCCACCAACAATGAGGGCTGTCATGGGTAATCTCCGAATCAATGTGATCGGACCATACTCTGGTCCTCCGTTAGTCAAGACGGTCAATAGAAGGCCGACCGCTCGTCAAATACCTTATTTCCCGGCCTGGTAAATCTGATCGAAGGTAGCGCCATCGGCAAAATGATCCCGCTGGGCCTTCTGCCAGCCGCCAAATACCTTGTCGACGGTAAACAGTTGCAGTTGGCTGAAACGTTTCGCATATCTTTCGGCAACGGAGGGAAGAGTTGGCCGGTAATAGTTCCGCGCCGCGATCTCCTGCCCCTTCGGAGAGTAGAGGTATTTCAGGTAGGCCTGGGCAACGGTCCGCGTCCCATGCTTGTCGACCACCTTGTCCACCAGGGCAACCGTCGGCTCCGCCAGAATGCTGACCGAGGGGACCACCACTTCGAAACTGTCGCTCCCCAGCGCCTTGATGGCCAGGTGAGCCTCGTTTTCCCAGGTGACGAGCACATCACCGAGTCCGCGGCGGACAAAGGTGGTGGTTGCGCCCCGGGCTCCGGAATCGAGCACCGGCACGTTCCGGTACAGTCGCGCCACAAAATCCCGCGCCTTCGCTTCGCTTCCGTCAAATTTCCGCAGAGCATAGCCCCAGGCTGCCAGGTAGTTCCAGCGCGCTCCGCCGGAGGTCTTGGGATTCGGGACGATAACCGCGATGCCGGGTCTGATCAGATCGTCCCAGTCCCTGATATTTTTCGGGTTGCCCTTGCGAACCAGGAAAACGATGGTGGACACATAGGGTGCACTGTTGTGGGGCAGCCGACCCTGCCAATTGCCCGGCAACCGTCCGGACTTTCGGTGGATGGCATCGATATCGTAGGCAAGGGCAAGCGTCACTACATCCGCTCCGAGGCCATCGATGACCGCCCGCCCCTGCTTGCCCGAGCCGCCGTGGGACTGCCGGACTATCACGGTTTCCCCGGTCCTCGCCTTCCAGTAGCGGGCAAAGGCGACATTATATTCCTTGAAAAACTCACGGGTCGGATCATAGGAGGCGTTCAGGAGAGTTATTTCGGCCCGAGTCACCGACGGGATCCCCAAAACCGAAACAAGGACCAGCACCAGCAGTATTTTTCCGATCAGGTTCTTTTGCATTACGGTCACCTTGTGGCCCTATCGATTTCGCATTGTACGTTGTCGGTATGTAGCACGTTTTACTGACACCCGCCGCATACACTACTAAACTAGTTGGTTTTTATAGTTCTACATATATTTATTATTTAAGTCAATAAAATAGTTAAACTCAACTATTAACTACACTAAAATTATGGTGTATGTTCCGGCACAATTCTCTCAGCGGATTTATACAATAATCCTAAGATGTCGAAAATACTGGTAATAGCTAGCGGGGAGAAAGGCGAGACAGACATTGTCTGTTTACAAGAAAAGTTTTGGAGACCAGGTGATTACCGGATTGAATACTCATGCAAAATATGCGGAAAAGATTCCGGCAGGTTGCGTCAGTGGCTATAATTTTACCCCCACCCCGGCGGGAGTGAGGGTATTTGATCTATACCGATTCTTTCCGAAATATCGGACTTAAAACTACTTGGTTTCCATCCGGAAACTCTGAAACCGTGCTGCTCCGTGTTGCGACAGATATCGTTCCCATGCTACATTTTTTATCCCTCAGCCGGAGATGCCCACCAAAACCAAAAGTAAGGCATCTCCGGGTCTTTACCGGATGAATTTGCTACTGATCAGTGTGCAGCAGCCTTTTCCACGGCTGCCCGCAGGGCATTGGCACCGGCGTTTTTGACACCTTTCTTCCCGATGATGTCTTTCGGTCCGATTCCCTTGCCATAATACGACTCATTGAGCGAATCGCGCACCGCCAGCACCGACCCTTCCAGATTGAGACCGGCATAGAGCCCTTTGGATCGGGCAAAGGAAAGGAAATCGGCCGTTACCGACGGGACGGCAACCGAACCCTTGGCCCCACCGCCGACCGGGCCAACGGCAATAGAGGCATCGGCACCCAATTTAGCCGTTGAGGTGAGAAGCGTGTCAATGGCCTTCTGATTCATGGCCAGCATCACCACCTCGGCTGCCTCAGCACCGATCTGCAAGCCGAAAGTCACCGAGCCAACGGTATAGAATGCCGGGTCGCTCCAACTGCCTGTTTCGGCATTCCGGACCAGCACCACGCCGGTCCCGCCGGACCCGCCCAGAAAGAACCCGGCTTTCAATACCTGTGGGAAGATGACCAGCCCTTTTGCATCTTTAAGGGTTTTATGCAGCCAATTGAAATTGCTGTCACTCATGATGCTCGTGAAGGTCGATTTCGCCTTGTCCACTATAACCTGCGCATTTTCCTTGTCGGCTGCCGCGACCATACTGAAAGTACCCAAAAGCAGGACGAAGGAAAGAGCGACCGCCACAATCCTCATGCCTGCGAAGAAAGCTTTTCTGATCTCAAGTTCCATGGTGTTCTCCTTTCTCTAGGTGATAGAGAAGAAACGAATCCACATCATTTCTCTGTAGTTAAGTATACCACCATTGCTCGAAAGGAAAAATTCGGCACCTGGCCACCGGGTTTGAAGGGAATGAATACGGGCGGAATAGCACAGTGAAGTCGGCAGCCGCAAGGGGGACAAAAAAAGACCAGCCGCTTTTCCAGAAAGCGCTGGTCTCTTTTTCACACTAAATAGTTTCATCCGGAGTTTCCCTTACAACCCCCCAAACTCGAAATCGACCGGACTCGGCTCCTCGCCGTATTTGTAGAGGATCAGGTTGACCCGATCCCGGTTTCTGGTGAAGACGAAATTCAGGTCATGCTCGAAAGCCATGAGCGCCACCGGGCCGACCTGGCCGGGGTCACGAAGCCGGAACAGTATCCGGTTTCCGGCCCCCAGGTAGTCAAGAAAGGAGGTAGTAACGTAGAAATCGATCTCTCCCCGCTCCCGCGTCAGGTCCACAAAGCTGCCCTCGTCGCTGATAATGAACTTCTCGTCCAGGCGGATGGTTTGAGCTGACGTGCCGACGTCCGAAGAAAGGCTGCGAATGATGCCACCGCCGGAGATGAGCGTCCCGTCTTCGATGACAAAGCGCCCAAGGGCAATATTTTCGCTATACAGGTCTGCCGCAATGTCGTTCTTCAGGGCAAATACCACGTTACCCACTTCGGTTGCCAGGAGCTCTTTCGCGTGCCTCTCGGTCACCTCCAGGGAAGAAGAATCGAGCCGTTCCTCGATGGCCACCGCGGTTGCACTCACCTCGGATGTGGCCAGTTTCAGGGTATAGGACTTCCCGGCTTCAAACGGATGATCCGCCAGCCAGAAGATGCTGGCCTTGATCTCCCGGGTTTTGACTGGGGCATTGTCCCGGCGGGCAATCACCTCGCCACGCTCCACGAACAGCTCGTCTTCGGTGGTAATGCCGATGCTCTCGCCGGCCCCGGCGGAAAAGAGATCCGGCTTCTGCCACTTCTCAACACTTTTTACTTTGGTGATCTTGCCGGAGGGAAGGAAGATGACCTCGTCGCCTTTCCGGATCTCTCCGGACTCGACCCTGCCGACATAAATCCTCTTGTCGTCCCACTTGTAGACATCCTGCACCGGAAAGCGGAGCGGCAGGGTTCGATCGGCATGGATATTTTCGAAGGTATCCAGTGCCTCCAGAACCGTAGGTCCGGTATACCACGGGGTGTGGCCATGCCGCTTCGCCATGTTCTCACCTTCCCGGGCAGATATCGGGATAACATGGGAGGGGACGATTCCGACCGAGTGGAGGAAGGCCCGGATGTCGTTCTCCACCTGGCCGAACACCTTCCGGTCGTAGCCGACCATGTCGAGCTTGTTCACCGTGACCACCACCTGGCGGATGCCGAGGAGCGACAGGACATAGGCGTGGCGCTTGGTCTGTTCCCGCACCCCTTCGGCCCCGTCCACCAGCAGAATCGCCGCGTCGGCACTGGATGCCCCGGTGATCATGTTCTTCAGAAACTGCTTGTGACCGGGTGCGTCGATGATGACATAGGGTCGTTTCTCGGTTTTGAAAAAGGTCGACGCGGTATCGATGGTAATATTCTGGTCCCGCTCTTCCTCCAGGGCGTCCATCAGGTAGGCGAACTCGAATTCCCGCCCCTGCGCCTTGCAGGTGGCGGCAATCTCCTGGTAACGAATCTCCGGGATGCTGCCGGTGTCGTAGAAGAGGCGGCCGATCAGGGTGGATTTACCGTGGTCGACATGGCCGACGATGACAATTTTCAGTGTTTCATGCTGGTTCATAAGATCTCCGAATCTTTTTCTCAAACAGGATGTAAGCCTCTCGCCTCGCTCCTCGCTCCTCGTACCTGCTTTTACATATATCCTTTGGCTCGCAACTTCTGCATCGCATAGGCATTTTCCTGGTCCTGGGCCCGTCCGGCGCGCTCCGGCTCCTTGATGGTCTTCAGTTCCTCGATGATCTCGTCCACCGTGGTTGCGTTGGAGTCAATCGGCCCGGTGCAGGGCATGCAGCCCAAGGAGCGGAATCGCTTGCCGTCCCGGGCAAAATAGAGGGAGCAGATCTCGATGTTCTCCCGTTTGATATATTCCCAGATATTCAACTCTGTCCAGCCGAGGATCGGGTGAACCCTGATGTGGGTGCCCGGCTCGAAATTGGTGTTGAACTGGTCCCACAGCTCGGGTGGCTGATCCTTGTACGGCCATTCGAAGTTCTTGTCGCGGGGTGAAAACACCCGCTCCTTGGCCCGGCTTCCTTCCTCGTCGCGGCGAATCCCCAGAAACAGACCATTGAAATCGTACTTTTCGATGATCTGGGTGAGCCCCTCGGTTTTCAGCTTTTCGCAGCACACCAGCCGTCCCTGGTCCGGGCCCATGCCGGCGGCAACCGCTGCTTCGTTTCGGCCCACAATCAGGTCAGCCTGCCATTCTCTGGCCATCCGGTCACGGTATTCAATCATTTCAGGATATTTATAGGTCGTGTCGATATGCACCAGCGGAAACGGAATCTTGCCGAAAAAGGCCTTGCGGGCCAGATGAATCATGGTGGTCGAGTCTTTACCAATAGAATAGAGCATGGCCAGGTTTTCGAACCTGCGATAGGCCTCGCGGAAGATGTAGATACTTTGTGCTTCCAGTTCGTCGAGATGATCGTACATGGATTTCTCCTTCGTCGAAATCAAGTTTTGAGTTTTAAGTTTTGAATTTTGAGTTATCAAATCTGTCACTACAATCACCAGGTACCAGGTTAAGTTTCTTGCTTCTTGCAGTATCCGACTTAATGCCTGAAACTCAAAACTCAAAACTCAAAACTCATAACTGCCTTATTTTCGATGCAACCCGCACTCCTTGTGCTCCGGGTCCTCCCACCACCAGCGTCCGGCCCGGGCATGTTCGCCTGGCGCCACCGCCCTGGTGCAGGGCGCGCAGCCGATGGATCGATATCCCTGGTCATAGAGCCTGCTGACCGGAACGTGGTGCTGCGTGGCATAATCCCAGACCTGCTCTTCGCTCCACTCCAGCAGCGGGTTAAGCTTGAGAATGCCGCCGTGGCTTTCATCAATCTCGATGGCTGCCAGATCGGTACGGGTAACACTTTGTTCCCGGCGCAGTCCGGTAACCCAGCCGGCCAGTCCGGCCAGGGCACGTCCCAACGGCTCTACCTTGCGGATGCCGCAGCACTCATGCCGGTTTTCGAGCGATTCACGGAAGGAATGGAGCCCCTTTTCCCTTTCCAGTTTCTCCACCGCCTCATTCTTCGGGAAGTACCAGTCGATCCGGATGCCGTAACGGTCTGTGATGGCGTCGGCCACTTCGTAGGTCTCTTCATTCAGTCTGCCGGTATCCAGGGCAAAGATCCCGACCGGCAGGCCTTCCTTGTGGATCATGTCAATGATTACCGTATCTTCCAGGGAAAAGGAGCAGGCAAGTTTCACTATCCCTTTCGCCGCCTCGACGCCCTGTCGCAAAATTTCCTGCGCAGTCGCATCGGCAGGAAGGCTCGGAATTCTAACACTCATATACTTTCTCCTTATCAAGAATGGTTACCGTACTTGCTGTCAGACTTTTTCCACCGTCACGATACAGTAGCCGTCAGCTTTCCTGGATTTCAGCAGCCGGTGTCCTTCAGCCGCAAGGCTTCGCGTTACATTTTGTTCCGGCTCACCCGCATCCAGATAGAAGCGGAGGATATCCCCGCTGTCGGCCATCTCCAGTGCCAGCTTTGCTTTGACAAAATTGGTCGGACAGCAGACACCGCGCAGATCAATAAGTTTCATGGCAATCTCGGACACTGTTTATTCCTTTTCGGGAAATTCAAAGTAAATACTACGTCAATATTTGTTACATCACCTTGCCATATTCTTATTCTTTTTGTCAACAAAAAATAACCAGTATACTTTATCAATTTAATGGTGAATAAAACTACAAAAATGCACTTTTGATTTCAATACAAAAGTCTCGCAAAATGAATCAGTTACCTTCTATATGTATTATTTTACAAGGAAATACCGGGGAGGCAACAGGATATGCAACTTCGCAAGAATGATCGGGGCGAATGGCAGGGAGGCAAGGGAACACAGATTCCCGCTTCGGTAAGGGGAATTTACCGAAGAAGGAGGATACTGCGCTTTCGGAGCAACTATCGGGGAGAAATCCTGCCTGCGAACAACGGCTTGTCACCGCTAAGGAGCTGTAAATGAATAACATGGCCAAGATTGCGCCCAGATTTAGGTCAGATTTGACAGAACTGATTGAGCCAAACCGCAGACGTAGCAGGGCTACGTTGAGGATTTGGTGATTGAAGTTCGGTCAAAGATGGCCTGAAGATGAGATGCAAGATGCCCATGGTATTTGTTTGCAGTTCCTTAGGAAAGATCGCAGATATTCCTTGCGCCTTCCTCATCCCGCAGTTCGAGAATGGAGGGATTTTCGCCGCACAGGGGACATTTTTTCTGGCGGGCAATGGGGGAGGAGTAGAAATCCAGCCCTTCTGCGTCATACACCAACAGCCTTCCGGTGAGGAGCTTTCCGACACCGAGCAGGTATTTGATCGCCTCTGTTGCCTGTATCGTGCCGATGACGCCGGGCAGCACACCAAGCACCCCGGCCTGGGCACAGGTCGGGATAGCATCCACCGGCGGAGGCTCGGGGAAAATACAGCGGTAACAGGGGGATTCACCGGGAATGACCGTCATCGTCTGACCAATGAAGTGAAGGACGCCACCATGGGAATAGGGCTTATTGGCCATGACGCAGGCATCGTTGATCAGAAATTTGGCCGCGAAATTGTCCGTACCGTCGATGACAAAGTCATAGTCGCGGATGATATCCAGGATGTTTTCGGCGGTGATCCAGGTCTGATGGGTAACGACCGTAACATCCGGGTTGATGGCCTCCATCTTTTCCCGGGCGGATTCCACCTTGGGCTTGCCCAGATCGGGAGTGGCATGGATCACCTGGCGCTGAAGGTTCGAGATAGCCACCACATCGGCATCAGCAATCCCAATGGTGCCGACCCCGGCTGCGGCCAGATACAGTGCCACCGGAGAACCTAGTCCGCCGGCGCCAATGATCAGGACCTTCCCTTGCAGGAGCCGCAACTGCCCCCTGCCGCCAATCTCCTTGAGGATGATATGCCGGGAATAGCGCTCTATCTGTTCTTCGGTAAACATTTTCTCCACCTCCGGGAATTCCGAAAAATGCTGGTACTATTCCACCAAATAGTATTTTTTATCATATCTGTCAAGTTCTTTGCACGAACAATCCCATCGATTCCATGGTAATTCATAACGTCCAACGCAGAACATCCCGAAACTTGGGTAATTGCCCTTCCGGGTTGAGACGGGGCTTTCACGGAGCCTCTTGTACGGCTTCAATGCAGGATATTGTTCGAGGGAAAGCACCAGAATCAGGCACGTCACCCAATCTGTACGCAGGATGACGACCAATTACAAGAGGCTTCGGGGAAGTTCCGGCTCAGCCCCTGCTGATACTTTGCGGACGAATACTATCTCTGCAACATATCCAGCCGGCCATCAAGAACAAGCACCAGCCGAGACCGGATAGCTGTTGCCTTTCATGACAATAAAGAAATCATTTATTGTACCAACAGCTATAGTTGACTGATAAAGTGTGGTATGATATACGATAGAATCATCCAGCAGGAAAAGTAAATGCCCGGGGGAGAAACCATGACCCGCCTCATCTATCTTGATAATAACGCAACCACCGCCCTCCATCCTGAAGTCCTCGAGGAAATGCTCCCCTTTTTCCGCGAACAATTCGGCAACCCTTCCAGCATCCACTGGGCGGGACGCCGGGTGAAATCGGCCGTGGAAGAGGCTCGGGAACAGGTCGCCGCCCTTGTTGGCTGCGACACCTCCGAAGTCGTATTTACTTCCTGCGCAACGGAAGCAAACAACATGGCAATCAAGGGTGTTGCAGCGGCCCGCCACTCGCGCGGCAACCACATCGTCACCACCACGGTGGAACATCCGTCGGTGATTACCCCCTGCGTCTTCCTCGAGCACCAGGGATTCCAGGTCACCACCCTTGATGTCGACAGTGAGGGGATGCTCGATCTGAACGCCCTGGAAGAAGCGGTAGGCGACAATACGATTCTCATTTCGGCCATGTACGCCAACAATGAGACCGGCACCATTTTTCCGGTCAGGGAAATCGGCGAGCTGGCCGCCAGGAAAGGCATCTGCTTCCATTGCGACGCGGTCCAGGCAGCCGGCAAAATTCCCCTGGAGTGGAAGGGGTCGAACATTCACCTGCTCGCCCTTTCGGCACATAAATTCCAGGGCCCGAAGGGGATCGGCGCCCTGATCATTCGCAAGGGAACCAAGATATTTCCCCTTCTCCATGGCGGGTCCCAGGAGAGAAGCCGTCGGGCAGGAACCGAAAATGTGGCCGGCATCGTCGGCCTGGGCAAGGCCTGTGAAGTCGCCGCTCGAACCATGGCAGCGGAATCCCTCCGCATCGGAACCCTGCGCGACCGCCTGGAACAGGGCATCATTGAAAAGATCACCGCCGTCCGCCTGAACGGACATCCGTTGAAACGCCTCCCCAACACCTCCAATCTCTCCTTCCTGAACGTGAAGTCCGACTCGCTCCTCTTCAACCTGGACCTGGCCGGCATTGCCGCATCATCGGGCTCGGCATGCAGTTCCGGTGCACTGAAAACCTCCCACGTCCTCAAGGCAATGGGCGTCGGCAGCGGCTCAACCGTGGCAAACATCAGATTTTCCCTGGGACCCGACAACAACGAAGACGACGTGGCGTGCCTGCTTGAAATTCTGCCGGGAATCGTCCAGCGCCTGCGCGACACTTCCGCGTCCGCCTGAGGTTGCTGCCCGCCCCACCATCCGTCTTGTAATTAGCCCCTGAAAATGGTACGTTAAACAGCTGACAACGTGACAGGAATCGTGCGGAAGCGGCCAGGGGCTATCCCCTTCGAAAAAAGCCCGGCAAGACGCACCCCAGGGAGACGAGATGAAATTGTGCAGCAGCAGTCAGAAAGCGGCCCCCCTTGAATCTACAACGGTGAAACCATACTCGGTCGAAGATGCCATCGGCAATACCCCGCTGGTGGAGGTGACCAGTCTCAACCCCAATCCCCGTGTCCGGATACTGGCAAAACTGGAGGGCAATAATCCCGGTGGCTCCATCAAGGATCGGCCTGCCTATTACATGATTTCCAAGGCGGAAGAATCCGGAGAACTGACCTCTGACAAGATTATCCTTGAAGCGACCTCCGGTAATACCGGCATCGCCCTGGCCATGATCGGCGCGGCCCGAAAATACCGGGTGAAGCTGGCAATGCCCGCCTGTGTGAGCCTCGAAAGGCGCAGCATCCTGGAAGCCTACGGTGCCGAAGTCGTTCTCTCCCCTGCCCACGAAGCAACAGACGGCGCCATCCGTCTCGCCCACCAGATCCTCAAGGAAAACCCCGGCATGTACTACATGCCCAATCAATACGCCAACGAAAACAACGTGCTGGCACACTACGAGACCACCGGACCGGAAATTTTTACGCAGACCGGCGGCGAAGTCGATATCTTCATGGCCGGAATGGGAACCGGTGGAACGCTCATGGGAGTGGGACGCTTCCTGAAGGAAAAGAACCGGAACATTCGGATCATCGGTGTTGAGCCGCGAATCGGCCACAAGATCCAGGGCCTCAAGAACATGAAGGAAGCGATCGTTCCGCAGATTTACCACGAAGACCGGCTGGACGAGAAAATTGTCATAGAAGACGAGGACGCCTTTGAAACTGCCCGCCTGCTTGCCGTCCAGGAAGGTCTGTTTGTCGGCATGTCCGGTGGTGCCGCCATTGCCGCGGCAATCAAGATGGCTGAAAAAATCGACTCGGGAACCATCGTAACCATTCTGCCGGACCGGGGAGACCGCTACCTGAGCACCACCCTGTTCCGTTCGGTGTGCGCCTGCTGCCCCCCCTGATCCCTTCCATTCCACCTCAACTTCCGAAGGAATCCCATGAAAGCGCAGATTAACGGTATATCCCTGTCATATGGAGACACCGGAAACGGGCCCGCAGTGGTTCTGCTGCACGGTTTCCCGCTCACCCGTGACATGTGGCAGCCTCAGGAGGAGGCGCTTGTCAAGGCCGGTTTCCGTCTCATCACGCCTGACCTGAGGGGTTTCGGCGAGAGCGACGTGCCGGAAGGCCCCTACTCCATGTCCCTTTTCGCGGACGATGTCGTTGCCCTCATGGATTATCTGGGAATAGACCGGGCCGTAATCGGGGGGATGTCCATGGGTGGGTACATACTTCTCAACCTCCTCGAGCGATACCCGGAGAGAGTCGTCGCCGCCTGTTTCATCACCACCCGCAGCACCTCTGACAGTGAAGCGGTAAAGATCGGACGCCTGGCCCTCCTGGAGAAGATAAAGAGGATCGGAACGCGGAGCGTGGCGGAACTTTCCACCGCCACCCTTCTGGCCGGGGAAACGCTGAAACGTAAGCCGGAACTGGTGAGCACCGTCTACCGCTGGATGACCTCAGTTGACATCAGGGGAATCGAGGGGGCTCTCCATGCCCTTCTGGACAGAAAAGACTACTCCTCTGTCCTCGGAAAATTCGAACTGCCGTCCCTGGTGATCGGCGCGGACCAGGACAGTGCCGTGCAGCCGGAAGATCTCAAGGTCCTCAGCGAGGGGCTGCCGGACAACGAACTATGCGTGATTCCCCGGGCAGGCCACATGGCCAACCTGGAGCAGCCGGATGTTTTCAATGACTGCCTGCTGCGCTTTCTTCGCCGGGTCTGTTCGCAGAACGTGCCCTGAATTGAACCTGAAACAAGCCATTCCCGGCTTTCTCTTAACACTACCCCAAGGACCTGAATTCTATGGAAATAACGACAAATAACACTTCGAATAAATATCACCGCCCCGCCTGGATGCGAGTGCTCGACATCCTCCTGCGGACTGGCCACGTCGGTTTCGCCGGGATCCTTTTAGGCGGGTTCATTTTTGAAGTCCCCCTTTACGATCTCTATCTTTGGCACTACCTCACCATCTTCACCGGCCTCGGCCTTCTGCTGCTTGAGCTTCGTCACAGTCTCGGTTGGCCCCATCAGGTCCGGGGTTTAATCGGCATTGTCCATATCGGGCTACCCGGATTGATACACTTCTTTCCGGCCATGGTGATCCCTTTTACCTGGGTGACCCTCGCAACCGGGGGCATAGTAAGCCATATGCCGCGAAAATTTCGCTACTGGTCGATTCTCTACAGGAAGGTGGTGGATTAATACGACTCCGAAACAATACTTCAGCTTCGCCTGGTACGGGGTTTTCCGAACCCAAATCATGGCCATCATTCTGCTTCTCAGCGGAATTTCGGCCTTCACAGGAGGCTGCAGTGCCCCCCGCCATGCCGTGGCGGACAGACCTGTCCCGGTCCTCAACACTCCCGATTTCCGCTCAGTATTCGGCGGTGTTGACGGCAGAACCCTGGACCTCGATCAGTGCGGGCAGATTCTGGCGCTGGAATTCATTGCCCTGCCGGGAACCACTTTCCAAATCGAAGACAGCATCACGACCTTCCCTTTCCCTGTCTACCGGGTAACCAGCAGCGACTATCCCTATCCTTCAGAGTCCGGCTATTACGTTGACAGCCGCATGGTCCGGACAACCCACAGCCCTCCAGCGCCACGTAAACGCACTCTGCCAGATCCGGAGATGATCATCGCACGGCTTGCCTCGGCAGTCGGAACACCGTACCAATGGGGCAGCAACCTGCGTCAAGGCATCCCGGAAATGATCGCTCTCTACCCACCTGCTTCCGATCAGCAACTGGCAAACAACACACAAAATTCCTGGACCCTGCGGGGACTCGATTGCTCGGGACTTCTCTATGAAGCCACCGCTGGCTGGACGCCGAGAAACACCTCGGAACTTGTCCAGTACGGGTCCCCGGTGCCGATTGCCGGTTTCGATGCCGATGGGATCATACAGAGGATTCAGCCGCTCGACCTGATTGTCTGGAAGGGACATGTGATGATAACTCTCGATCGGGAGTTCCTCATCGAGAGCCGCCTCGATTGTCAGGGGACAGCTGGTGGGGTTACGATACGGAATCTGCGTGAGGCTCTTCGGCAGCTTCTTGCCACCCGAACACCGTTGAATGAATATGACAGAAATGATCCGGCAGCGCCAAAGGGTTTTGTCATCCGCAGGTGGCATCCCGAGGTAAGGCTCGATTAGGGGTAGGGCCGGAATCAAACTCAGCAGCACCAGCGAAAAACGAGTATAATCGAATAAAGATGAACTCGCAAAAAGTCGTCATACCCGCGGCTTGTGCGCAGTAGCCCTAGCGAAGGAGCAAAGCGGGTATCCAGTGAAGTTGTAACTCACTGTAATTCCTGGATTCCCGTTTTCACGGGAATGACGGTAAAACGTACATTTAAACTTTTTGCGAAAGCGTCAATAAAGAAGTGTAACAAAAACACACCGGCCCTTCGACGGCGGCAGTACGTGGGTCGGTTCAGCAAAACTGCCCGGAAACAGCCAGCGGTCGGCTTCTGATAGTCAACTGCTGAAAAGCGGAATGCGAAGAGATTGCACACATGAGCAAGCGAGGAACGCTGCCCGACAAAATCGATCACTTTGAACCAAAGGAGCGCAGGGGACTGATCGTGGTCATCACCGGCAACGGCAAGGGAAAGACCACTTCCGCGCTGGGAATGGCGGTTCGCGCCTGCGGCCACGGTCTCCGGGTCTGCATCATCCAGTTCATGAAGGGCGACCTCTATGCCGGGGAATGGGACGGCATAAAGAAGCTGGACTGCGCCATCGAACTGCATGCCACCGGCAAGGGTTTCTGCGGCATTCAGGGCAACCCCTACCCGTGGGAAGAACACCGGGCCAACGCCCAGGACGCCGTAGATCTGGTGCACGAGAAAATCGCCTCCGGCTGCCATGACATCATCATCCTCGACGAGATCAACAACGCCCTGAAACTGAAGCTGGTGGACCTGGAACAGGTGCTGGATATCCTGCGCTACAAGCCGCCGCTCCTGCACCTCATTCTCACCGGCCGCGACGCCCATCCCGAAGTGATCGAGCTTGCCGACACGGTCAGCGAAGTAAACGAGATCAAGCACGCCTACCGCGAAGGGATTGAACCCCAGCCGGGAATCGACTACTGAGCTTGGGGCACTTCCCTGCTTTTTCTTCAATCCATTTCTGCTATTTCCCGCCAGCGGAAACAGTCCACCGTGTGGTCATTCACCATGCCGACCGCCTGCATGTGGGCGTAACAAATGGTGCTGCCGACAAAACGGAAGCCGCGCTGCTTGAGGTCGCGGCTCATGGCATCGGAAACCGGGGTGCTGGCCGGAACTTCCCTGATGGATTTCCAGGTATTACAGATCGGACGGCCGTCCACGAAGCGCCACTGGTAGGCATCGAAGGAGCCAAACTCTTGCTGCACCGCCAGGAAAGCGCGGGCATTGCTTATCGCCGACGCCACCTTCAGACGATTGCGGACGATGCCGGGGTTTGCCAGCAGCTCCGCCACTTTTGCCCCGTCGAAACGGGCCACTACCTCGGGGTCGAAGCCGGCAAAGGCGTCGCGATAGCCGGAGCGCTTGCGCAGGATGGTGAGCCAGGAAAGGCCTGCCTGGGCACCTTCCAGAATCAGAAATTCGAACAGAAGATTGTCGTCGTGTACCGGAACACCCCATTCGTGGTCGTGGTACGCCCGGTAGAGGGGGTCGTCGCCGACCCAGGCGCAGCGGGTAAGAGTTGCATTGCTTTCCATTACTGTTTCCTTTGATCACCGCTTTGTTGGCAGCAGAGAAGGATAGACAGACCTGCCAGGTTTTTGAAAACCTGGCAGGTCTTTTTTCTAGTGATCGGTGACTTGAAGGTCAGACCTTGGGGCAGGCTTGAAGAGACTTCGAGTCAGATACTGTTTTGATTACTACTTGTCAAGATGGTATTTGACCCCGACCCGTTCAATATCCAGGATTTACCCCAGCTCCCTCACAATCTCCTTCATGTGATTGACGTGAAAGTTTATGTGGTAATCGGTCAAGACGCCGATCCATCCGGCCAGAGTCGGATACTCGCCCAACGGGCTCTCTTTCAGCAACGGGAGGTGCGCCTTGCGGTCGAGCTGTTCCTGCGTCAGTTCTTCAACGAGATCGGCCATTCGGCCATACTCCCGTTCAAATTCCGCGAGAAGTTCCGCCATGGTCATGGAGGTGCGTTTCCCGGTAAAAAACGGATTTTCGGCTTCGATGTCCAGCCGGGGGGTATCCTGATCGAGGATGGCCCGTAACGTCGGCATGCAGTTTTTCATCGCAGAGGAAGAAAATGGAACAATATTGCAGGGGTATTCCGGGAGAATACGGGATCAGAGCCAAAACCCGCGAGACAAGGCTTTGGGGTCAGGTCAGACACTTTCTTGACTGGCAATGTATTCCCGTACCAGACCTCAACAAAAACAGGCAAGGGATATGTGCCCCCGCCCGGTTTTTGATTTTTTGGGAAGAATGTCAGAAAGTCTAACCTGAACCCCTGGACTTCCCCTGATTTATTTGATAGAACATGGGCGCGATGAATCGCGCCCCTCGCATTATGACAAATGCATCCGGCACAACCTGCTTATAGTGCGATGATATCGCCTGCCAACACCCCTCTACCAATATGCCGTAATTATTCAATATCATCGTCCCATCCACAATATCGCCAAACAGGCATTGCCGTTGCCATGCGCATATCGTTATGAAATACGACCCGGCAATGGAATAATCATGGCCCCGTAATTGGATGGAACGGCGATGATGGATATCGGGATTATACGTCATGTTATTATTCCGCAAATCACCCCGTAGGGGCGCGATTCATCGCGCCCTGATTCTGATCGGAGACAACCAGACCGCAAAGAAGATTAATAACCCGATTGTAAATGCCATAGGCTGCTTGATTCCTTTCCGTTTTAAACCTGAGAATAAACTTCTTAGTGACGCTTATCCTGTTCAACTATCCATTTCTATATTCATCTTTTTCAATGGCAGCAGAAAAATACCCCCGCTAATGATTCGTGTCAAAGGAGATTTGCAACTATGAATAAAGTGTTTGGATCCAGCCTGTGTAGCTTACTATTATAATGTGCAAAATGTTTTATATGATCTTGACAATGTAATACTATGCATTTTCCGTGGGTATTTTTCATGAGATAAGGGGGGAGATGTAATGCGAAATGGAAAGTGGTTGTTGCTGAGCATGGTTTTGATGGTTATTCCGCTGATGACCGGCTGTGGCAATGGCGGAAACGATTTGCTCTGGCAGCCGCAAACGCACACCTAGACTGTTTCCGGACAGGTCACCATGGACGGCTCCGGGCTGGCTGGCGCCACTGTTACCCTTGCCGGGACGGCTTCCGCTTCCGCGGTAACCGATGCGAACGGTACCTACAGCTTTGCACAACTGGCCAACGGCTCGTATACGCTAACGGCTGCAAAAACCGGATACATCGTAACGCCGTCAAGCATAAGCGTCACGGTTGACAATGCGGATCTGCCGGAGCAGAACTTTACGGCTTTGAGTGCCTCGATGACCATCGCCGCGGGTTATTTTCATAGTCTGGCCCTCAAGGGAGACGGCACGGTCTGGGTCTGGGGGTATAATTGGTCCGGCCAACTGGGCGACGGGACGACCACCGACCGCAGCACCCCGGTCCAGGTAAGCGGGCTCAGCGGATAACCGTCTATCGGCAGTTAAAACAGAAACCGAAGGGCAAAAAGGTTCGCCGAATAGTATCCCGGCAAACACAAATGGTAAGCCATGTCTCGGCAGTTCGATGCCGTGATTAAGTACAATGGAAAAAAGGGGTTGCGGTTCTGCACGTAACCCCTTTTTGCTATTTGTGCTTTCATTTTCAGCTCTGCTTAAACTTTTGACGAAGCGCCTGCTTCCTCGGCATCGAGGCTTCACGTATCCGCGCTGAGGAGCCGGTTTCTAACATGTTTTCATTCGGGTCCCGGAGGGGTCTTTGGTTCATGGGCGCGAACTTTGGTTCATGGGCGCGATGAATCGCGCCCCTACGTTGCCGGATTGTAATCGTCGTCATTCCATTTCAAAGGATTATTGATAATGTATTCCCGGGAGTGGCTCAATTCATTGTCGTTGCGGATCACCCGTTCGTAATAATCTCGCTGCCAAACCGGGCAACCTTGATTTTCGCGCTTTTTGTTAATCAAGCGCGAACAACGCGTCTTAAATCCACGAATCATTTCACCCACCGTAGGGGCGCGATTCATCGCGCCCTCATTTATTTGATTGCCGGTTATTACACTGTTCGGGTACTGACCGGACGCGATGAATCGCGCCCCTACGATAGGGTACTGACCGGACGCGATGAATCGCGCCCCTACGATAGATATTATCTTGGTGGTCTTGGAGGGACATTTTTGTCTATTTATTTAATTGGCCAAAACCAGTTTATTAATGCCACGATTCGGCTTACAACAAGGGCGGGCTTGAAACCCGCCCCTACCTCTTCAAATCAATACCATACGACTTGATCTTCCGATGAAGATTGCTCCGCTCCAGCTCAATCGCCTCGGCGGTCTTGCTGATGTTCCAGCCATGCTCCTCAAGCTTCTGCAGGATGAATTCCTTTTCAAACTCTTCCCTCGCTTCACGGAGAGTATGCAGTTCAAGCACCGTATCCAGGCGCCCGCCGCCCCCCTCGTGAAGAAGCTCACCGGAAACGATGGACTCGGGGATATGATTGACGGTAATGGTCTTGCCCGGCGACATGATCACCAGCCGTTCCACCACGTTCTTCAGCTCCCGCACATTTCCGGGCCAGGCACCTTTTTTCAGGACTTCCAAGGCTTCCAGGCTAATGTTCTTTCTCTCCAGCCCCTCCCTGACGCAGAACATCTCCAGAAAATGCTCGATCAGAGCAGGGATATCCTCCCGCCGCTCCCGCAGGGGCGGGACGACAAACGGCACGACATTGAGACGATAGTAGAGATCCTCGCGAAAGGCCCCTGAGCGGATCTCCTCTTCCAGCACCTTGTTGGTGGCAGCAATTATTCGAACATCCACCTCAATGGTCCGGTTCCCCCCCCACCCTCTCGAACTTCCTTTCCTGCAGGATCCGCAGGACCTTTGCCTGGGTCTTGAGGGACATGTCGCCGATCTCATCGAGAAAGAGGGTGCCGCCGTCGGCAAGATCGAATTTCCCCTTTTTCTGGGCCACGGCGCCGGTAAAGGCACCCTTTTCGTGACCGAAGAGCTCACTTTCGATCAGTTCTTCGGGGATGGCAGCACAATTGATTTCCACAAAAGGCTTTTCTTTGCGGTGGCTGTGGAAATGGATCGCCCGGGCCACCAACTCCTTGCCGGTGCCGTTTTCGCCGGTGATGAGCACCGAGGCGTTGCTCGGCGCCACCAGCTTTATCTGCTCCTTCAGTTTCAGCATCACCGGCGAGGAGCCAGTCATCTGCCGATCGCGGAAGGCCAGGTCACGCAGGGTCTCATTTTCATCCTTCAGACGAAGCATGCCGAGAGCGTTCCGGATACAGAGGAGGAGTTTCTCCAGGGAAAGGGGCTTCTCAATAAAGTCGTAGGCGCCCATTTTCGTCGACTTGACCGCGGTCTCAATGGTTCCGTGACCGGACATCATGATAACCAGCAGCGAAGGGTAGAGTTCTTTCAGTTTCTGCAGGGTTTCGATGCCGTCCATGCGCGGCATCCAGATATCCAGCAGAACCAGATCCGGCAATTCCTTTTTCACCACATCCAGGGCGGTCACACCGTCATTGGCGAACAGAACCCGGAACCCATCGTCCTCCAGAATTCCTGCCAACGAGGTCCGGATACTGTCTTCATCGTCCACTACCAGTATTTTTTCATCCATTACCTTCGATTTCCTTACTCTTTCAGCAAATTTTCTGCGTATCTGCATTTCGTTTCAGACCGATGAAAATTTTCACCAGCCGGTCAAACGTACTCCCCGCTTGCCGGAAATTCAATAATAAAAACGGTTCCCCGGGGTTCATTGTCCTTGAACCGGATGAAACCTCCGTGGTCCGCTACAATCGTGGTTACGATAGCCAATCCCAGTCCGGTTCCCGACTTTTTCGTCGAGAAATACGGCTCGAAAAGGCGAGGCTTGTCCTCCGGAGCAATCCCATGGCCAGTATCGGCCACCGTCAGGGTCGCCATCCGCAGCTCCTGGTCATAACTGGTTTCGATACGGATATCCCCATCGCCGTCAAGAGCCGCTATGGCATTGTCGAGCAGGTTGATCAGAACCCGTTTGATCTGGTCCCTGTCGAGTCGGAGCGGGGGAATCTTTTCATCGGGGACAAAAGCAAAGGCCACATTCCGGTGTGCTTCCTGGTAGAGGGTTAGTGCTTCCCGGATGATCTCGTTGAGGTTGTTGGGTGTAGGCTGGGCCGCCGGCATCCGGGCAAAACTGGAGAATTCGTCCACCAGTGTTTTTAATTCATCCACCGATTTGATGATCATTCCCGTGCACTCGTCAAAGACCTTTTCGTCGTCTCCGAAACGAGACAAATATCTCTTGCGGAGCCGTTGCGCGGAGAGCTTGATGGGAGTGAGCGGGTTTTTGATCTCATGGGCGATACGACGGGCCACTTCCCTCCAGGCAGCCATACGCTGCGCCTTCATGAGATGGGTGAGATCATCGAAGACCACCACGGTCCCGAGGAAATCCCCATTTTCATCCCGCATCACCGAAAGGTTGATGAACAGGGTGAGTTTTCTATCCTTCAATCGAATATCGACCTGTTTACTGATGGTGTCCTTCTTGGAATTCACCAGGTCCCGCAGCAGGCCCTTGATGATGTCCAGCTGTTCGGGACGCAGGACCTCCCGGAAGTGATGCCCTTTCACCTCCTCTGGAGAAATATTGAGCAGCCTTTCGGCCGAGGAATTGACCGTGGTGAGGATACCACCCTTATCCACGGAAATGACGCCGGCGGTGACGTTGCCCAGGACAATCTCCATGTACCGCCGCCGCTGCTCGAGTTCCAGGTTGGTTCTCGTCAAGCCATCGTTTGCCTCCTTGAGAGCACGTTGGTTGCTCAGGAGGTCTTCCGCCATCTTGTTGAACGAGGCCACGAGCATCCCGATCTCATCCTCGCCCTCCCCCTCGATCCGCACCTGGAGATTGCCCGCAGCAATCTGTCCGGTGGCCTCGGCAAGCTCCCTAATAGGGGTGGAAAGGCTGTTGGCCAGGTAGACACCGAACCAGATGCCAAGGAAAATAATGACCATGGTAATCAGAAACAGGGTGAGGATATACCCGCTTCTGATGGGATACTTGAGGGACTTCAGTTGCCGGTACTGGTCATAGGAACCGGATATCTTCTGCATCTTGCTCACCAGGGCATCCGGCACATAGTAACTGACCACGGCCACGGCAATCACCGACCTGCTGCCATCGCTGGCATACACCGGAACTATGCCGCGAATCAGGTCCGCCTTTCCCTGCGAGTTGATGCGGCTGAGCTCTTTACCGTCAAGAGCCGCGGCAATGTCTTCCGGAAGAGGCCGGAGATACTCGCCAGGCGGCACCTCCCGGCTGATGGAGCGTGCCAGCCCTTCCCTGCGGGCGGAATAGATATCGACAACCCCGACGCCATATTCACTCCGCACCTTTCCGATATAGTCACCCAGCCTGTTGCGGTTCCGGTCCTCGAGAAACCCTCTTTCCGTCAGCGTCGTGCTTATCTGTCGCCCGAAGTGAAGGGCATCAGCCGCGGTACTCCGGTAGTAGGTCTGGGCAACCTCCAGCGATGTGGTCAGTGACCACTCAATCTGCTTATTGAACCAGTTTTTGATGCTGCTGTTGATAAAACTCGCGGAAACGAAGAAAAGCAGCAGCGTGGGGATAAGAGAAAGTGCGACGAACGCCACCACCAGCTTGCCGCGAAGCTTTGAACCAAAGGGGTTGCGCCGGCGTTCCAGGAGGATCCGGGCGATATTACGGCACACCAGGTACACCAGCAAGACAATCAGCAGAATGACAACATTGATGAGACCGAAAATCAGAATATAATCGACCGTCCGAATATCGGAACTGATGTCGGAAAGGCGCAGCTCGGCATGGGTGAGAAAGACGATCAACAGGAGAGATACGATTATGACAATCGCCTCTCTCCTGCTTTTCCTCACCTCTAACGGACTGAATTTGTTTTTTCTTGGTTGTTTCATAGCGGGTACCACTCAGGAGCCTGTAGGACTCGCCCAGCCAAATTTTCGCTTCGATTTCCTCAGTCCAACAGACTCCTGGAACTTTTTACCACTGTAGCGGAAGAAACCGGTCAATTCAAGAAGGGAAAACAGGAGGATGGTATCAGGTAACACTTATTATCGTGCCCCAATAAAAAAGCAGCCCCGAAGGGCTGCTACATGGAGGATGATGCGGACTCTGTTGTATTATGCTTCCGACCACGCCAGTTCCGGTGAAGAAACCGGAAAGACCGACCGAACTCCCTTTACTTCGTCCAGTTCCACCAGCTTCCAGCAATCGGTTCTGGCAAGGATTTCCGTCACCAGTTTATGGTTCAGATCATGACCGGATTTGTACGCCTTCACATGGCCGATCAGCGGGTAACCAACGAGTGAGAGATCGCCAACCGAGTCCATTATCTTGTGACGAACAAATTCGTCCTGGTAGCGCAGACCGCCCTCATTGAGAATGCCGTCATCACCGATCACCACGGCGTTGTCGAGAGACCCGCCACGCGCAAGGCCGTTTGCCTTGAGTGTCTCCACTTCGATCAGAAAACCGAACGTCCTGGCAGCGGCATAGTCGTTACTGAATACTTCTTCGCTGAATTTCATGCTCCGGAACTGGTTGTTGACCACCGGGTGGTTGAAACGCATGTCGAAGGAAATGCGGTAGTAGCGGGAAGGGATAATGGATATTTTCTTGTCGCCGTCCACGACGGTAATCGGTTTTTTCACCACCAGATATTTTTTCGGGCGGGAAAGGCTGCTCGTGCCAACCTTCCGAAGCATTTCAACAAAAGGTGCCGCACTTCCGTCCATGATCGGCACTTCAGGACCATCTATGTCCACATGGACATTGTCGATACCACAACCGGTCAAGGCAGCCATGAGGTGCTCGATGGTTGAAACCACCGCCCCACCCTTGCCGATTGTCGTCGAAAGACGGGTGTTCACTACATTTTGTGCTGATGCTTCTATGGAAACAGAAGGAGTCAGGTCGACCCGGTGAAAAACCACACCGGTTCCGGCATCCGCGGGGCGAATCGTCATGGTTACGTCTTTTCCGGAATGAAGGCCGATCCCCGAGAATACTACCTTGTCTTTTACCGTTTGCTGAAAGGCCATGGAAGGCTCCTTTGAAGTTTTAGTCAGTATACCTATCAAATGTTAGCAACATCCAGGCCAAAATATAACAGGAAGCGTTTCAGCACCAAATTCAATAATTTCAAGCTATTGCGATAGTAGTAACAAAAGAGACCATCATACTCGCACATGCCACTGTAGCGCAAAAGCCACAGTTATCGTTGCGTAATCGCAACACTGCCACCAGGCACGGTATCTTCGCGGACGGGAAAACCGGTACAGCGGCTATTTTCGAAATAAGGAAAATAGCAGGGAGAGAATCAGGGAAATCAGGATGCAGGTGACAAGGGGGAAGTAGAAAGAAAAATTTTCGCGCTTGATGGAGATGTCACCCGGGAGTTTTCCGAGCCAGGGAATCTTGTCGGAAAAAACCAGGGCCACGCCCAGAGCGGCCATCAGGCAGCCGAAAACAATTAGTATCTTACCCAGTTCGCTCATTGAGTCTCTTTCCGCGACCGGGCAGCCTTGGGGAGATAGCGGTCCTTCTCACTGTAGATACAACCACAATATTGCTGTCGATACAGCCCCATTTCCTTTGACGCCGCAATCCCCTGCTGCCAGCCGCGGCGGAAATCTTCATAGAGGAAAGATACCCCATGCCGTGCGGCGGCCTGTTCCCCCTCCCGGCGAATCAGATCGTGCTGCTGGTAACGACTGTAGAGCAGTGTGCTGGTGAAGACGTCATAACCGAGTTCGGCAGCGGCCTGTGCTGCCCTGTCGAGCCGCGAAACATAGCAGTAGCGACAACGCTCTTCCGGCCGGGATGCGGTCGCGGCCAGGAATTCCTCCAGGCGGTATTCATCGTGACAGATCAGCTCCAGGTGTACCAGCGCAGCGTACTGTCGCACCGTATCCAGGCGACGTCGGTACTCCTGATAGGGATGAATATTATGGTTAAAAAAATAGCCGTCAACCGCAACCCCGGACGAGCGAAGGGTTTCCAAGGGATAGATAGCGCACGGTGCACAGCAGATGTGGAGAAGAACTTTCATCCGGGTATTGTAGAACATTCCGCCCGGGAATGGCAATGGTGCAAATTCGAGATCAAACCACAGTCACAGAACAACCAGATGCTTCCGAACGAGAGCGGTTGTTCTGCCGATAATAGCCGAAGAGGGACAGCACCTCGCGCAAAGTTCCGCAAGGATTGCCTCCGCCTGGTCCGGAGGCGCACACAGCAGGATACCGCCGGAGGTCTGGGGATCGAGCATCAGCATCTTACGGGTATAAGAGAGGTCGGGAGCAAAGTCGGCCGACGCTTCCACATGGTCGAGGTTACGGAAGCTGGCACCGGGAATGCAGCCCACCTCAAGCAATTCCAGGGCTCCCGGCAAAGCAGGGACCTTTATCGTGTCAATTTCCATGGCAACACCGCTGGCCTTGGCAATATTAAGGGCGTGACCCAGAAGCCCGAAGCCGGTGATATCGGTTGCCGCGCGGACCCGAAACTGCTGCATGATTTCGGCGGCTTCCCGGTTGAGCTGCTTCATGGAGTCAAGGGCTCGTCGGTAATCGGCAGCGGACGCTTGCCCGAGACGTTGACCAGCCACCAGAGCCCCTGTACCGACCGGCTTGGTCAAGATCAGGATCTGACCCGGCTCGGCATTGGAATTATTGATCAAACGGTCGGGGTGCACAACCCCCGTTACCGCCAGACCGTACTTGGGGGGGTAATCTGCAATGGTATGGCCACCCACCAGGATTCCGCCGGCTTCAAGGACTTTCTCATGCCCGCCGCGGACGATTTCGTGCAGCACCTCAAAGGGTATTCCACTGGCCGGAAACATGACGAGATTCATGGCAGTGAGCACTTTTCCGCCCATGGCATAGACGTCGCTGAGAGCGTTTGCAGCTGCGATCTGTCCGAAATCAAAGGGGTCAGAGCAGACCGGCGGGAAAAAGTCCGTTGTCTCGATCAGGGCAATCTCATCGGTAAGACGATAGACTCCGGCGTCGTCTCCGGTACTGAGCCCCACCAGCAGGTTTGGATCGCTGTGCACGGACAAACGGTCGAGCGCATCAAAGAGAACACCCGGCGGGAGTTTCGCGGAACAGCCGCCCTGCTCAACCGTGGTTAAAAGATCGAAGAGAGGAGCCCGTTTTCCGACTGGCTCGTGGATTCGCACTTCCAGACCGATTTCTCCCAGAAGTGCCTCGGCGCGCTCCCTGATTCCGGCAGCAAGGGAAAGGGCCATGCCGCATTCCGAGGAGATGTCTTTCGGCACCGGAATCACCTGGCAGTCGACGTCATGGGAGCGAAGACACTCTTCAGCCTTGATGACTGCGCGTGTCGAGGTAAAAATCAGAATTATATTCATGGTTGTAAGCATTTCCTTATCGCTTCCGTCACATAGGAAAAATCATCGGCCGAGTGGTACAAAGAGACACCGAATCGTACGGTGCCACGGGGAAAAGTGCCCAGCGTCTGATGCGCCAGCGGCGCACAATGGAGGCCGACACGCGTCTCGATGCCGAACTGGTCAAACAGCGTGCGACCGAGGGTTGCAGGATCACCGCAAGGCTGAAGCAGCGAGAAGACATCACCCTGGTCCTCGAAGCGGTCCGCACACAGCACCCTGAGAGACGGCAGGCTTTTCAACTCCTCGATGAACCGCCGGTATTCCTCCCGGGTGTGCCGGCTGACCTTCGGCTCCTCAAGTGCGGCCAACAGCCCGTAGATACCGGCGATATTCAGTGTCCCGGCTTCAAAGCGATCCGGCATGAAATCGGGCATCTGAAAACTCTCGGAAGCGCTGCCGGTGCCGCCATACACCAGCGGTTCCACTTCAGCGGCGTTCCGCAGGTAGAGCCCCCCGATGCCGGTCGGCCCGAGAAGGGCCTTATGTCCGGTAAATGCGAGAAAATCGATATTCCAGTCCTCAACACACAGCGGAACGGAACCAAAGGACTGGCTGGCGTCAACCAGAAGCGGCACGGTTCCGAGCCGTTCCTTGATTTCGGCCAGCGGCTGAATCACGCCGTTGACATTGCCCTGGTGGTTGACCACCGCCAACACGGTGTCCGGAGTCACCAGCCCTTCGATCTTACTGATATCCACGCGGCCGTCCGCACGGTGCGGCAACAGTTCGAACGTCCCCCCGTACTGAGAGGCAAATGCCGCAAGCGGGCGGGCAACGGCATTGTGCTCCAGCGATGAGATCAGCACCCGTCCACCACGACGCAGAACGCTCCGCAATACCAGATTAATGGCGTAGGTAGCATTCGGGGCAAAGACCACCTGAGCCGCATCACGGACCCCCATCTTTTCGGCGAGGCGGTCCCGGGTTCTCTCAACTGATCTGGCAACGTCGAAAGCCCGGGCGTACGCGCTCCGGCCGTAGGAGCCTCCCACCTCGTTCAGGTAGCGAGCCATGGCCGCGGCAACTGCCGGCGGTTTGGGATACGACGTTGCGGCATTGTCAAAATATGTATTTCTTTTCATCACTACCTACAGGGTTATGATCCGCTCTGCGGTCGAGAGTTTCTGAAGGATGTCATACATGTTGGAGATCGTACCGACAGCGATTTTGCCTTTCAGATCGAAATAGTCAACACAGGTGCCGCAGACAAGAAGAGGTATCCCCTGCCCAACCAGTTCCTGCAACGCGGGTACCGTGGGAGCGCCCTCGGCGGCCACAAACACGCCGGCATTATAGCACAAAATTGCCGACGGCAGCGGGGACACCTCCTTCAGTGTGTTTACGCATGCCTGCAGGAGTATTTTCCCCAACTCTTCCGAACCGGAACCCATGCCGTGGTGGGTGATGACGACCACGGCACCTGCTGGTGGCCGATCCGGCGTGCAATAGGCCGCCGCATCACCGAGCGCAGACGTCCCGACCACCTTTTCCAGTTCCAGGGCATAGACACCGGCATCAAAGGAAAGAACGGGAGCCATGCCATGGTCGCGCAGAAACCGGACCAGGTTATCCCGGGAATTTTCGTTATCGATCAACACCCGGAGACGTTCACCCTCGCCCATCGCTTCCAGTGCCTTTTTCGCCAGCATCAATGGCTGGGGGCATCGCAGCCCGCAGGCATCAACCGTCTTGATTGTCATAGATAATCTCCCTCGAAGTTCGTGTATCAAGCGGCTGCGCACTACGCAGCACAGCAGGAAGGTGTCTCTGCAATAATTTCCACTAACCTGATGACCGAAGATTTTCACAGAAATGGGTCGAGACGCAAAAGCAGAGTTCACCTGACGGCATGTATTCTCAGCTTCCCGGCAGAGAAGCCCCTCCGGTAACAGCGAAGCGTAGATTATTGATACTATGGGTTTTGCAAACATATTTCAATGGCAAAATATGAGCAGAACCAATCATCAGCTCCCCTACCCCACCGTTTCATCATCGTCCGGCAGGAAATCCGGGGCATCCACGTTGCGAGGGCGAGTATCGATTACCTCGAGGGTATCGATGTCCTTGCCGGTGGAGGCACCCAATTCCTTGAAGCGACGGGCGGAAACCAGCACCCGGCTCTCCAGGGAACCTACCGCCCGATTGTACGATTCCACGGCCCGTTCAAGTGAGCGACGGAGATCGCTGAAATGAGAAGCTAAAATCGACACCCGGTCATAGAGAGTCTTTCCCAGCTCGCTGATCGCCTGGGCATTTTCGGCGATGTGCTCCTGCCGCCAACCATAGGCAACTGCGCGGAGCAGGGCAATGAGGGTCGTGGGGGTAGCGAGGATAACCTTCTGCTCAACACCGAATTCGATAAGCGAGGGATCCTGCTCAAGGGCGGCGCTGAAGAAGTTTTCCCCCGGGAGAAAAAGTACAACGAACTCGGGAGTTGCCTTGAACTGATCCCAATAGGATTTTGCCGACAGCTTGACCAGATGGATCCTGATCTGACGGGCATGATCCTTCAGCTTCTGGAGTTTCGTCTTTTCGTCCTGGGCTTCAAGGGCCTCCAGGTAGGCAGCAAGCGGGGCCTTGGAGTCCACAACCACGTTTTTGCCGTTGGGCAACTTGACGATCATGTCGGGCCGCAGACGGCCATCCGGCCCGGAGCTCGACTCCTGCTCCACAAAGTCGCAGTAGTTCACCATCCCGGCAATCTCCGCAACGCGGCGGAGCTGAATCTCTCCCCAGCGCCCCCTCACGGTTGGGGAGCGGAGTGCCTTTACCAGATTGGCAGTCTCCTCCTGCAGTTGAGACTGGGCGGAAGCCAGGTATTTAATCTGCTCGGTAAGGCTGACATATGCCGTCGTGCGGACCTTCTCCAGATCCTGGATCTTGCCATCCACTTTTTCGAGGGACTCACGGAGTGGCTTGACGAGTTCATCAATTGCGAGCTGCCGATGCTCAAGATCACCCTTGGCCCCTTCCTGAAATTTTTCCAGGTGCGTCCGGGCCAGTTCGAGAAACGATTGGTTGTTGCTCTTCAGTGCCTCGGCAGAGAGAGCCTTGAACGCATCGGAGAGCTTAACCTGGGCATCATCAAGCACGGCCAGTTTCTCCTCGCTGCCTTTTCGTTCTTCCTGAACAAGGGTTGCCAGCTCCGAAACTTTTGCCCTGAGCGAGGCATTCTCGCCATACATTCCGGTAATCTTCTCATCGCGGCCCTCCAGCGCCGCTTCAAGCTCCGCAATGCGGGTGTTCTTCTCTTCCGCGGCAGACCTTTTCTCCGACTCGGCAGTCAAGGCACTCCGTAACGCGGCAATCTCGTCAGTTGCAACGACCAGGGAAGATTTAAGGCCGACTATCTGCTCCTCCTTGCCCTGCAGACGTTCCGTCAGGGCAGCGACTTCGGCCAGAAGTTCGGCCTTGCCGCGACTGAATGCCAGATCTACGCGAGATTTGAGCAGGAGCCAGACCACTCCCCCACCGAGAACCAAGCCGGCGACCAGCAGAAGATATTCCATACCGCACAACTCCTTGAAAAGAATTTTCCGAAAAGAAAAAGCCGCGGCATCAGAAAAACTCTACGATGCAGCGGCCTTTAGAATCCCCTGTCTTGCCGGAAAGAATTTGAATCAGCGGGTCACGTCCGGCCCGTCACCTTTCTCGTCAGTCCCGCCACGCACAATCGCGGCAATCCGCTCCGGATCAAGCACCACCTCGGACTGTATTCCCGTATCCATTTCCTTGAGAGCAGCTGTTCCCTTTGCCAGCTCATCCTCGCCGATGATCAGGGTATAGCGAACCTTGAACTTGTCCGCGCGCCGCATCTGACTCTTCAGACTTTTCCCCTCGTAGTCTATTTCCACGGAGACGCCAAGACGCTGCAGCCTGCTCATGATGCGAAAGGTCTCGTTGCCCGCGGGTTCGCCATGGAACGCAATGAAAAGGTCCGGACGCGTGCCGTAGCCTTCGTTGGCAAGCAGCAGAACAACCCTTTCAACACCCAGGGCAAAGCCGATTCCCGGATACGCCGGACCGCCGAGTTCCTCGATGAGTCGGTCATAGCGGCCGCCGGCCGCCACTGCGCTCTGGGAGCCGAGCCGGTCGGTGACCAGTTCGAAGGTGGTGCGGGTGTAGTAGTCAAGCCCGCGGACCATGCGCGGATTTATTTCATAGGCGGTGCCGGCCGAATCCAGATAGCTCCTGGTCCGGGCAAAGTGGTCGTCACAACCGGCACAGAGGTTGTCCAGTACCGAGGGAGCGCCAACGGTTGCTTCCTTGCAGCCTGCCGACTTGCAGTCCAGGGCCCGAAGAGGGTTGGTTTCGTAACGTCGTTTGCAATCATCGCAGAGCGAATCCAGCCGCTCCCGGAGAAAATCGCGAAGCTTTTGCCGGTACTCCGGTCGGCAGTCGTGGCAACCGAGGGAATTTATCTGGAGCCGGGGTTCGTCGAGACCAATCTCGGCAAAGAAATGGCACAGCATGGTCAGAACCTGGGCATCGACCTTCGGGTCCGAAACACCGGCCACCTCCACCCCGATCTGGTGAAATTGCCGGTAACGTCCTTTCTGCGGTCGTTCATAGCGGAACATGGGGCCCATGTAGTATAGCTTGGCTACCGAATCCACCACATGGAGTTTGTGTTCGATGAAGGCTCTGATGACACCGGCCGTTCCTTCCGGCCGCAAGGTAATCGCATTCTCCCCCTTGTCGATGAAAGAGTACATTTCCTTTTCCACAATATCGGTTGCATCACCGATGGAGCGGGCAAAAAGTTCCGTTTTTTCAAGCACCGGAACCCGGATTTCGGAAAATCCGTACGTCTCGAAAACACGCCGGGCGGTCGCTTCCACATGGTGCCATTTCCGGACCTCGCCGGGAAGTATGTCATTGAATCCTTTAATGCCGGTTAACGCCACAATACCTGTCCCTTCTCTTTTCTAGTTTTCATCCGGAAACACCGAAATAGTTCTATCCCCCGTTGGGCTGGGGCTTTCTCGGAGTCTCTCGTACGGCTTCATTGCACAACAGC
>Ga0351904_1011_pt1 | contig 55090 bp, 36 predicted proteins | sample BONcelHT113001E3_FD_205826 | JGI IMG/M metagenome (GOLD analysis project Ga0351904, IMG submission 205826) | Enriched cells from coal bed in the Powder River Basin, Montana, United States - BONCAT cells T11 rep1 HSBNCT.T11.300.1.E3 ...
CTATAACTCCGTCCGATCGGGTGTCAATTGGGCCTTGGCAAAATTTCTCCACATAGGAAGCAGTTGCAGCGGTTCAGAGCTAGTCTGTGCTGCAAAAGACCCGGCGCGCCACGGCCGACGGTTGCTGGCATACGGGAAATGCAACAGCGGAACGAACGTCAGCCAACAGGGAATGTCCCGTAAGCTTATAGAACTGCAACCTTCACTTTTACGTTTATACTCTATTGACTTAGCCTAGCCCAGAGGTTACCTTGTGACGTACCATTTATTCCGTGCATACCTTTTCACCATCTCATTATCGTCAGCAGCCAATCTCTGGTATAACGTGAGGTATGACCTCTGAAAAGCACTGGGTAACCAGTCTTACGGTGAACCTTCCGAAAAGCGAGATAGATACAAGGAGTATCCCTATGAGGACCGGATTTATTTGTCTGCTGGTATGTCTCTGCCTGTGCGGCAACCCTTTTCCAGCGCTGGCGGACAAAGAGCCTGAAGGAAGTGTGGTGTCGCTGCATTTCAGCCCATACGTTGTTCACTATAGCCGGAATCCCGAGCACAATTCGTATCCCTGGTTCACTCTCTTGGAGTGGGAATCAGCGTCCCGGTGGGAAATCGGCGGCGCTTATTTCAAAAACTCTTACCATCAGCCGTGCGGATACATCTACGGAGGTAAAAAGTGGATCTACGGCCCCCAGGACCAGCACCTGTTTTTCAAGTTTACGGCCGGAGTAATCATTGGCTACTTTGAGCCGTATGAAAACAAGCTTCCCATCAACGACAACGGCATCGGCCTGGGGGTTATTCCGACCATTGGCTACAAGTACAAACGCGCCAGCACCCAGTTCGTGGTACTGGGCACCTCCGGCTTTATGGTGACACTCGGTTATGATATCTGGAAGTAGACTCACTTCATGGCCCGAATCCCCAGACACAAGTCTTGCTGGTTCAGCGGAAACCTGCGCCTGAGAGCAAAATCCTTGACGCCCTACCCTCCCTTCGGCTACTCTGTCCAGATGACTGAAAATGCTGGTAAAATACGTAAACCGGAGCTTCTCGCCCCGGCCGGATCCCTGGAGGCGTTCTTTGCCGCCATGGAAAAGGGAGCTGATGCCGTCTACGCGGGACTGACAGAGTTTTCCGCCCGGGCCAAGGCAAAAAATTTCTCCCTTCCGCAGCTGGAAAAAATCGTCGGCTACGCCCATTCGCAGCAGCGAAAGGTCTACGTCACTCTCAACACCCTGGTCAAGGAGCGGGAACTTCCCAAGCTGATTGATGTGCTTTCCGCACTCTCGGGAATCGAACCGGACGGGGTAATTCTCCAGGACATGGGAGTCTTCCGCCTGATCCGCGACCATTTCCCCGACCTGCCGCTGCATGCCTCGACCCAGATGACCATCCACAACTCCCCCGGGGTGAAGGAACTGGAAACGCTCGGATTTTCCCGCGTGGTCCTCTCCCGGGAGCTGCACATCGACGAAATCCGCACCATTGCCCGCAAAACCGCGGTGGAACTTGAATGCTTCATCCACGGCGCCCTCTGCTTTTCCTTCTCCGGACAATGCTACTTTTCCTCGTTCCTCGGCGGCTGCAGCGGCAATCGCGGCCGCTGCGCCCAGCCCTGCCGCAGGCTCTACCGCTATCGGGGCAAGGAAGGGTACTACTTTTCCCCCAATGACTTTTCCAGTATCGACATGCTGCCGGAACTGGTGGACGCCGGAGTCTCCTCCTTCAAGATCGAGGGACGGATGAAATCCGCGGAATACGTGGCGAGCGTGGTGGGAGCATACCGGATGGTGCTCGACGCTCCGCCCGCCAAACGGGCCGACGTCGTGGCCGAGGCCAAGGAACTCCTGAAGTTATCTTTCGGCCGCGTGCCGACTCGCGGTTTCCTCGCCTCCCATCAACCGACGGATATCGCGATCCCCAGCCTGCGTGGCGCAACCGGCCGTTTCCTCGGCGAAATCCGATCCATCCTCAAAAACCGTATCACCTTCGAAACCAAGGATCGGCTCCACCTGGGAGACCGGGTTCGGGTCCAGCCCAAGAGCGATAAGGCGGGCAAGGCCTTCACGGTCAAGGACATCTCCCTCGGCGGAAAGCCGGTGAAGCTGGCACGGGAAAAATCCCTCGTCACCGTCACCGCCCCGTTTGACTTTGCGGTCGGCGACGCGGTGTTCAAGGTTTCCTCCGAAACCGCCTTCACCATGAGCGAGAACGCCTGCCTCCGAAAGCTCGGCAGTGGAAAGGGACAGAAAACCCGCTGCAATCTGACTCTGGCCATGGAGGGAGAAAATCTCAGGATCACCGCCCGGGCCGGGGGCTTGGAATGGGTTGAAGAATACCCGCTCGGCACCCTGGAGCCGTCCCGCAGTTCGGACATGGAAGGAGTGCTGCGGGCCCAGTTCGAAAAATGCGGCGATACGCCGTTTATGCTGGGGACCCTGAGCGCCCCCTCATTCCCGGCCGTTCTGATCCCGCTGCCGCGACTGAAGGAGATCCGGCGCTCGCTGTACCAAACCCTTGAAGGAAAAGTCCTCACCGGGAAGAAAGAGCGGCTGCGTCGCGCAAAAGAGGCGGCACTGTCAAGCCTTGTCGGCCCGAGCCATGCTGCCGCGGACCGGCGGGACGAGTTGGCCGTCCGGGTCGAATCGATCAGGGATTTTCATCTTCTGCACCAGGAGGGAGTCGACACCCTCATCCTTCCCGTGTCAAGGGGCAACCTCCATCAGCTGCAGTCCTTTGCCGGAAAGCTGCGCGGTCGTCAGGAAAAGATCATCTGGCATCTCCCCTTCATTATTTTCGAAGAAAACCTCCCCTTCTACCGTGAGGCGGTCGACCTTCTTATCCAGCAAGGCTTCACCCGCTTTGAGGCTGCGAATCTCTCCCATTTCGCCCTGCTGCAGGGCCGTGCCGTGGACATCTGCAGCGATTACCGGCTGTATTCCCTCAACAGCCAGGCGCTGCTCCACTGGCAGGAGCGGGGCGCAACAGCAGCAACCCTGTACCTGGAAGACGATTTCCCCAATATGGAGAGCCTGCTCAGGGCGAACCTGGACATAGAACGGCGGGTGCTGCTCTATGCCCCGGTTCCGGTGATTACCTCCAAGATTGTCATTAAGGGAGTGCGCAGCGATTCCCCCCTGGTCTCCGACCGGGGCGACGCCTATACGGTGACCAACCGCGACGGGCTGACAACCGTAACCGCGGACCGGAGATTCGCCATTTCCGGCTATCGCAGAAACCTGCGGGATAGCGGCTGCGCCTCCTTCATCGCAGACCTCTCCGTGGAAGCCGGCGAGACACGGAAACGGGTGCTGGATGCCTGCATCCGGGGAACCGCCATTGAAGGAGCCTCGGAGTTCAACTTTACCACGGAGCTGCTATGAACGATTACCTCGTGCGCATCATTACGAAAGCAGGAAATGTCCACGCCCTTGCCTGTGTCACCACCGGTCTGGTCAATGAGGTCTGCGCCCTCCAGGGCACCTGGCCAACCGCAACGGCAGCACTCGGCCGGGCACTCACTGCGGGGACCCTCATGGGGGCGCTCCTCAAGACGAGGCAGCGAACCGCCCTCAGGTTCGAAGGCAACGGTCCCTTGAAGAAGATCGTCGTGGAAGCGGACAGCAATGGTGCGGTACGGGGCTGTGTGGGAGTACCGGAAGTCAATCTCATGACCGCCGATGGGAAGCTGGATGTGGGAAAGGCCTTGGGAAGGGCCGGATTTCTTACCGTAACCAAGGATCTGGGGATGAAGGATCCGTACCGGGGGATGGTACAGCTGCTGAGCGGAGAGATCGCGGAGGATCTGGCCCTCTATCTGACGGAATCGGAGCAAATCCCGTCCGCCGTTGGCTTGGGGGTATTCGTGGAACCGGACAACCGGGTTTCCGCTGCCGGAGGATTTCTCATCCAGTCGCTCCCGCCAAGGGACGAAGCGGTTGTGGATCAGCTGATGGAGCGCATCGGCACGCTTCCGCCCCTTACCCAGCTGCTGCGGGAAGGGAGAAGCCCGGAAGATATTCTGGCCAGCCTGTTCGCCGATATTCCCTACCAAATACTGGAAAAGAGGGCACTGGCGTTCCGGTGCACCTGCAGCAAGGAGAAAATTGAACAGGCCCTTGTCTCCCTGGGCAAGGAAGAGCTTTCCGATATGATTTTGCAGAAAGAAGAAACCGAGGTAACCTGCGAATTCTGCCGCAAGGTCTGGAAACTAACCAAAGGGGACCTTGAACGACTGCGGACCGAGATCGGAACGTAGGGTCACCCCCCTGTGGTTGCCCTTGATTTAGGCAGGCACGGGCTTGCGCGACGAAGCGCTCCAGCGCGCAGGCGGGGGCCTGCCCCTACCTGTAATTTTGAAGGTTGGATCCTCTCTGGCCCCGCTTTACATCATGGCAAGCTGTCGATCAGGATCGCGTTCGGCGACGATGAATCTTCACATAGACCGCGATGATTACGATGCTGCAGAGAAGGACTACCAGTACCGCCTGGTGGGAATAGCGCATGATCAGATCCTGCTTTTCACCGATGAAGTAGCCGATGTAGGTCAGGACCGTGACCCAGATTCCTGCGCCGAGAAGGGTATACAGGGAAAAGCGGAGATGCCCCATGCCCGCCAGTCCGGCAGGCAGGGAGATGAGGTGACGAACCACGGGAAGCAGGCGACCAAGGAAGGTTGAGATCTCTCCGTGACGCAGGAAAAAGTTTTCGACCCGGGTGAATTTTTCCTCGGTAATCCAGACGTATCTGCCGTATTTCAGGAGCAGCGGCCTGCCAAGATGGCGGGCGGCAAAATAATTGACATAGGCGCCCAGGAGGCTGCCGAACGTTCCGCAGAGAATTACAAGACCGATGTTCATCTTCCCTTGATGGGCGAGATAGCCGGCCGGGGGCATCACCAGTTCGCTGGGAACCGGAAAAATGGAACTTTCCATGGCCATCAGAAAAAAGATGCCGGGGTAGCCCATGGCGCCGATGGTGGTAACAAGCCAATCAATAAGTTCGTGCACGGTTAGCCCTCATACGGAATGGAATTTAAGGCAGGCATTCTATCCGGTTTACCGGAAAAAGGCCATAACAAACCTGTCCGTGCAAGGATATTCCATCAGTGAATTTGAACGGATACATCACACGAGGTTGAGAGAGTGAATTTTCTGGAACGACTACATGAACGGGTCCTGGTGGGGGACGGTGCAATCGGCACCATGCTCCATGCCAGGGGCGTTACCGCCGAATCGGGATTCGAGCGGCTCAACCTGACCAGCCCGGACCTGGTGCTGGCCCTGCACGCCGACTACATCGCCGCCGGCGCCCAGCTGATCGAGACCAATACCTTTGCCGCCAATCGCCTGCGTCTTCAGCAACTGGGGCTGGATGACAAGGTGAGACAGATCAACCTGCAGGGCGCCTCTCTCGCACGCAAGGCTGCCGCCGGAAAAGAGGTCTTCGTGGCCGGTTCCATCGGCCCGCTTCCCCGAATCCGGGGAGAAAGCGAAGCCCCTTCCGCCGAAGAGGTTACTGCCCTTTTCCGCGAGCAGGCTTTCGCCCTGGCTGAAGGAGAGGTCGACCTGCTGATCCTGGAGACCTTTGCCGATCTGCAGCAGATGAAACTCGCCCTTGCCGCGGCGCTTGAAACGAATCTTCCGCTCATAACCAGCATGGCCTTCCTCGAGCGCGGTCGAATTTCCGGCGGCATGGGAGCGGAAGCGGTAGCGTTGGAACTGGCCGCCGCGGGCGCCCACTGCATCGGTGCAAACTGCGGGTCCGGAACACTGGAAATGACCCGGAACATTCAACGGATGGCAGCCGTCACCCTCCTCCCCCTTGCCGCATACCCGAACAGCGGTTTTCCGGAATACCTGGACGGCCGGTACATTTATCGCACCACTCCCGAATACTTCGCCGCCAGGGGTCTTGAGACGGCACGGGCCGGGGCAAACCTGGTGGGAGGGTGTTGCGGAACCACCCCCGAGCATATCCGCAGACTGGCCGAGACCCTGCGGGATATGAAACCCGCTGCGCGAACCATCATGCCGACGACGGCCCCTTCCCGTCAGCCAACGATCCCGGCAACCCCTTCGAAATCCGGCTTCCTTGCCAACTGGGGACGGGAAACGGTCATTACCGTGGAACTCGATCCGCCGAAAGGACTCGACTGCAGCCGGGTACTGGAAGGTTGTCGCATTCTGCGAGAGGCCGGAGCCGATGCCATCAACCTCGCCGAAAACCCCCTGTCCCGGGTGCGGATGGGAAATATCGCCCTCGGTGAGTTGATCCAGCGGGAAGTGGGCATTGAAGTAATTGTCCATGTCACCTGTCGCGACCGCAATCTGATCGGATTGCAGTCGGAGCTGATGGGGGCAAGTCTCCTCGGTATCCGCTCGATCCTCGCCGTTACCGGAGATCCGGCCAGCATGGGCGAACAATCCGGCGCATCGTCAGTCTTCGACCTCAACTCTCTCGGGCTGATAGCCCTGCTGCGCGGCCTCAATACCGGTCTGAACGGCGCCGGCAACTCCATAGACCGGGGAACCGGTTTTACCATCGGGGCCGCCTTTAATCCCAATGTCCGGAACATGGAAGCCCAGGTTGCCCGGCTGGAAAAAAAGATCGCCAACGGCGCCCAGTTCGTGCAGACCCAGCCCCTGTTCGACCTGGAAAAGCTCGACACGATGCTGCAACTCACCAGCAGCCTGCCTCTCCCGATCCTGCCGGGTATTCTCCCCCTGGTGAGTGAACGGAATACCGAATTTCTTCATAATGAGGTTCCCGGCATCACCATTCCTGATGAAATCAGGGACAGAATGCGGGGCAAGGGAAAGGAGGAGGGCCTTCGGGAAGGGCTCGCCATCGCCCGGGAATTCATCGATGCGGCCCGAAACCGAGTGGGAGGATTCTACCTCATGCCGCCGTTCGGAAACTACCGCATCGCCGCCGAACTGGTGAAGTACATTAGAAATCCGGCATAAACTACTGCGGAGGGAACAAAACATGCTGCTCAGAATCATGCTGCCGATACTCGCAATTGCCCTGCTTGGTGGCTGTGAAACCATCAAGAAACAGAATATCTCCTGGGAAATGGAGGAGTGTTCCAAGAGCTACAACAAAATGATTCGCTGGCATGAAATGGATACGGCAGGGACCGTTTTCCCGCCGGAAGAACTTCAGGAAGAGTTCACGCGGAAAGTACAGGCAGCGAAGAAGGTCACGGTCACCGACTTCAGGGTCAAGAACTACCAGTGTTCCCCGGAGAAGGGAGAGGCAACGGTTATTGTGGATATCGACTACTACCGGGAGCCGTCGGTAACGGTAAAAACAGTGGAAGATAAACAGGAATGGAGATACGTCCAGGAAAATGAAACAATGCGATGGCGGCTCATGACGCTACCGCCTGATTTTCCGTAGCGGCACTAGGCCCGGCTTCAGGCAGAGTGTTCGTAATAGTAGAGGAAAAGGTTGCTCCCCTCGCCCTTGGCCCGGTACATGGCCGTGTCGGCCTTTTTCAGTAGCGTATCCGGATCCTCCCCGTCAAGGGGGTAAATGCCGATACCGATGCTGACCCCGATGGAAATCGTATGGCCGTCGAGGACAAAGTGTTTTGCAAGATTGTCCACAATCCGCCGGGCGGCAATAGCCGCATCTTCCGGCTCGACAATCTTGGTGAGGATGACGGTAAATTCATCCCCTCCCATACGGGCAACGGAATCGCTGAGTCGCAGGGATTGCGCCAGACGCTCGGAAACTTCCTTGAGAAGAAGGTCGCCGATTGTATGGCCAAAGGAATCGTTGACCTCTTTGAAGCGGTCAAGATCGAGGTACAGGAGGCCGACAAGATGCTCCTGGCGTTTGGCGTTCAGAAATGACTGACCGAGCCTGTCGAAAAAGAGTCTGCGATTGGGAAGGCCGGTGAGGGGATCGAAATTGGCAAGAAATTCCAGGTGCTGCTCAGCCAGCTTGCGCTGAGTGATATCCCGAAAGATGGACTGTACGGCCAATGTGCCGTCAAGGGTAAAGGGGGTTGAAGCAACCTCTACATCAATCTCCCTTCCATCGAGACAGACAAACCTCACTTCCAGCCAGGGACAACTTTCTCCCTTGTCCTCCATGTGCCGAAATCGTTCCAGGACGATCTGGCGGTGGTCGCTGTGAATGAAATCGAAAACCGTCCTGCCAATAAAATCCTCCGCACATTTCCCGGCAAGAATTCTGATTCCCGAAGGGTTCATGAAAAGGAATTTGTAGTCCGAGGTTATGACAATTCCGTCCGGAGACAACTCCACAAGTCTCCGGTATCGTTCCTCACTCTCTCTGACGGCTTCGAATATCCGTTTCTTTTCGTTCACGCGACGCTACCTTTCCGGTATCTTCACGAAAAAACATCAACGGTTCAGGGCATCACCTTCATTTCGGGTCGCAACGGGTGGCACCACAGCATGGGACTCTGCGGTACCACCACGTTGAAACCGTGTAGCATCCCCCAAAAGGGTCTTTCCTCACCCTGCTCTTTTACCGGAGCGGGGTCATTGTCATGATCTTTCGGGCCATCTCGGGATATTTGGCTATAAAACGCAGTTCATCGTCCACCAAAGGCTTCTGGGTGTGCACGTTTGCGTAGCGTACCAGCTCCAGGATATCATTTGCTTCCTGATCGTTGTGGAATTCTATCTCCAGCTGGTCGTACACATTGCGGAACCCTTTGATGCCGCTGTATTCGCCTGCCGTGATCTCGCGGCCGGTATCGATGATTTCCGGCTCGCCCCTGCCCAGCTCCTCGAAATCATATAATTCGTAATTGCGACGATTCTTCAACGCACCGTCAGCATGAATTCCTGATTCATGGGCAAAGGCATTGGCACCGACGCCCACTTGGTTCATGGGAATCGGCACGCCGAAGGCGTAGGAAGCGTACTTGGCAATCTTCCAGGCCTTGGTAAGGTCCACCTGCTCGTCGAGCAGGTATTTTCCAGCCAGCCCGCTGGCTTTTTTCATGGCCAGGATGACCGATACCAGATCCGCGTTGCCGGCCCGCTCTCCCATGGAGTTGATGGCGGTGTTGATGTAGGCATCGACGCCACCGTCAATGGCTGCCTTGGCACCGGCAACGGAACAGGCAACACCAAGCCCCAGGTCGTTGTGGCAGTGCAGTTCGATGGGCATCTTCACTTCTTCGGCAATCATCCGTATCCGGCGATAGATGGTAAACGGGTCATCATAGCCAAGGGTATCGCAGTAGCGGAAGCGGTCAGCACCAGCCTCCTTGGCGCGGAGAGCGAATCGGACCAGATATTCGTCGTCGGTACGGGAGGCATCTTCGGCATTGACCCCGACAATCTCGGCACCGAAACTTTTCGCCAGCTGCACATTTTTCGTCATGATATCAAGGAGATTTGGTACAGCAGGGTTTTCTTCCGGATTTCTGACGATTCGACCGCTGAACTTTCCTTCGGTCATCAGTTGCGAGGTCGAAATGGAGAGATTCACATTTTTCAACTTGCCGCTTTTGAACGATTCCTTGATCTCCTCAGCCCGCATCGGGCACCAGCCACTCAGCTTGATTGGCTGCAGAACGCCCATTGCCGCCAGTTCAAGATTGGCCTCGATATAGTTTTTCTCGTGATGGGTAAAGGGAAAACCGAACTCGCTCTGATGGATCCCCATTTCATTGAGAAGCATGTTGATTATAGTTTTTTCCAGCTTGGCCAAGCCCAGGCGCGAAGTCTGCACCCCGTCCCGATTTGTCACATCAACGATATAAATTTTCGGCATTTTGTGGTTCCTTTCTCGGTTACAGCATAGAATATATTCATAGCAGCCCGTAAGGAGCTGTAAATGAATAACATGGTCAAGATTGCGCTCAGATTTAGGTCAGATTTGACGGAACTGATTGAGCCAAACCGCAGACGTAGCAGGGCTACGTTGAGGATTTGGTGATTGATGTTCTGTCAAAGATGGCCTGAAGATGAGATGCAAGATGCCCATGTAATTTGTTTACAGCTCCTAAGTCACCCACGGAAAAAGGGCACGGTGCGCTTGAATGTATAAGTCTAAAGTCAAATCCCTCTAAAGGCAAGCAAAGAAATTTCAGGGACTTCGGCGATCCTGGAGCTTTTGATCAATGGGTTTGGTTTGTGGAAATACTTCAGAGTGATATACAGAAAATCATCGGCGCAAAAGAAGGATTCTATGGGTATTGGACGGAAAAGCTCGATTCTGCTGGTGGTTCTGCCGACCCTTGTGGCAACAACCACCTAGCAGGTGCAGGGCGGAGTGGTTTGAGCCTATGTGACGGTCTCGCTGGTGCCATTCTCGACCACAGAAATACCAGCCGCAATACTGAGCCGTGAATCCCGCATCACAGGCTGAGTTTATTATTTCAGTGCAGTTCCTCGCCGGTGGTGGTCATTACCAGCTTGCCGTGTTTCACGCCCTTGACACCGATCAGCTCGTCGGCGATCTTCTTCACCTCGCTGGCCTTGCCCCGCACCACCAGCACTTCAAGGCAGTTATGGGCATCCAGGTGCACATGGAGGGAAGAGACAATCTGATCATGGTAGGCATGCTGCTGCTCAGTAAGCTTGTCGGCAAGGTCGTGCACATGGTGATTGTACACCAGGGTAACCGTCCCCACGGTATCCTCGTCACCCTTTTCCCACTTCAGCTCCACCAGCGACGCCCGGATCAGGTCGCGAATCGCCTCCGAGCGGTTCAGGTAACCCTTTTCCTCGATCAGATGGTCAAAGCTCTTCAACAGCTTGTCGTCGATGGAAATGCCGAATCGTATTGTTTCCCCCATGCTTGTCCCCCAGCTACTCTCTATCAGTACGTTAAATAATTCTGCAATCCATGTCTTCAATACTTTATCTAAATCTCCTCCCCTTACGGTAAGGGGGTCGGGAGGGGTTAGCCGCTACAGCATCTTCCGCAAAAACTGCCCGGTATACGACCTCGTCACCGCCGCAACCTCTTCCGGAGTGCCGGTGGCAATCACCTCACCTCCCCGGTCGCCCCCTTCGGGACCCAGGTCGATCAGGTAGTCGGCGGTCTTGATTACGTCCAGGTTGTGCTCGATGATGACGATGGTGTTTCCCGCCTCCACCAGTCGGTCAAGCACCTCCAGCAGCTTGGCGATATCATGGAAATGCAGGCCGGTGGTTGGTTCGTCGAGAATATAGATGGTCCGGCCGGTTGCCCTCTTGGAAAGCTCCTTGGCCAGCTTCACCCGCTGGGCCTCGCCTCCTGAGAGGGTGGTGGCCGACTGGCCCAGCTTGATGTAGCCGAGCCCGACATTCTCCAGGGTTACCAGCTTGTTCCTGATGCGTGGAATGTTTTCCATGAACTCCACCGCCTGGGAGACCGTCATATCGAGAACTTCAGCGATGGATTTTCCCTTGTACTTCACCTCCAGGGTTTCGCGGTTGTAGCGGGCACCCTTGCAGACCTCGCACTGGACATAGACATCCGGCAGAAAATGCATCTCGATCTTGATGATGCCGTCGCCGGAACAGGCCTCACAGCGACCGCCCTTGACGTTGAAGGAGTATCTGCCCGGCTTGTAGCCACGGAGTTTTGATTCCGGCAGTCCGGCGAACAGGTCGCGGATTTCGGTGAAGACCCCGGTATAGGTTGCCGGGTTCGATCGCGGGGTACGGCCGATGGGTGACTGGTCGATATTGATCACCTTGTCCAGTGTTTCCAGCCCTTGGATCTCCCGGACCGCGCCGGCCTTTTCCCTGCTCCGGTACAACCGCTGGGAGAGGACCTTGAACAGGGTATCGATGATCAGCGAAGATTTCCCCGATCCGGACACCCCGGTAACGCAGGTCATGACCCCCAACGGAATTGCCACATCAATATTCTTGAGATTATTCTCCGACGCCCCGACGATGCGGAGGAAGCGTTCCACCTCCCGCCGTTTCCTGGGAACCGGGATGAGCAGTTCACCGGACAGGTAGCGGCCGGTGAGGGAATGGGGATTGGCCATCACCTCGGCCGGTGTTCCCTGGGCCACCACCTCGCCGCCATGCACCCCGGCCCCCGGTCCCATGTCGATCACATGATCCGCCTCGAGGATGGTTTCCTCATCATGCTCAACCACCAGGACGGTATTTCCCAGGTCGCGCAGGCGCATCAGGGTTTTCAGCAGGCGGACGTTGTCTCGTTGGTGGAGACCGATGGAGGGCTCATCGAGGATATAGAGCACCCCGACGAGACTGGAGCCGATCTGGGTGGCCAGCCTGATCCGCTGCCCCTCGCCCCCTGACAGGGTCCCTGACGAGCGGTCGAGGGAGAGATACTCGAGCCCCACGTTCACCAGAAAATTGAGCCGCTCGCGGAGCTCCTTGAGAATCCGCCGGGCAATCTCGGTTTCCTTTTCCGACAGAGTCAGAGCCTCGAAGAACACAAGGGCATCGGCGATGGATAGGGCCGATATCTCGCAGATGTTCCGGCCCCCGATCCGGACAAAGAGGGCCTCCTTTTTCAGACGGGCTCCCTGGCAGGTGGGACAGGGCATGACATTCATGTACTTTTCCAGATCCTCCCGCACCTGTTCCGAATCGGTTTCCCGGTAGCGGCGCTCCAGATTGTTGAGTACCCCTTCGAATTCCTTGTAGTAGGTATGGCGACGGCCGCCGTCCTCCTCCCACCAGAACTCCACCTTTTCCCCTCCGGAGCCGTAGAGAATGATGCGTCGGGCCTCTTCGGAAAGCTTGGAAAAGGGCGTGCGGATATCAAAGGAATAGGCCTTGGCCAAGGCCTCCAGAATCTGGTGGAACCAGCCGGACAACCGCTTTTCCCACGGTGCGATCGCCCCTTCCCGCGGCGACAGCTCCGGATTGGGCACCACCAGCTCAGGGTCGAAATACATCCGCGTACCGAGTCCGGTACATTCGGGACAGGCACCGTACGGGTTGTTGAAGGAGAACATTCGCGGGGTCATCTCCGGATAGGAAATGCCGCAATCGATGCAGGCCAGAGACTCGGAAAACAGCATCGTTTCACCGTCGACGATCTGCACCTTGGCAATACCCTCCGCATGGTGAAGCGCGGTCTCCAGGGAATCGGCCAGACGGCGCTGAATTCCTTCCTTGACGATCAGGCGGTCCACGACGATATCGATATCATGCTTTTTCTTCTTGTCGAGGGTCAGCTCTTCGGCAAGGTCATGGGGCTGGCCGTCGACAATCACCCGGACAAAGCCCTCTTTACGGAGTTGGAGCAGTTCTTTCCGGTATTCTCCTTTGCGGCCGCGAATCAGGGGCGAAAGAAGAGAAATTTTCGTCCCCTCCGGCAGGGCCATGATCTGGTCCACCATCTGCGATACGGTCTGGGAAGCGATTTCCTTGCCGCAGCTGTAGCAATAGGGATGCCCGACCCGGGCAAACAGGAGGCGCAGGTAATCGTGGATCTCCGTGACCGTGCCGACGGTGGAGCGGGGGTTCTTGCTGGTGGTCTTCTGTTCGATGGAAATTGCCGGGGAAAGACCTTCGATGGATTCCACATCCGGCTTTTCCATCTGCTCCAGAAACTGCCGCGCATAGGACGACAGGGACTCCACATAGCGGCGCTGTCCCTCGGCATAGATGGTATCGAAGGCCAGAGTGGATTTGCCCGATCCGGAAATGCCGGTGATAACCACCAGCCTGTCGCGGGGAATCTCCACGTCGATGCATTTCAGATTATGCTCGCAGGCCCCTTTTATGATGATCTTGTCGTGTGCCATGGGTGTATTCTATTCCTTGCCTTTGAACCTTGTGCAGGCACTGTAGGGGCGGCCCCCCGTGGCCGCCCGCCGTCGAGCGATCACCGGCATCGCTGCATCCGTCGAAAAGGGCAGGCACGGGGGCCCGCCCCTACAGGTATTATCCGCCGTCCCCGCCGAGGGAATGGAGCGGCTCGCTCCCGCTATCCGGATCAGAGGCCCGCTATTTCCCGCCCCGCCCGGAGGAGTTCCTCGACCGCCGCGGGTGTGCCCGCCTCGCTGTAGAGACGGAGTACCGGCTCGGTCCCGGACGGTCTGATAAGCAGCCAGGAGCCGTCCGCAAAAATATACTTGAAGCCGTCACGGAAGTTTTCCCTCGTCACCGGACGGGAAGCGATGGTATGGACGCCGCTGGTCCGGAGTTTGCCGATCAGTCGTTCCTTGCGGTCGTTATCGATGGCAAGATCGATCCGGCGGTAGTAGAAGTAGCCGATCTCGTCCATGGTATCGTTGAGGAGCTGCCGCAGTCCCTTGCCGGACACGGCCATGGCCTCCAGCAGCAGGAGACCGAGGAGGATGCCGTCACGCTCCGGGATATGGCCCTTTACCCCGAGACCGCCCGATTCCTCGCCACCCATGAGGATGTCGTGATCGAGCATCAGTTCGCAGATATGCTTGAAGCCGATGGGCGTTTCGAACAGCTCCAGGCCGTATTTCTCGCAGAGGAGATCCACCATCCGGGTAGTGGAAACGGTTTTCGCCACCGCCCCCCGCATCCCCCGATGTTCCAGGAGGTGGCGGAGGATCACGGTAAAAATCATGTGCGACGAAAAGAACTCCCCGTTCTCGTCCACCGCACCGATCCGGTCGGCATCCCCGTCCAGGGCAAGGCCCGCTCTGAAAGTGCCGGCCTTCACCAGTGCGGACAGTTCCGTCAGATTCTCGGGCGTCGGCTCGGGCGGGACACCACCGAAACCGGGATTCTCCGCGGTATGAAGCTCCACCACTCCCGGTATCAGCTGCGGGAAGAATCCGGCTCCTGCTCCGTACATCGGGTCCACCGCCACCGGTATGGCGGCTGCACGGATTCGATCAAGGTCGACATAGCGGGACAGTTGCCGCCGATAGGCCTCGCCGGCATCAAAGATTTTCACCCGTCCGGTGGCGAGTGCCTCGGCCAAGGGTAGCTGGAGCACCTCGCGCCCTCGCGCGATGTTTCCCGCCACGATCTCCTCCACCGCTTTGGTCGTGGAAGGCCGGGCCGAACCGCCAAAATTCTCCTTGATCTTGAAGCCGTTGTATTCGGGCGGATTGTGACTGGCGGTGATCATGATTCCACCGCCCGCGCCCGATTCATGGACTGCCCAGGAAACCGCCGGGGTCGGCGTATAACGGTCGGTGAGCCGGACCTGTATGCCGTTCCCCGCTGCAACCTCGGCCACCCGCTCGGCAAATCGACGTGAAAGGAAACGCCTGTCGTAGCCGATTACCAGTCCCGCATCAGCCAAGCCCTGTGCTATGAAATAATCCATGGTCGCCTGAGCAACAATGGAGAGATTTTCAAAGGTAAACTCGCGGGCGATAACACCCCGCCATCCGTCAGTGCCAAACCTTATTTGCATGAATCACCCTTTCCTGAGCGAAATGAAGTTGAACTGCTGTTTACTTCGGACCACTCACACCATGGCAATAATGAAACACGGCCCTGACCATGAATTTTCAACCATGGAGGGCCGTGTTGTCAATGCATTTGATTCCAGTTTTCAAAAGGGCAGGTCAGAGACCGGGAAGTATCCCCCGGAGAACCTTTTCCACCGCCGCGTATTCCATCTCGATCCGGCGATAGTGAATCGCGGCATCGTCAAGATTCCAATCGTCAATTTTCTCTTCCAGTTCACGGCAGAGTTCGGAAAGCTGAAGGGCACCGACCACGGCGCAGGACGATTTGAGACTATGGGCGGTTTTCTGAATGCCTATCCCGTCACCCTTGACAACCAGATCGTGCAGGGTCTGCAGGAGATTGGGTGTCTGGCTCAGGAATAACCCTGCCACCCTGTTCAGCACATTCGGTGAAGTGTCGCTACTGAGGGAGGCAATGCTTTCCAGGGTAACGGCATCTACGGCTGAGCCACTGCGAGGCACCTGAGGCAGGAAGTGACCCTCCGGAGACCCCGGATTCACGGCGCTTGTTCCGTCATTCAGCGTATCGCCGCGTCCTGTCGGCAGCCATCGATCCAGCATCTCCCGCATCGCCTCCATGGTAAAAGGTTTGGAAAGATAATCATCCATCCCCTTTTCCAGACACTGTTCCCGATCTCCTTCCATCACCCGGGCAGTCAGGGCGATGATCGTGCTGTGCACTCCTTTTTCCTGATCGAGCACACGGATACGGCGGGTTGCCTCAATACCATCCATCACCGGCATCTGGAAATCCATCAGTATCAGGTCATAGGAATTTCTGAACAACGCCTCCACGGCCTCCTGACCGTTCGAAACGATATCAACCCGGTAGCCGAGGTAGCTGATAATCTCGGCGCATACCTCCTGGTTTACCATGTTGTCTTCGGCCAGAAGGATCCGGCCCAGTGCCTGCTGCCCGCTCTCTCCCGGAACCGCCGGTCCCTGGTTCGCTTTGTCAGGTTCTTCGCTGGGAGTTATGTCGGACACGGTAATGTCGGACAACGTCCGGAGAGGAACGGTGATCCGGAAAACGGACCCCCTGCCCGGCTCGCTTTCAACACTGAGGTCCCCGTCCATCATTTCCACAAGCTGTCTGGCAATGGTCAACCCCAGGCCGGTGCCGCCAAACTTCCGGGTGGTTGAGCCGTCACCCTGGGAAAAGCACTCGAAAATCTGTCGCAAAGAGTCCGGCGAAATACCGATCCCCGTATCCCGTACGTCAAGTACGACATTCGCATATTCGCCTTCGTTGCCATTCGTTGAGACACAGACCGAGACGCCCCCCTGTTCGGTGAACTTGACGGCATTGCCCACAAGATTGACCAGAATCTGGCGCAGCCGTCCCGGGTCGCCCTCAACTTGAACCGGAACATTCGGCTCCAGCTTCAGCTGGAGGGAAATCGCTTTTTTCCTGGCCTGTTCAGAAAAAAGTTCGACGCCATCCTGGACGGTTTTGAGCAGATCGAAGGAGATTGTATCCAGCTCGAGCTTTCCTGCCTCAATTTTCGAGAAATCCAGAATATCATTGATAACGCCGAGTAAAGATTCGGCGGAACGGTAGGACGATTCGGCGAACTTCCGCTGTTTCTCCGTCAATTTCGTATGGATGAGAAGCTCCGTCATTCCCAGAACGCCATTCATGGGGGTACGGATTTCGTGACTCATGTTGGCGAGGAACTGCGATTTGGCCTTGTTTGCCGCCTCGGCCGCATCCTTGGCTTTTCTCAAATCGATGAGCATGTCACTGAGCTTCGCGTTTGTCCGGGACAGCTCCGCGGTACGTGCCAGAACTTTTTCTTCCAGCTCTTCATTGTAGCGCTCCAGCTTTTCATCCCGCTCTTTAATCTGTCCGAGCATCTCGTTAAACCCGTCCAGTAAAATCCCGATCTCATCGGTACTCTCCTTTTCAACCCGGAGAGAGTAATCTTTGGCAGCTGAAACGGATTTCATGACTCCGGCAAGCTGCAGAATCGGTCCCGAGATTACCTTCTGGAGTTTTCTCGAAACGAAGTAGGCAACCAGCGAAGCACCGAGCATGATTGCAATCACTATGACCACAAACCAGAGCAGGCGAATCAGCATCACCTTCGCATCGTATAAGACGACAACCGTACCGATCTTTCGTCCATCAACCACAATCGGGCCAATCACCTCGTAATCGCCGTCAAGATCCCAGAAAGAACCCGCGGAGGAGCCCAGGCGTGCAAGATCGGACTCTGAGAGCCGCAACTTCGTGCTGCCGTCCGGCATCGCGGCATGGCACAGCATGCCACAGCTTTCCGTGCGCCAGGAATCGGAAACGGCCCCGTTCAGCGCCAAGCGCTTTTTGTGCACTTCCTCGGAAATGTAGGAGGTAAAGAGATCGCCATCGTCGGTAAAAAGAAATGCGGCAAGGATGTTGGGCTTCAAGGAGAGTGTTTCCAGGGTTTCCGCGGCAGACTCCCGGTCCCCGAACAGCAGGGCGGCAGAGACATTCTTTCCGACAATTTCCGCCAGGGAACTCAGTTCCTGTTTGGTATTGGAGTGAAAGGTAATCAGTTCATTGACGGAAAAGGCCAGCGAAGCAACCAGGAGCACGACACCGCTGGTAAGCATGAGAATCGCCATTAGCTTGTTTTTGATGGACAAATTTCGAAAACTATCCTTCAGTGCCATTGTATTCTCCAAAAGGGTCCCCCACGTACGTTGCAGGAAACTTTTCCAGACGTGCATGCCGTCAGAATTTTAGCGCTGGGTAGTACGGAAAATGGCGGATTGCGGAAGCTCTCATGGAAACGTGATTACTCTCTGGACGTGTAGTGGATCAGTCGTTCCATCAAACAGACCCCGTAGGTGCCAAATTAAAACAACCAGGTAGCCTTCACCCGGAAATTCCTGCCATCCTGTTCAATGCTGTTCTGAAGGTGCTCACCGCCGGCCGGCACGGAATATCCGCTATTGAACAGATTGTAGATACTCGCCGACAGTTCCAGGTTTTCCAGCAGATTGCGGCTGAAGAGCGTAACATTGGTGACGAAGAAGTCACGGGTCATGGCGCCGGAAAGGGTGGATTTTCTGCTGGTATACTGCTCTTCCACGCCAAGGAACACCTTATCACGGTAGAGGGGCGCCAGCAAATTGAGTTTTACCAAATGGCGCGCCGAGTTGGGCAGACGATCCCCGGCCATGAGATCCTTTGTATCCTGAAAGCTGTAACTGATCCTGCCGTTCAGACCGCTATCCCACTTCTTGACCAGCTCCAGCTCCACGCCCTTCAGTTCCGCCTTGCCGATATTCCTGAAGACCAGCAGATCATCAGCCGGATCGTTAACAAGGGTGATCAGGTTTCTGATCAAAGTATAGTAGCCGGACACCGTCCCGCGGAAATGTTTGCCAAGATTCTGCTCCAGAATCAGTTCATAGTTTGTGCTCGATTCTTCATGCAGGTCCGGATCCGTTTTCTGGGTGGCACCATCGCGGTAGTAGAGTTCGTAGCCGCTCGGCGGGCGGAAGGCGGTACCGAACAGGAACTTGACGGTGGTTCGGGCAAGCGGCGAATAGATCAGGGCAACGCGGGGATTTACCGTGCCGCCGAAGGTTTCAAAATAATCGTAGCGGATTCCGCCGGTAAGAATCAGGTTGTCAAAGATATGGTACTCGTCCTGAAGATAAAAGCCGACATTCCAGGTGGATCGCCGGTCATCCAGATTCATCCCCACATCAAAATTTTGCTGGTCCAGGCGCAGGGCGTCCCGGAATTCGATGCCTCCGATCAGCCGGTGCTTGTTCATCAGTTCCTTGCTGGCCTGGATTTCGCCCATGAGCCAGGAGCTGCGAACTTTGTCGACGTTGTCGATCAGCAGCGGCGGGTCGCCCGGATCGGCCCAATCATAGATATAGCGGCCATCGTAATCGTACTGATTCCAGGAAAAGCGGGTCATCAGGTCTGCGCCGTTTTCAAAGGAATGCAGGTATTTCAGGTCTACGAACAGGCTGGTGTCGGTGGATTCGGTGCCGGGATTGTTGAAAACCGTTCCCCAGGGAGCCGTGGGCAGAGCCTTGTCCCTCTTCACATAGCCCGCTTCCAGCGTCAGGTCCCGATATGCCAGCTTGAGGAAGGCGTTGCCGGATTGCTCCCGGTCGCAGCCCCGTGCCCAGCCGAAGTTGCCGGCAGGTGAAGCGAATTCCTGATAGAAGAGGTCCTGGCCGCGGCTGTGGAAGAAAGTGCCGGACAGCAGCATTTCCGTTGTGCCGCCAAACCGCGAGCCATAGCTCGCGCGCCCCCGGTAGCCGTCAAAGCTGCCCGCTTCTCCCGACACCTCAAAGCCGTCCAGGTCTCTACCCCGCCTGGTGACAATGTTTATCACTGCAATCACCGCGTTGGCGCCATACAGAGTGTGGCCCGGTCCGCGGATGATCTCGACCCGCTCAATGAGGTCGATATCCACCACCAGCTCATTGCCGATCAACACTGAATTGTAAACGGGATCATTCTGACGGATACCGTCCACCATGAGCAGCACCCGGGTTCCGTAATCTCCGGGCAGCCCGAAGCCCCTGATACCGGCATACTGGTAATTTCGGTCATTGGTCACGGAAAAACCGGGGACACTTTGCAGGATATCCGCCAGGTTCCGGTAGCCGAATTTTTTGATTTGATCCGCGGTAACAATGCTCACCGAGGCCGGAGCCTCGCTGACCGGCTGTTCATAGCGCGATGCCCCGGAAACCGTTTCAACCTCGATTTCCATCAGTTCTTCGATCGATAAGGTGGTCAGATCCGGTGGTTCAGGTTCCGGTAGGCCGTCGGGTTCGGCGTGGGACACCGCGACCAGCAGGAACACAAGGAAAAAGAGAGAAAATAGCATCAATCCCGGTACACAACGCTGCACCGAGCGTAAGCGCAGCAACAGCGCCAGGAAGGAACGAATACGTCCGCAACAGAGGAGATATTTCGTCATTCGAACACCCCCTGTGCCAATTTCAGCAAATTGGAACTGATCTGCAAGCCGTCACGTTGCGCCGCAGCCAAATTGATTTCAAAGCCGACCCGTTTGTGCAGCAGAAGCAGATTGATCATCACCCCTGAACGGCCGAAATCCTTTGTATCTCCGACCGTAAGGATGGAATTACCCCTGAGAGTCTTCAGAATGCGGGGTAGAACCCGCTTTTCCGAGGCACTGATGAAAAGGATGGCAGCCTCTCGGGCATCCTCAGGATCTTCATACCTTCTGACAACCACTCGCCTTCCTCTGACCGTTTTCCCCGCCAGGGAATCAAGGGCACTGCCGAAAGTATCCCGACCGAGAATACCGATGGTGAAGGTATCCTCGACAAGGGCTCCGGCCGGCCACTCGACAAATCTGGCGAAATTCAGGAGAAATGCCGCTTTTACCTGGAATTCTTCGGCGTGAAGAGGCTCGGCGCAGAGCTCACGGGGATTGGCAAAGGAAAGGCAAAGAGTGAGGACGAGCAGAAGCAGACCGGAGAGGCGCATTTTTTTCCGCATACCTGACGAGCAATGCAGGTCTCCCGAAGAATCGGAATCCCGGTCGATCGCAGCTGTCCGGATCAGAAATACCATGGTATGCTCCGTATACCTGTCGTTCCACGTCGGTGGGTACGATGGGTATAAACTTGAATAATCGGGAAGATACAGGATCTCCTCGTCGCTCAAGGGAAGAGACACTATACTGTATATCGGTGCCTTTCGTCAAAACTTGAATGTATCGGCGATATTTCCGGAAGCTTGACCGGCCGACCCACATGACTTATAAAGGAAAGGTGCCGTTTTTACGCCAATCGGAGCGCTGTGCCCCATTTCCAGGAGGATGCACCATGAAAAGATCATTCTTCCCGCTGCTCGCCACGTTCGCCATCAGTACCGCCCTGCTGCTTGCTCTCCCGTTCGCTGCTTCAGCCGCTGACTCGGGAACAACCACACTATCCACCCGCAACGACCAAACCGACATGGCCCTGACCGTCTATAACGACAATCTCGGCCTGGTCAAGGACCAGCGGGAGATCACCTTGCGAAAGGGTAGCGGAGAGCTCCGCTTCATGGATGTTGCCTCGGGGATCATTCCGGCCAGCGTCTCCATCACGAGCCTTTCCGACTCCGGCAGCTTCCGCATCCTGGAACAGAACTACGAGTATGACCTCCTCAACCCCCAGAAGCTGCTGGACAAATATGTGGGGAAGGAGGTACAGCTCTACCAGAAAAATCCCTACACGGAGCGGGAAGAGATCGTCACCGCTACGCTCCTTTCCAATAACGGTGCTCCCATCTTCCGAATCGGTGATGGCATCACCTATGGTCACCCCGGCAGGATCATTCTTCCCGGAGTTCCGGAAAACCTCATCTCGCAGCCTACCCTGGTATGGCTGGTGGCCAGCGATCGGGCAACGACCCGGAAGATCGAGGCATCGTACCTTACCAGCGGGATTTCCTGGCGGGCGGATTACGTCCTTACCTTGAACGAGAAGGACACCCAGGCCGACCTGGCCGGCTGGGTTACCATTGATAACAAGAGCGGCGCCAGCTACCGCGACGCACGGCTGAAGCTTGTTGCGGGGGATGTGAACCGGGTCCGGGAAGCCAGCCCCTACCAGGACAGGATGCTGAAAACGGCCATGGCCGAGGCCGCCCCCCAGTTTCGTGAAGAGGAGTTTTTCGAATACCATATCTATACCCTGGAGCGACCATCCACCATCAAGGACAACCAGACCAAGCAGATCCGCCTGCTCAAGGCCGCGGCAGTCCCGGTGAAAAAAGAGCTTCTGTTCAAAGGCGAACGCCGGTATTTCTATGCCCCATACGGGGAGCAGGACACCAACCTCAAGGTGGGAGTGTTCCTCGAAATCGAGAACCGGAAATCGGGCAGTCTGGGCATTCCTCTGCCCAAGGGGACCGTCCGCGTTTACAAGCAAGACCGCGACGGCAGTCTGCAGTTCGCCGGCGAAGACGCCATCGACCACACCCCAAAGGACGAAAAACTGCGGGTGAAACTGGGCGATGCATTCGACGTGGTGGCAAGCAGAAAGCAGACCGACTGGAAGAAAACTGCCTCCGACAGCTACGAAGCGGCCTTCGAGATAACCCTGCGCAACCACAAGAAAGAAGATGTGGTGGTCAAGGTAGTGGAACCGGTCCCGGGCGATTGGACCATGCTCTCCGCGTCCCACCCGTGGAAGAAGGGAGATGCTTTTTCCGCCGAGTTCTCCATCCCGGTGCCGAAGGACACGGAAGCGAAGCTGCTTTACCGGGTTAGGATGAGATATTAATTATAGGGATAAGGATTAAGGGGTAAGGGGTACGGGGTAAGGGGTAAGAGGTACGAGGTTCGAGGTTCGAGGTTCGAGGTACGAGGTACGAGGTTCGATCTTAGTACTATTGTAATTATTCCGTCCCTTTTAAAAACAAGCAGGAGATTACCATTAGCGAATATGCCCGACTTTTTTCTTACCTGCGTTCCTTCCGGGGGACCTATTTCGGCGGGATCATCCTTCTGGTCGGAGCAAACGGCTTCGCCCTGCTGATCCCCTGGCTTCTGAAACTGGCGGTGGAGAGCTTGCAGTTTCCCGGACGCAGCGCCTATTCGCCCGTCCACTTCGGTCTCATCATCATGGCGGTCGCCGTTGCTCACGGCATTGTCAGGATCTTCTCGCGCACAACACTCCTCCATGCCGGCCGACGCATCGAATACCGGATCCGGGAAGACCTCTACACGAGCCTCCTTTCCCAGGATCTCCCCTATTTTTCCCGGGAGCGGACCGGCGATTTGCTTTCCCGCTTTTCCAACGATCTGTCAAATGTCAGGATGCTCCTGGGCTTCGGCATTCTCAATGTCATCAACACCCTGATCGTGTATGTCTCGGCGATTTTTCTCATGGGACGCATCAATCTTTTCCTGACCATGTGCGCCGTGCTCCCCTTCCCCCTCATGATTCTCCTGGTCAAACAGGTCAGCCGCCGCATCTTCCACCACTCGAAAAAGGCCCAGGAAGAGCTTGCCGCTCTGACCAGCCACGCTGAGGAAAGCATTACCGCCTCTGTCGTGGTGAAGGCTTACTGCCGCGAGGAATTCCGGACCAGGACTTTCCGGGAGTTGTCCGCACGGTACCTGTACAGCAGTATGAAGATGGCCAACCTGCGGGGGATTGTCGTCCCCTTCATGGCCTCCATGAGCGGAATCAGCACCCTGATCGTCCTCTTTGTGGGCGGCAGCCGAGTAATTGACGGCGTCATGACCCTGGGCGATTTTGTCGCGTTTACCAGCTACCTGGCGATGCTGATCTGGCCAACCGTGGTGCTGGGGTGGATTCTGAATCTTCTCCAGCGGGGCGCGGCCTCAATGGCTCGCCTCAACGCTGTGCTCGAAGCGAAGCCGGTAATCGCCGACCCGGACCAACCGGCAGAGGTACAGGAACTTTCCGGCGACATCGAGTTTCGCCACCTGTCCTTCGGCTATACAGCTGAACCGCTCTTGAAAGACATCTCCCTCCGCATCAGTCGCGGAATGAAGGTGGGTATTGTCGGACCGGTCGGCAGCGGCAAGACGACCCTTGTCCGTCTGATTGCGCGTCTCTACCCTGTCCCGGACGGCATGCTCTACCTTGACGGAACGGATATCAATCGCCTCCCGCTGAAAGAGCTTCGGGATGCGATCGGCTTCGTCCCCCAGGAGAGCTTCCTTTTCTCCCGCACCATCGAAAAAAATATCGCCTACGGGCGCGAGGGGGCAACGCAGGCCGAGGTGGAAGCCGCAACCCGTCTTGCGCAGCTGGACAGGGACGTGGCCGGTTTTCCCATGGGATTCGAAACCCTGGTGGGAGAGCGGGGCGTCACCCTCTCCGGCGGACAGAAACAGCGCACCGCCATCGCCCGTGCCTTAGTGAAGAACCCTGCCATCTTGATCCTGGACGACCCCCTGTCAGCGGTGGACGCCAGGACCGAGGAAGAGATATTGAATGGTCTGGCCCGCTACTACGGAACGCGCACTGTGCTGATCGTTTCGCACCGCCTTTCAGCTTTACGGGGCTGTGACCTGATCATCGTTTTGGAGGAAGGGTCCATTGTCGAACAGGGAACCCACGATGAGCTGCTGGCCTTGGCAGGCCGCTATGCAGCCATCCATCGGGAGCAGAATCTGCGGGAAGAGTTGGAGCGGTTATAAACTAGACCTGCCAGGTTTTGAAAACCTGGCAGGTCTCTCCGGATAGAAGGTTTCCTTATGCATTTCGGCGGTATTTACGAAGATGAAATAGTCGGCAAGGCCTATGATCGCAAGCTCCTGGGCAGGTTTATTCGCTACCTGCGTCCCTACCGGCGCCTGGTTGTCTGCAGCCTGCTGCTGCTGCCGTTTATCGCAGCGGCCAAACTTGCCCAGCCCTGGCTCATCAAGATTGCCATCGACAGCCATATTACCGTCGGCAGGATGGAAGGGCTGCCCCTGCTGTCGTTCTGGTACTTTGCCCTTATCCTTGCGGACGGACTCCTGACCTACCTGGAAATCTATCTCCTGCAGTACCTGGGTCAGAAGATTATGTTCGATCTCCGGATGGATCTTTTCTCCCACATCGGGGGGCTGTCCTCCTCCTTTATGGACCGGACACCCACCGGCAGCCTCGTGACCCGGGTAACAAGCGATGTGGAGGTCCTGGGCGAGATGTTCACCGCCGGCTTGATCTCCATCGTCGGCGATATCCTCGTTCTGGTCGGCATTGTGGGGATCATGCTGTGGATGAACCTCAAGCTTTCGCTCGTTACCTTCATCGTATTGCCGATGCTGCTGTATATCGTTTTCACCTTTCGCCTCAAAATGCGCAAGTCCTTCCGGGAGGTGCGGGCGCGCCAGTCAAATCTCAACTCGTTCCTGGCCGAAAGCATCGGCGGCATGGCAGTGGTGCAACTTTTCAATCGGCAGAGGACCGAGCAGAAGGAATTCACCAGACTCAACGCCTCCTACCGGGACGCGAACCTGCCGGTCATCACCTGGGACGCGTCTCTATTTGCCGCGGTGGAGGCCCTGTCGTCGGTTGCGGTCGGCCTCATCATCTGGTACGGCGGCGGTGAAATAATCCGCGGCACCCTGACCTTGGGCGCCCTGGTTGCCTTCATCCAGTACATGGAAAAGTTTTTCTCGCCGATCCGTGATCTTTCGGCCAAATATTCCATCATGCAGGGAGCCATGGCCGCCCTGGAGCGGATTTTCGGGCTGCTGGACGTGGAGAAAAAAGCTCCTGAAAACGAAGACCTGCCAGGTTTTCAAAACCTGGCAGGTCTGGATTCACCCCTGGAAACGATCGAATTCCGGGATGTCTGGTTTGCCTATAAAGACGAAGATTATGTATTGAAGGGCTTCAACCTGACGATCCGTCGCGGAGAAAAGATCGCCCTGGTCGGTGAAACGGGCGGCGGAAAAACCACCGTTACCCGTCTCCTGTCCAGATTTTATGAAGTTAACCGGGGAAGCATCCTCATCAACGGCTGTGAAATACGGGATATTCCGCTCCCCGAATTGCGGGGGAGAATCGGCGTGGTGCTCCAGGAGCCCTTCCTTTTCACCGGCTCGCTGGAACACAATATTACCCTCGGAGATGAGGGGGCGCGCCAGCGGATGGAAGAGGCGGCAACAATGGTGGGCGCGGATCGCTTCATCGCGCATCTCCCGAAAGGATTCGCGGAAGAGGTGCGGGAGAGGGGGGTGAATTTTTCGGTGGGCGAACGGCAGCTCATCTCCTTTGCCCGGGCAGTTGCCTTCGATCCGGAGGTCCTGGTGCTTGACGAGGCCACTTCCAGTGTCGACACTGCCAGCGAACGTCTGATCCAGGAAGGTCTGCAGGGACTTCTCACCGGGCGAACCTCCCTCGTGGTTGCCCACCGACTTTCCACCGTGCGGGACGCGGACCGGATCGTAGTCATCCACAAGGGGGAAAAGGCGGAAGAGGGGACACATGATGAGTTGATGGCGCGCCAGGGACTGTACTACCGGCTCTATCAGCTGCAGTTCAAGGATTGACAAATTGTCATGGTCATAAAAAAGAGCTTGTCCACACTGAGCAGGTGCGGACAAGCTCTTGCATTATCCATGGCTTGCGGTCCCGAAAAGGGACCGGAAAATTTGATGAACTCGCAAAAAGTCGTCATACCCGCGGCTTGTGCGCAGTAACCCTAGCGAAGGAGCAAAGCGAGTATCCAGTGAAGATGTAACTCACTGTAATTCCTGGATTCCAGTTTTCACGGGAATGACGGTAAATCGTACATTTCAACTTTTTGCGAAAGAATCAAATGTATCCGCCGGAGTGAAACCCGGCGGAAGAACAGCTAGTTTTTGAATGCCTCGAATGCATCAAGATAATTGTGAAGCACCCGACTGCCCTCGCCATCGAATTCCAGAAACTCGATTCCCGCGCTGAACGTATTGTCATCCCGCATTTCCGCATGCTTGACCAAACCTTTGATGTCCACCAGATCCTCTTCCAGCCCGACAGTGATCAGCAGTACCTGGCCCGGTTCGAACTGGATATGGGTTTCGAGAAGAATACCTTTGGCGCTGATATTCAGCGTCCTGCCCATGGCACGGGTTACTATCTCGCCCTTTTCATCAACGAGAACATAATCGAGCAGATTCAGGGATTCCTTCCGTACATGGCGTCGCTCGCTGTTGCTCATCCGTTCCCCCTCTAAAATGAAACCGAAGTTTCCGGTTGAAAATGTCTATCGCCTGCAGCTGCTGACTTCCGAAAGTAATGAAGTACCGTGACCAAACGTACCAGACCGGTACTGCATTTGATTCATATACCACATTTTGTCCTGCCTCACCATATGTAATCCTTGGCAATTTCCCTTTTGTCATGTCCGAAAAGAACATGGAACACCCGGAGCTTCTTCAGTTTCTGTGGAGACAGGGAACCGAGGGGAATGTAGACGATCTTCTTCCCGAGCCGGGCCGCAATCTGCCGGAAACAACTCCGGGGAGGACGGGCCGCCACGTAGACGACATGTTTTTCCCGGGAGTAGTCCAGTGCTGCCAGCAGCAGAACCTCCGCTTTGTCCCGGGCAAAGGAGTAATCACTGTCCAGCCAGACATCGAACATGCGACGGGGAGGGTAGGAAAGCAGGAATCCGCCGTATTCGCAGCGACAGATCCCCGGGCCGACCACGTTTTCAGCTGGTTCGGTGCCGTAGAAAGCCATATCCGACTCCTGATCGTGTTCACCGAGCCACGTCATCAGGTAGGGGAATTTTTTTCCGCCCCGATCCTCAGTAAAGACGACGACGATGCTCCCCACTCCCCCCTGGACACGAAGGTTTTCCCGCACATAGATCTTTCCGCCGTGGAAATTGCGCAGGGTTTCCCGCATGTCGATGCCGTCCATCAACGAAGAAGAAAAGGGCTCGACGCGGCTCTGTTCTTCGGAGAGCTGCTTGGCCCCCTTTTTCTTGAGAAAGTTGCCATAGTCTTCGATGATCAGATCTTCCGGAGGATAGGAGCAGATGGAGGGGTTATCGAACCCTTCCAGCCATTCGCCGGGCCGCTTTTCGCGCTTCCTCTTCAAAAACTGGAGAGGTGAGAGCCCCTTGCCCGGCTGCCGTGAGCGGGGCCGAAAACGGATCCGTCTGCTGCCTCCGGAGATATCTTCGGGCCGAAGTCTGATGGTGGGCAGATCCGAATCCTGCTTCTGCCACGGATAGAAACTGGCCAGCCGGCAGAATGCATCGGCAAAATTATCGTCGATGCAGCCGCGGGCCGCGGCCAGCAGCTGGAAAAAGTCGGGAAGGAGCCGGCCCGTTACCAGCGCATAATTGCGGGAAAAACGAAAAAAAGCCCGCTTCTGCCACACATGCACCGGTTCACCGGTCTCCTGTCGATAGTGCCGCGCCGCTTCCCGAAAGAGACGGAAAACCACGCGCTGACGATCCAGGCCTTCGCCGGCCCGACCGACATGGTGAGCACTGCGCAGCAGCGCTTCGAAAAGCACATCTTCCTCCGGCACATCCTTTTTTCCGCCGGCAATCAGTTCAAAGGCATGCCAGCTCTTCCTGAGCGACGGGCCGTCCTCGGCAGGTTCCGGCGGCAACGGACCCCGATGCAGTTCGTAGAGGGAAGAAAGGAAGCAATATTCCGCCAGTACCTCGCGGCACGACTCGGGATGAAGATTATAGAGGGAAATGCCTGATCTTTTTACCCTTTCCAGGGGGGCCGCCTGGGGACGGTGGTAGCAGGCCTTCAGCCGCTCCAGGTGGACCATGCCGCAGACCAGGAGAATCCGCTCGAAACGCAGAGCTAACTGCTGGAGACGGTAGGCCATGCCTTTCTCGCGAAGCAGATCTTCAGGTCCCGGCACGGAATCTCCGAAAATTTTCCGGTATTCACTGTAATAGGAAGCGAGACCGATGCGGCGAACGGCATAGGAATCCGGGAACGGCTCCTCGTGGCAGGGGTAGCCTTCCACATCCACATCGATACAGTGGAGCGGGATCTCCCGCTCTCCGGCCAGACGGGCCGCTTCCACAAGCGGGTCGGCCGGCTCGATGAACAGGAAGACCGTCTCGCCCCCGCCAGCGGAACTTTTTCCGGAACGGCGAAGTTCGTACCTGAGAACCGAAATCTCCGGCAAGCGCCGGATACCCCGCAGAAAATGAGCCTGGAGGGTAGGGGGCAGCTCGATGGCGATACAGTCCGGCTGCAGCCGCTCCACCGCCTGACGCACAAGGGTGGCAAACTCCATCTTGTAATGGAGAACCGGGAGTGCATGGACAGGACCGAAATGTTCGAGGTAGAGATGATGGGGCATGGTCTGGGTACTCATTTCTCCGCTACTGAAGTGTCAGGTTTTCGCACATGGTGCATTCCGTTTATTAAGTGCAGCTCGCCCGCCTTCCCTCTCACGGTGCCAGCAGGAAATCGAAGTCCTCCTTGGACAGCGCCGCCCCGCCGGCACTGGCGGCGTCGTCCAGAAGAGCCTTGTACAGCTTCAGCTTCCGCTCCTTGAGTGCCATCATCTTCTCCTCCACCGTGTGGCGCATCAACAGGCGGGTTACGGTTACCTTGGCGGTCTGGCCGATGCGGTGTGCCCGGTCGGAGGCCTGGTTCTCCACCGCCGGGTTCCACCAGGGATCAAGATGATACACGTAGGTGGCGCGGGTGAGATTGAGCCCCTTGCCCCCGGCCTTGAGGCTGATGAGAAAGACCAGCGGCTGGTCGCTTTTCTGGAAGCGGGTGACCAGCTCCTTCCGGTTGGGAATCGGGGTTGAGCCGTCAAGACGCAGATAGGGGAGTTTGTGCCTTTTCAGCCCCTCCTCGATGATATTCAGGTAGCTGGTGAACTGGGAGAAAACCAGCACCGAGTGCCCTTCGTCACGCAACTCGATGAGCTGTTCGGCCAGACACTCCAGCTTGGGGGAGTCGGCCTTGGCGCCAGGGCTGACCAGTGACGGGCAGAGGCAGATCTGGCGCAGTCTGAGGATGGCGGTCAGGGCAATCATCCTCGCCTGGCCCGGGTTCTTTTCGTGGAAAGCCTCGGCAACCGCTCCCTTCACCTCCTCGACGGTCTTCTGGTAGAGGGCCCGCTGCTTCGGGTTCATCTCCAGGTAGAGGTCGGCCTCGACGCGCGGTGGCAGTTCGTCGGCGATCATCTGTTTGCTGCGGCGCAGGATGAAGGGACGGGTGCGGCGGATCAGGGTATCCACGCCACCGAAGCCGCGGATGTCGATACGCCGCCGAAACTCCGCGTAGCTTCCCAGGAGACCCGGCACACAAAGGTCCATGATGGAAAAGTATTCCCCCAGGTGGTTCTCCATCGGCGTGCCGGTGAGGGCCAGCTTGAACCGGGCGCTGATCCGCCGGGCCGCACCGGTGGTGGCGGCGTTGATGTTCTTCACCTGCTGGGCCTCGTCGAAGACCGCCACGTGGAACGGGAGCGAGGCGAGGAGTTCGGCATCCCGCTGGAGGATGCCGTAGCTGGTCAGGACGATGTCGGCACCCGCGAAATCCGCACTGCGCTTCTGACCGGTGTAGGTGACGACCTGGAAAGCGGGGTAGAAACGGGCAATCTCGCTCTCCCAGTTGAAGAGCAGCGAAGGGGGGACAACAATCAGATGGGGAAGCTGTTCCGTGCCGCGGGAGGGGATTATTCCCTCGGCCAGCCCGGCCAGGAAGGTTATGGTTTGAACGGTCTTGCCGAGCCCCATATCGTCGGCCAGGCAGGCGCCGAAGCGGTGCTCGTAGAGAAAGGCGAGCCAGTCGCACCCTTCTTTCTGGTAGTTACGAAGTTCGGCCTTGAGTCCCGACGGAAGGGGACGCTCCGGGATCCTTTCCAGACGAGTCAGACCCGCCAGGAGCTTTTCCTCCTCCGGCGGCAGCCTGAGGGTGACGCCGTGGAACCTGAGCTCCAGCCAGTCGAGAATCTGCAGGCGCGGAATGCGGACTATCTCCCCCCCTTTTTTCCGCTTCCCTTTCCCCTTGCCATCTGCCCCGCCGGTCAGGAGATCCAGAACGCGGCGTTGCTCGTCGGGCAGGAGATAACACGCAGCTCCCTGTCGCACTACTCCATCCTCTACCAGTCGGCGGATTTCCTCCACGGCAAGCAACTCGCCGTTGCAGCGGATCTCGGGGCTCAGCTCGAACCAGTCTATCCCGTCGCACCTGGCGGTAACCGTGAAGTCCCAGCTGCCAACGGCAAGGGGTTTTCCCAGGAACAGGAGGCCGAAACCCTCGCTCTCCAGGGCAGCGGCCAGCTCTCCCAGGCGAGGGAGCAGGCTCAGGCGGTCAAGCGCCAGGGAGCACGGCCAGTCACCGTCAACAAAGGATTCGATCCCGAAGAGGGTGTACAGAATCCTGATCATTCGAGCCTGGGTAGAACGGTCTTCGATACCGAATCGCCAGCCCTCGGGAGTAGCAATAATGAGCAGCATCGTACTTTCGCAACCCTGGGCAAAGGCAGTTACCACTCGCCTGGCGTCGGACTTCACCGATCGTTTGATGAAATCGGGACCGCCGAGGCCGGTCCGTAGTGCCCGGTCACGGGCCGTTGCGGTGGTCATCTCCAGCAGGGCAAAACCGGTATCGATCATGGCCTTGACCCGCTTCTTCGCCTTGAGCGGCTGGGCAAGGGACCCCCGGAAGCTTGGCATGAACAGCCGGAAGGTGTCGGAGAAGAACGGGAAGGGGACTCCGGACAGTTCGCCGACTGGCTTCAGCTCGATGACCTCGCTAGCGAGATCGTCCTCTATTTCCAGAAAGTAGGAAGGGGCGTGGGTAACGGCTGGGTCCGTCTCTTCACCGCGGGCAAAGAAGCGGATGGCTTCCCGGGAATTTTTCATCAGCAGAGGGTTTACCCGTAGTGCAAGTTCGTTGAAAGCGCTGACGCTGGTGGTCAGGGTCGTCCCCTCCAGGTCATACTCTTGATCATTGATTTCGCAAAGATCGTCCGGCCCGGCGACCAGCACGTCCCAGAGCTTCCACGGCCCCTGATCGGTAACCGGGCAGATCGTCATTTCCCCGCTGTCCACGAGGCATTCTCCGATGATAACCGCTTTGGCGGGGAGCGGTGAACCATCGGCTAAGCACTTGGTAACCCGCACCGCTTCCCCCTCAAGGAAAAAGCTAACTCCCGCCCGCAGGGGCGCGTCATAACGGAACGCTAGCGATACCTCCCTGCCGTTCCCCTGGCGGAGGATGATGGGGTACCCCCCCTTCAGGGCTGAAAAGTCCTTGAAATACTTTGCCTCGGGCTTGAAATAGTAGTGAACCGTCATGAACCGCCGTAGATCGTCCGGTATTTCGGCCCCTCCGTAGCGATAGAGCTGCTGATCGCCCGCGAAGATCGCGCCGAAGACATGGCCTTCCGTTAGCTCAAGCACCAGACGTATAGCGGCTTTCTTTGCTTTCAGCGATGTCGTTTTCGTCACCAGCGCAGCTTTCCGTAACGCACGCGCCCGTTCCAGACGGTCTCGCAACATATCAGGGAATGGATGATCTACTTTTCCGGCAGCCTCATTCGAGTCTTCCAACCCCACCAGCATTGCAACCTCACGCAGCAGCCGAGCGCTGAAAGGGAAGGCGGCGAGACTCTCCGGCGACACGACACGCTTGAGGAGCACCCAGCAGGTCACCACGTGGGAGCAGGGTCGTTCGGGTCGCCACTCCCGGCAGTTGCATTCGGTCAAAAGTCTCTTCTCCGAGGCGGTGAAGGAAATTCGGTGGCCGGATTGCAGCTTGAGCGACAGAACACGCCGGTCAGCGCTCCATTCAGCACCGGCCACAGCACCCTGCCGGCAGGCTCCCAGACCTGCGAACAGTATGTTTTTGGTGGTCAGGCCATAGATTGCCCCCGACGGTGCGTCACGGAGCAATGCCAGGGGGGGCGGCAGTGCGGTAGGTTGTGTCGAATCGGGCTGCATTGCAATCTCCAAACCGGTGTTGTATCTAGTGCCTCGTAACACCTTTTATAACGCAAAGTCCCCCCTCCCTTGACGGGAGGGGGCTAGGGGGTGGGTGAAGCCGCAACCTGATGGCATCATGTCGAGTTCCCCCTCACCCTAACCCTCTCCCGCCAAGGGAGAGGGGATCAATTTGATCGCTGATAAAGGTGTTACAATGTCCTATTCATAATTACTTCAAATAGTGCAACGCCTCATCCCCCAGGATGCGCATCACTGCCAGGGGGAGTAGCTCAGCCCGGTCGCCGCCGGTCGCCTTGATCATCTTCAGGGCATAGCGGGCGATGTTGATGCCGTCCCGTACCGAGTACAGTTCGTCGGCAGCATGGGCGCGCTGGAGAAAATTCACCACATAGGCAAGGATGGCATCATCGGCAAAGGGGAGGTTTTCCCTAAGGATGAGCAGCTCCTCGTCAGCCTCGGGAAAGTCGATGTAGATCTGCGGCTGGAGGCGGGAATGGATGTATTCGGGAATTTCGAAGGTGGAAGAGTCCTCATTCATGGTTACCACGATCCGGAAGTCCCGGTGAGCACGAATCGTCAGACCGGTAATGATGGACTCCACGTAGCGCCGGTCATCCAGAAGGGGCGCCAGCGAGGCCCAGGCCTTCTCGCTCATGCGGTTGCCCTCGTCGAGGATCAGCACACCGCCCCTGAGCATGGCAGTCACCAGAGAAGAAGCGGCATACTGGATCCGGTTGTCCGGACCGACTACCGGCGTCACGATCAGGTCCTCCGGCCGGGTATCCATGGTGGCCTGGAAAAGGTAGACCTCACGACCAAGTTTTTTCGCCGCTGCATAGGCAAGGGTCGTCTTGCCGACCCCCGGTTTGCCGATGATTCGCGGGTTAAAGGGTATATCCCGGTCGTCGATAACCATCCAGGCAGCCAGCAACTGCTGGAGAATCTCCTCCTGACCGATCCATTTCAGCGGCAGCTCAGCCGCATGGGCCAGGGAAAGGGCAATGTCGTCAATCGTCACACGTTCCATGATTCCTCCTCAAGTGAGGGTTCATTTGTAGCATATCAGGCGGAATAATTGCAAACGCTGCAGGATGACGCTGTTCTGCAGCGCCTGAAAAAAACCATCCGGCCTGATTCATGGACCTTTTTTTCAGAAAGTACGACAACTACTACCTGCGAAAGCTGCAATACATCGGTTTTACCCATGAACGGATCGGTCTCAACGCCCACTGCGTGAATTGTTCCATGAATTTCGTCCGGCAATCGTTGACCAAGCTCATCCGGGACTCCTATTATGACAGAGATATCCACCAGAGGCTCACTGTCAGAATCTGCTGGGGGGGCAGGCACGGGGGCTTGCCCCTGCGTAATACAATGTATTATGTGAGTGCCGTCCGCACCAGATCGGCGAGACAGTCGATAAACAGGGGTGAAGTATTGAGGGAAGGGGAGCGATGAAACGTCACGATTCCCCGCTCCCGCGCCAATTCGGCATAGGTGATGTCGATCTCGTAGAGGGTTTCGATATGGTCGCAGACAAAGGAAATCGGAACCACGAGGAGATTCCGGCACCCTTCCCCGGCCAGTCGGGCAATGGTCTCTTCGGTGGCAGGCTCCAGCCATTTCACTGGTCCCGCCTTCGACTGGAAGGCCAGCTGATGCCGGGTTTTCGGGAACCTCTCCATCACCAGCCGCACCGTCTCCTCCACCTGGGAAAGATACGGATCGCCGCTTTCGATGAATGAAACGGGCAGGGAATGAGCCGAGAAGAGCAGGGTTACCTCTTCTCCCTCGGGAAAGAAGCCGAGACCCTCTTCCAGGGTCGAGGCCAGGGCCGCGACATAGAGAGGGTGCTGGTAAAAGCTCTCGACCCATGAAAGGCTGAATGCCACTCCGGAAAGGGCAAGCACTCTCCGCAGTTCGTTGAAACTGGAACCGCTTGTGGCCCGAGAGTAATGGGGATAGAGGGGCAGGGCGAAAATGCGGGAAATACCCTCTTTTTTCACGGCGGCCAGAGCATCAATGGTCGAAGGCCGCCAGTAGCGCATGGCCGGAAAACAGCAAAATCCCTGACCGAGCTTTTCCTCCAGGGCACGCGCCTGGGCAGACGTCAGTTCTCGGATGGGAGAGCGGCCACCGATCTTTTCATACTGGGCCTCCACTTTCGGTGCCCGGCGACGGGCGATCCAGCGAGCAAGGACCGGTTGAAAAAAAGCCGGGCCAAGTCGAATGATGTCCCGATCGGAAAAGAGGTTCAGCAGAAAGGGCTCCACGGCATCGAGGGAATCGGGTCCCCCCATCTGAAGCAGAAGAATGGCGGTCTTGTCGGTCATGGCAGCAATTTCCCCGCTGATAGCACAATCAACCGTGCCCCTCCTGAACCAGGGAAGGTGGCCGGGGTCGTCTGGTGCACGGTTGAAAGTTCGGCAGAAAATATTTCCTGCCAGGTAAAAAAACAGGCTTTGCCTGCCGATCAGGAACGCATCGACAGTCGATGAACGCATTCCACCATATGGATAGCGTTTTCCGGCGGCACCGTGGGCAGAATTCCGTGTCCCAGGTTGAAAATGTGTCCGGGCCGGTCCCCATTTTCATCAAGGATCCTTTTCACTTCTGCCTCAATGAGCGGTTTTGGTCCATAGAGCACCGTGGGATCCAGGTTACCCTGGACGGCCATTCCGGACCCGAGTTGGTCGCGAGCCATGCCCAGGTTTACATGCCAGTCGAGACCCATTACATCGCCGCCCGCCTTCCTGACGCTCTCCAGCATGGTACCCGCACCCTTGACGAAATGAATCACCGGAACCTCGGTTCCAAGTCCGGCTATCAGCCGTGACGTGTAGGGAAGCACGTATTTTTCATAATCGCTCGGCGAAGGAACCCCGCCCCAGGTGTCGAACACCTGGATCGCCTGGGCACCAGCGGCAATCTGCGTCTTCAAGTACGCGATGAGCATGACGGTTATCTTGTCCATCAGTGCGGCATAGACCTCGGGAGCACCATACATCATCTGCTTGATGGTGGCAAAATCCTTGGAACCTTTCCCCTCCACCATGTAGCAGGCCAGGGTAAAGGGCGCGCCGCCGAAGCCGATCAGGGGGACGCGTCCCTCGAGTTCCCGGCGGAGGATGCGGATGGTTTCCAGGACGTAGGGAACATCCTCCTCCATCTCCGGGATACGCAGGGCTGCCACGTCTGCCATGCTTCGCACCGGATTTTCAAACACCGGCCCGGGAACGAAGTCAAGTTTCAGTCCCATCGGTTCTACCGGTGTCAGGATGTCGGAAAAGAGGATCGCGGCATCCACCCCGAGGATATCGACCGGTTGGATGGACACCTCCGCAGCCAGATCAGGGGTCTTGCAGAGTTGCAGGAAAGTGCATTTCTCCCGCACCTTCATATATTGGGGAAGGTAGCGACCAGCCTGGCGCATCAGCCAGACCGGTGTCCGGTCCACCGGCAGGCCCCGGCAGGCATCAAGAAAACGGTTATTCATCGTAGAGAACCATCCTTTGGATTTCACAGAGTAGGGGCACCCCCCTGTGGGTGCCCATTTCTAATACCGTGCAAACCAGGGCGGCCACAGGGGGCCGCCCCTACGGACATCTTGTCATTATTTGCGTAATCGTACCGGCACGTAGTTGCAGAACGGCTCCTCGGCCATGTAGTCCCCGTGCACCGCGTCGGCCCGGGCCCGGCAGCCGCCGCAGACATTGAGAAACTCGCACTCACCGCACTTGCCCTTGTAACTCTTGAAATCGCGCAACTCATTGAAGAGTGAAGATTTTTCCCAGATTTCCCGGAACGGGGTCTCTTTCACATTGCCGGCGATACGGGGAAAGTAGGAGCAGGGCTTGACGTTGCCGAAGCAGTCGATGAGGCAAATGGACTGGGCAGCGATGCAACCCTTGCCCCCGCCGGTGGAAAAGCTCAGGGAGCGACGTTCGAATGTCACCCCTTCCGCCTTGGCCCGCTGGGGCGCGACCCGATAATAATGGGGAGCACAGGTGGGACGCATCAGGATTGCATCCTCATTCTTCTCCTGCTGGTAGTGCCACTCCAATATTTCCTCGTAATCCTCCTTGGAGATCAACTCGCTCATAATCTCCTCTCCGCGACCGGTGGGAACGATCATGAACATGTACCAGGCGGTGGCGCCGAGGGACTTGGCCAGGCGGAAAACCTCCGGGATATCGGCCTGATTCCGTTTCGTGAAAGAGGAATTGATCAGAAATTTCTGCCCATTGCGCCGGAAGGCCTCCGCGGCCCGAATGACACCGTCAAAGGCACCCTTGCACTGCCGGAAATCGTCATGGATGGCGGCACTGCTGCCATCCAGAGAGAGTGATACCATCTTGATATCAACCTGCCGCATCTTCCGGCACATCTCGTCGTCCACCAGTGCCCCGTTGGTCGCCATGCACATGCGCAACCCCAGGGAGGAGCCGAATTCCGCCAGCTCGAAAATATCTTTGCGCAGCAGCGGCTCCCCGCCGGAGAGGACCACGACCGGCTTGGAAAACCGGGCTATTTCTGTCAGGAGCTTCTTCCCCTCTTCAGTGGTAAAATCCCCTTCCGAAGATCCCTCATCAGAGGAACAGCGGCAGTGGACACATTTCAGGTTACATTTCTGGGTAACTTCCCAGGCGATCCATTTGGGAACGAATTCTTCCTTCATTCTATCTCCACTGGTAAAGCGGGTCTCCCGCGGTTGGTTCTACAGTGTACCACAAATAATCCCGAAAATAGCAGCAGGAGCTATGCGGAGAGGACGGAAGGTGCCTTACTGCAGGCAAATCAGGCAGAAATCCGTGTCGCGGTGAGGGGTTGCGATTACGCATTCGTCGCGTCACGCATCCTTTTTCAGACAGTCGCAGGTTGCCATCTCCCGCGCCCGCCTGATAATATCACGGAGCAGCTGCCCGGCTCCCGGCGCTCCCGCGATGCAGGCCTTGCATCCCTGAAGAAGTTCTTCTGCCAGAGCATCCAGGAGCTCCCATCGTTCCAGCGACATAACCGGCATGCCGTCCACCAGATCACTTCCCAGCCACTCGGCAATCCCGCCCAAAAGTTGCTCGGCCGACTCCCTGCCACCCGCTGCCTCGACACGCAGAAACCGCTCCCCCCAGTCAGCAATATCGTGTGCCAGCACACAAAACACCTCGTTCCTCGTTCCCTCGTCACACACCATGCCGGCTAACCCTCGATCTTTCGGTTAAAAACCCAGACAGCGAGAACGAATGACACTGCGGCCGTCACCACCAGGGTCAGGCAAAACTGGGCATCAATGAATCCCCGCAACAGCGCGAGCCGGGCGCCCTCGAAAATGGCTGTCGTTGGCAAGGCCCTGACAAAGGGAAGCGCTGTTTCCGGATACGAGGAAAGGGGGAAGAAAATCCCGGACATGAAAATCAGCGGCACAATAACCACACCCTGGACCCTGCCGATATTTTCCGGCTTCTCGATAACGGTGCCGCAGATGGTGCCGACACAGGAAAAGATCATCGAGCCAAGTGCGATAAATAGCAGATAGGTCAGAAAATGGGCAAAGGGAAAACGGAACGGGGTAAACAGAAAGATCACGATCGCCACGGCAATCCCCTTGATAGCCCCCAGGGAAAAGCCGGACATGATCTTGCCGATGACGATATCATACACCGTGATCGGCGTGACCCGGTACTCCTCTATCGTTCGCTGCACCTTGCGATGGAACCACATGCTCCACGAGCTTTCATCGAAAGCGGCGCTGACGGCCGTCATGGAAATGAGACCCGGCGCAATGAACAGGGCGTAGGGGATGCCGTCCACATCAGCGATGTAGCCCCTGAGTCCGACGCCGAACGCCAGGTACAGGGTAATCGGATAGGCAATGACCGCCACGAGCTCGGAAAAGACGCTCCTGCGCAGCACCCACATATCCCTTCCCCAGATGGTTAACGCACCTCGAAACATGAAAACTCCTTGGTTGTTCAAGGTTCAAGGTTCAAGGTTGTAAGCAGATAAACTTTGAACTTTGAACCTTGAACTTTGAACCTTAAACTTTGAACCTTGAACTTCTTTTCATTCCCGCACTTTCCTGCCGGTCAGTTCAAGAAAAACATCCTCCAGGGAAGGCTCCTTCAGGCAGAGATTCTTGATATCTCCACTGCCGATGCTGTCCATCAGCGGTTTCAAATACTCTTCTCCCGGTAACGACAGCTGGAAGACCCCGTCCCGGCGATGGAGTACCTCGATAAAAGGAAGCGCACGGATAACCTCTTCGTAACGGTCGGCATCGGACCGGAACTCCAGCTCGTAGATATGAGAATGGGCAAAGGCCTCCTTGAGCTGCGCGGAACTTCCGTCAACCAGAATTCTGCCATGATCCATAATCACGATGCGCTCGCAGAGTTCTTCGGCCTCGTCCATATAATGGGTGGTGAGAAAGATGGTCATCTTTGACCTCAGGGACAGGATGTAATCCCACAGGGCCCGGCGCGATTGGGGATCGAGACCCGCCGTCGGCTCGTCCAGGAATAGAACCTGCGGGTTGTGGACAAGAGCTCGCGCCACCACGAGACGCCGCTGCATACCGCCGGAAAAGGTATCGGGAAAATCATGCTGCCGTCCGCTGAGCCCGGTAAGCTCCAGCAGTTCGTCAATGCGGGGATTGAAATCCCGGCGACGCATGCCGTGCATGCGTGCATGGAGCGCCAGATTTTCGCGGGCTGTCAGGTAGCGGTCGAGATTGTTTTCCTGGGGAACAACGCCGATACGCCTGCGGACCTCTTTGCCATCCAGCAGGATAGTGTGGCCTTCGATCGATGCAGAGCCCGAGGTGGGGCGCATGAGAGTCGTGAGGATCTTGATCAGGGTGGTCTTTCCCGCACCGTTCGGGCCGAGAAGTCCGAAGATCGTTCCAGAGCGGACCTCCAAAGAAATATTGTCCACTGCCCGCAACCCGTTATAAAGCTTGGTTATATTCTGGAGTGAGATTGCATATTCCATGGTGTTGGTCCCGATGATCAGTGAACAGAGGATGTTATTCCAATTCCATATCAAGGCCCTCTCTGCGGAGGCTCGTCTTCGGCTGCTCAACGTACTCTTCAGTACGCCTCGCAGCCTCAATCCTCGCCGCCTTGAGATCATCCTTGATCTGGAATTGGTATTACGGCAGAGTAAAAAAGAACGTGGCGCCCATACCGACCTCGCTTTCGCCCCACAGCTTGCCGCCATGAGCTTCCACAATGCGTTTTACCGTGGCAAGCCCTATCCCGTGTCCGGGGAATTCCTCTTCGGAATGGAGGCGCACGAAGGGGATAAACAACGAGTCGGCGCGCTGCATGGAAAAGCCGACCCCGTTGTCACGGACGAAGAAGTCTCTCTCGCCGTTCTGCTTTCGACACCCGAACTCAATAACGGCCGTCTCGGTTTTCGAAGTATACTTCCAGGCATTGCCAATAAGATTCTCCAGGGCAATCTTGAGGAGCCGTTTGTCCCCAACGACGAAAAGGTCCGGCTCAATAACGAATTCCACTGATCGCTCCGGCTCCCTCTGGCGCAAATCGGCCGCCAACAACAGCACCATTCTGCTGAGATCCGCCCTTTCCCGCTGCAAGGTGTAGCGGGAAAGGGTGGAAAGCCTGAGAATTGCATCGATCAAGCCCTCCATACGCCTGCCGGCGAACTGAATCCTCTCCAGGTAGTAGCGCCCGTTTTCATCGAGACGGTCAGCGTACCTGGTACTAAGCTCTCGGGAAAACCCTTCCAGGATCATGAGTGGCGTATGCAGGTCATGGGACACCGAGTAATTGAAGGCTTCCAGTTCATGGTTGGCGATCTCCAGCTCGGCAGTCCGTTCCGCAACCCTTTTTTCCAGTTCGGCGTTCAGGAGACGGATGTCATCTTCGGCATGCTTTCGCTTTTCTTCGATCCCAATAGCGCCGACAACTATTCCCAGCAGCTGTTTCTCGTCTTCACTGGGATTGTAATCATGCTGGTACACGAGGCAAAATGTACCGATGTTTACTCCGCCAAAGGAAACCGCTTTGCCGACATAGGTTTTGAGGCCATAACGCATGACGTTCGGATCGGTTTCAGCATAGGTTGTTGCCGGGAGGTCCCTCAACACCCAGATCGTTTCGGAGCTGCCCTTAAGCACGTCATTGCAGATATGGCCCTCCGGCTTATCTTGCGGCGGGAAATCGGGCGGGGTGTTCCATTGGCCCACCGCTTTGAGCCAGCCGTTGTCCATCCGGTTGTAGAGTGCACAACCTGCATGAAGCTGTTCACCGCAGAGGGCCACCAGACGGTTGATATTTTCATCCGGGTCGGCGCCGAATCCGAGAAACACCTCGTTAATTTTTGCCAGCCGCTCTTCGGAGCGCTTCCGCTCGGAGATATCCCGTATATGCTCGATGACCAGCACCACATTTCCGGAATCGTCAAACACCGGATAGGCATGGGCTTCGACGTACCCTATCCTGGGATTAATTTTTTCCAGAAATACTGACTTTCCCGTCCGGAATGCCTCCAGGACATGGCATGGCTCGCATGGTTGGCCCGTACCGGGATAATAGGCGTCATAACAGTGGTGATGTCCTTCCCGGTGTTCGGGGGAGACATAGTCATACCCGCCGTGCCAGTTGCTGTACAGAATCTGCAGATCCCGGTTCTGAACGGAGAGCAGGTCCGGAATTGCATCAAAAACCCGCTGCAGAAGTTCCTGCGACCGGCTAAGGGAATTTTCAACCCTTTTTCTGTCGGAGACATCAACCAGGACGCCGGCAATCCCGGTAACCTTTCCCGTTTTGTCCCGCACCTGTTCCACTGACAACTCAAAGAAAAACTCCTCCCCGTTATTGGTGAGGGATAGCTCTTCCTTGATGAGGGTACTGCCACTGAGGGCACGTTTCTTCAGGGCCGTCAAACGAGACGCGTTTTCCGGAGTAAAGAGTTCTTCATCGGTTTTCCCGATAACATCCTCTCCGGCCATTCCCGGCAACGGATTACAGATCCTGGTATAGCGCAATTCACTGTTCTGAAAGAAAATGGAGAGCGGTGAATTCCTGATAGGTCGCAGGATATTTTCTTCTTCCCGGAAGCGGTTTTTTTCAGCTCGATCGCTTTTCATGCCCCCTCCTCAAAAGGGAATAACCTTGCCGGCATCAGGCTCCCACCGGTCCTGCCGATTCCAAAGGGAACAAGACGGTAAAAACACTCCCTTTCCCGAGTTCACTCTCGGCCCAAAGTAAACCGCCATGGGCGTCCATTACCTTGCGGCAGAACGCGAGCCCCAGGCCAGTTCCCTTGATCTTTCCCTCCCTGCGGTTTCGTGCCTGAACGAACTTGTCAAAGATGCTGCCGAGAGCGTCCTTGGGTATGCCGATTCCGGTGTCGCGCACCTCGACCATGACAAAGCTTCCCCTATGCGGAATCTGTTCCGTTTGATAGGTTCCCGGCGGGATATGCCTCCTAATTTCTGTCAGATTGTTCACCAGTCCGGCGGAAAGAGCAATCTTCCCCCCTTCTTCGGTAAATTTGATCGCATTGCTCAGCAGATTGCCGAACAGGCGTCCGACCTTGTTGCGATCAAGCCGCAGCAAGGGGAGATCGTCCGGTATGGCAGCGGAAAGGGTGATATCGGAACGTACGGCAAGGACTCGGATCGAGGAAAAGGACTTGTGGAGAATTGCCGCCAAGTCCTCTTCAGTAAAGGCCAGGGACATTTTCCCGGACTCAAAGCGATAGACATCAAGCAGGTTGTCTATCATTTCCACTATCTCCCCGCAGCTCTCGGTGGCAGAATCGAGGTACTCCTTTTGTTCGTCGTTAATTGCCCCAAGGCGGCTTTCCCGAACCAGGTCAACCGATCCCAGCACAGCGGTCAGGGGGGTCTTCAGGTCATGGGTGAGCATACTGACGAATTCTTCCCGTTCCTTTTCCAAAGCCTTGAGATGGGATATATCACGGAGAATCTCCACGCTCCCCACCAGTTTGCCCGATGCGCCAAAAAGGGGGGTTGCGCTGGAGAGAACCGGAATAACCCGGCCACGGACATGAATCGAATAGCTGACATCGAGACAGGAAGAAAGCGTCCTGAGGACGACCTTGCAGGGCAGGCGATCAGGCGGGAGGTCCGTCGTCAAGAGATCCTCAACCGGCATTCCGAGTGGCAAATCCGGATCAACACCGAGAGCTTCGGCGGTGGCCCGATTGATTCTGTTGACACGACCGTCACGATCAGTCGCCACCATCATATCGGCCATGCCGGCGAGAATTGCCGCCATTTTTTTCCGTTCGTCCTCCAACTGATGCTGGAGAAGATAATTTGCCTTTCTGGTTTTATCGAATTCCAGCGCCCTCTCTACTTTCTTCAACAGTTCTTCGGCTGAAAAGGGTTTGGCGATATAGTCAAGAGCCCCTTTCTTCATGCTTTCCACGGCAACATCTTCGCTTCCGTGAGCAGTCATCATCACTACCGCCATATTCTGCAGTGCCGGACCAAGATGCTCGAGCACCTGAATCCCATCCAGCTTCGGCAGCTTGATATCCAGGAGAACAAGGGAGAACAGCTCCCGATTGAGCAACTCGAGGGCTTCTCCGCCATCCTTTGCCCGGAGTGTGTCGTAGCCGGCATCTTCCAGCTGCAGTTTCAGAATCAGTGCAATATCCGCTTCATCATCGACGATCAGAATCCTCTTACGTGTCATAGATTCTCCCCGCAGGCCGGAACCGTAAAGCTGAAAATGTTCCCGCCTGCCTTTCCTGCCTGATAGCTGATCCTGCCGTGATGCCGCTCAACTATTTCCTTGCAGATGGCAAGTCCGAGACCGGTTCCCCCGACTTCTCTGGCCTTGATCCCCTTCATCTGCGGAAATTTCTGAAAGAGTTTATCCCGGTCAGCCCGTTCGATGGTATTTCCTTCGTCCATAACGGACACCTCTATGAAGTCGCCCTGTCTCCGCGCAGAAACGGTAACCGTTTTACCCGGAGATGAAAACTTGATGGCATTGGAAAGCAGGTTGGTCAAAACCTGGATAAGTCGATCATGATCTCCAAGTACCGGCAGGCCTTCCGTAGCAACGGCGTTCTGCAACGTGACACCGTTGTCACGGGCAAAACCGTCAATTTCCTGAAGGGAATAGGCAACAAGCCTGTTGATGGATTCTGGTTTCAGATTGAGGTCAACGGTGCCGGATTCGATCTTTGAAATATCGAGTATATCATTGATCAGCCGAATCAACCTGTCGGTATTTCGGTGACAGACTCTGATCAGCTCCCGCTCCATTTCGGTTAAACCTTCCCCCTTGCCAAGAATGAGCTGGAGGGATCCTTTCATGGAAGTAAGGGGAGTCTTCAGTTCATGGGAGACCGCAGCGATGAATTCCGTTTTCATCCGGGCCACCTCTTCTTCATGGGTTACGTCACGAATCGACATGACGACACCGGCAAACTCAAATGTCTGATCAAGAAACGGAGAAAGGGAGACCCGTAGTTTTTTTCTCCCCACCTGCACTTCTTTCTCTTTCCCAACGAGCAGGTCTTCGGTTTTCACCTCTCGCATACCCTGCACCAGGTGGAGGAATTCACCCTTCATGTCGATGTCTTCCACATGGCGATCAATCATTTTATAGGGAGCGATCCCGAAAATCCTCTGTGCTGCGGAATTAAACAGGATCACCCGGTTGTTCCCGTCAGTAACCACAATCCCTTCGGCCATGCTCGCCAAGATTGCTTCCAACCGCCCCTTTTCCATCTCCAGCTCTGCTGTCCGCTCTTTAACATTGGACTCCAGGAGCTCGTTCATTTCGGAAAGACAGCGGTTGAGCATTTCCAGGTCAAAGGTCTTGTTTCGAATGGTCGTGTCTCGCTCGCGTAGCGCATCGGCCATCCTGTTGAAGGAATCAGCAAGCATTTCGAATTCACCGGTCGCATCGGTAGCCACCCGGAAGTCGAGGTTGCCTTCTTCGATGCACTGGACCCCCCTGGTCAGCTCCTTCAGGGGAGACGCCAGCCAACGCGAGGCACTATACGCGCTGAGCAAAGAAAGAAGAGTTGCAAAGATCGCCGAAACCATAATGCCGCCGAAATATTCGCGACGCATGGTCTTGAAATGCTCTTTTGACAGGGCGACGGAGAGGGAGCCGATGAACTCCCCCCGAGAATTAGTGATCGGTTCAAATGCCGCATGATAGAGAGTCGTGCCGATTTTCACTTCTCCGCGGTGGGTTTTTCCTTTTTGCAAGTCGGGGAGAATTTTTTCAACGTTGGCAGCAGCAATCGCCAGGTGCTCATCCGAACCGCTGATGATCTTGAGATTCTTGAGGGTGATAGCGGCCTCAAGATCATGACCGAAAGCTTCCTGGACCTGGTTGGGAATAATGTTTTTGACATTGATGGGGAGTGCGGCAACCAGGCCGCCAAGCAAAGTACCGCTATCATCCAGTATCGGAAAAGCAACAGCCGCTGCCAGCACCTCACTGCCGAGTTGCCCGGAAGCACAGGGCGCTCCTTCCCGGCAGAACAAGGTACTGTTTACCAGTTCGAAGGAAATCACCGTCTCCCGTTTTCTGAAAGCCGTGTTCGCAAGGCCGCCCAGTTCAAAGAATTGACCCGTTGTCCGACTGTCCAGGCTTGCGAGTACTCGTCCCTGCGGATCAACAAAAGCAGCACAATTGAGGTATGGAAGCGCCTGCTGAATGCTTTTCAGAACTCCGGAAAGCTCGCTCGCATTTTTTTGTTGCAGATAGTTTTTGACCTGTGGCTGTGCAGAGGGTAAATGAAGCACATAGCGGAGCTGATTTGCTCCGGTATAGAACTGATAGCGGATAAATCGGTGACTGATTTCCAGTTCCCGGGAGATTTTCTTATCTAACGAATTTTGTATGGTGTGGATGGTAAGGAAAAGAAGGATTGTGTAGGAGAAAAGAATGGCCAGCAGGATGGATAGAAACAGTTTCACTCGTATGGAGAGATGAAAATTCATGGGTGCCGGCCTTGGTGAAGGGATACGTGGTCCCCTCACCGATAAGTTCTATCCTGTTGGTTTCAACTGTTTTTGCCGAATTCCATGCCTTCTGCTTTCAGGTCGCGGGTCATCAGGTCCATCAACGCCTGTTGGGGCGATTTCTCCTGGTAGAGAACCTGGTATACCTGCTCGGTGATGGGCATCTCAACGCCAAGTTTTTGCGCAAGGTGGTAGGCTGATTCCGTGGTCTTGACACCTTCGGCCACCATGTGCATGCCGGCGAGTATCTCGGTAAGCTTCCTGCCCTCCCCGAGCTGCATGCCGACCGTTCGGTTCCGCGACAGATCACCGGTACAGGTAAGCACCAGGTCGCCCATACCGGCCAAGCCGGCAAAAGTAGCAGACTGACCTCCCACTGCCAGCCCCAGGCGGGCTATTTCTGCCAGTCCTCGGGTAATCAAGGCGGCTCGCGGGTTGTATCCGAGGCCCATGCCATCGGAAATTCCGGCCGCAATGGCAATGACATTTTTAATGGAACCACCCAGTTCCACGCCCACCATATCACTGTTGGTATAGACTCGGAACCGTGGTGTCGAGAAAGATTCCTGGACCCGTCGAGCAACTGAGGCATCAAGAGATGCTGCAACAACGGCCGTCGGCATTTCGAGAGCCACCTCACGAGCAAAACTGGGGCCCGAAAGAACGGAAAAATTTGCATAATGGCGCGGCGGAAGCAGTTCAGCGCTTATCTGGGAAATAGTCATAAGACTGCCCAGCTCGATCCCTTTCGCCGCATTCACCAGCAAAGTCCCCTCGGCGATGAACGGCAACACTCCAGTGATAACACTACGAAATACCTGAGTTGGAGCGACAAAGAGGATAATCTCCTTGCCCGTCGCCGCCTCCTGCAGTGAATTGGTAAAACGCAATCGGGAAGAAAGGGTGATTCCGGGGAGAAAAGCAGCATTGACTCCGGTGGTAGCCATTTCCTTCACCAGGTCTGCTTCATAGGCCCAAAGAGTTACGTCATGACCTTTTTTAGCAAGCATGTCTGCAAGGGTAGTTCCCCAGCTTCCCGCGCCAATCACCCCTATATTGCTCATTCTTTCCTCCTCGTGTCCTCGCAGCACCGGGTAATGGTCCCCAAGGCAGTTGCCCTCGTTATCGCACTTTCAATCCCACTGTTCTTCGTCGCCCCATGCTTGATCGATTTGTCGAGGGTCATAACCTTCCGCCAGGGCATCGCGCGCAAAGCTGAGGCTGTCCAGGGCAAAGCGTCGCAGAAAAGGATTCTTCAGGTATGGTACCTGCTCATTGAGGAGATTCAACGCTGCGGACAGCGTCCGTTCAACCAGCTCTCGATCACACCCGGTCCGCTGCAGAAAATCTGCGATAAGGAAGAGCCGACGGGCTATCCTGTTTTTCTCCGGGGTAATGACATCCTGCATGAACTGCTTCAACAGGATCGCAAGGTTTTGCTCAGTCAGACCGTGAGTCTCATTTTCCTGCAGCGATGCCAATTCGTCGGCAAGATCAAACACTCTCCCTGTTGCGGGAAACCATCCGGCAAAGCAATCTTCATCAAGGAGTGTATCCCCGGTCTCAAAGAGAACGGTTGATGTCAAAATCTGCTCAAGATTGAATGCGGAAAAATCAGGGACAAAGGGCACCGGTACCGACTCGCCGGTCTGCAGTATTCTTCGCCAGACATAGAATTCCGGAGGAATAGGAAAGCCCTTCTCCGTGTTGAGGTACAGGGCATCACTCATGATCGCATGCGCGTAATCGGAGGAAACCTCCGCCAGACATTCCTCTACCACAGCTTCTCTGAAAAGCTCATCGTGCGCCTTGAGCGTGAGGTTGCCATAGCCGGCAGCATCCGTAATGCCGCAGGTTTCATGGGTTTGCAGAAGGAGAACGTCGAGCCCCCCGCCACTGTTCCAGCGGGAAAACCAAAGTGAACGAAAACCGCTTCCTCCGATGGAACTGACCGCCGCCCGATGAAAGAACACCTCGGACTCCCGGCCGGCTGCGGGATCTGGAAAGACCGCCAAAAAAGAAAGTCGTCTCAGACTTCGCTCCGCCAGGCTGCGGAAGGAGCCGTCCCCGTGGTGCACATAACGGAGGAGAACACTCGCCGCACTTTCCCGCCTGATTCTGCCGAGGGAAATAATCGCTTCCTTCACTACCTCGCGGTCGGAATATCCCAGCAGTATCTCCAGAAGTGCTTCGGCTCCTGGTCCGTTCTTGGTTGCCAAAAGGCGGACCAGGACAAGTTGGTACTCGCTGGAAAAGCAGTCAAAGTCCTCCATGAAAGAGATGAAACCTGCTTCTCCTCTGGCCAGAAGTGCCGCTAGACCGGTAGGCGATGAACCTCCAACCTCTGCCAGGAGGCGCGAGAAAGGCAGTTCTTCAATATCTATTCCGGAACGCTCCAGGCCGGCCAGAAGAACGGTTTTGGCAGCAATATCGAGATCGGTCCGCATCAGGGTGATCCGGACAAGCTCATTAAGCCAGCTCTCGTCATCGAAGATATCAAGCAGATAGAGATAGCGGGCGATAACGGGACCGTTTGTTACTTTTCGCAAGCGACGGAGCAGCGGAGGAAGAGCCTGCCGTCCGGCATTCTGCACTGTCCGGGCTATTTTTTCCATATCTTCAAGGGTGAAGTCCTCCCTTTCCAGAGTATGAAAAAGTCGGACCAGATCGCTTCGTTGCGGAAGACTGTTGTCGATTCGCGCGAATTTCGCCATGAACGTTCCTTTGGATGAGAGATAGGACTTTTCCGCCATCCAGACCGCTAGTCAGCTACTCGCCTGCATCCGTATCCGGTTCCGTAATTTCAGCCTCATCCTCATCCAGAAAATCAGGCTCATCGCCCTCTTCTTTTTCGGCAAGCCTTGCCACGGCAACAATTCGTTCCGTTTCCTCGGTGACCATGAGCCGAACCCCTTGGGTATTACGGCCAATCACCGAAAAGCCTGCCACCGGCATGCGGATGATTTTCCCCTGGTCGGTAATCAACATCAGATCATTTTCATCCGTGACTTGCTTGATGTCAACCACGCAGCCGTTCCGTTCCGTGGTCTTGATGGTGATGATACCTTTGCCACCGCGGCTTTGCAAGCGGTATTCGTCCAGAGGAGTCTGCTTGCCGAACCCGTTTTCGGTCACCGTGAAGATCGTGGATGAAACGGTATTTGGATTGATAATCTCCATACCGATCACCACGTCGTCACCCACCAGGGTCATACCCCGCACCCCACGGGAGACACGCCCCATTGGTCGGGCGTCCTGCTCATGGAAGCGGATCGATTTGCCGTGATGGGAAGCGAGAAGCACGTCCTGGCGTCCATCGGTGATGGCAACCCCTATCAGCCTGTCATCCTCGTCCAGGTTGACGGCAATGATTCCACCGGTCCTGATATTGGCGTAGGCCTTGATCGGGCTCTTCTTTACCACTCCGTGGCGGGTCGCCATGATCAGGTTGCGGTCGTCGTCAAAACACTTCAGCGAGAGGATGGCGGCAATCTTTTCTCCGGCCTGGAGATTAAGAAGGTTGACGATGGCCTTGCCGCGGGTTGCCCTGCCCCCTTCGGGGATTTCGTACACCTTGAGAACATAGACGCGTCCCGTATCGGTGAAGAACATCATGAAGTCCTTGCTGGAGGCAACGAACAGGTGCTCGACAAAATCCTCTTCCTTGGTCTTCATGCCCGACTTACCCTTGCCGCCCCGGCGCTGGGCCCGGTACATGGAGACCGCGGTCCGCTTGATGTAGCCGGTGTGGGAGACCGTGACCACCACGTCCTCCTCGACAATGGTATCCTCCAGAGAAATGTCTGCCGTCTGGTCGATGATCTCGGTGCGCCGTTCGTCGCCGAATTTCTCCTTCAGCTCAGTCAGCTCGCCGACGATGATCTTCAGGATCTCCGCCTCCGAGGCGAGGATTTCCTTCAACCGGGCGATTAACCTCAGGAGTTCTGCGTACTCCTGGAGGATTTTTTCCCGTTCGAGACCGGTCAGCCGCTGCAAGCGCATTTCCAGAATTGCCTGGGCCTGTTTGTCCGAAAGGCTCATGCTTGTGTTGAAGACCGAGTCAGGAATATCGAGCTTGCGCAGGTAGTCCGGATCAGAGAAGTTTCCGGCCATGAGACCGGCCTTTGCTTCCTCGGGGTTTTTCGAGGCACGTATCAGTTCGATCACCGCATCGAGCCAGTCAAGGGCAATCTTGAGGCCTTCCAGAATATGGGCACGGGCCTCGGCTTTTTTCAGTTCGAAGATGGTGCGGCGGGTTACGATTTCCCGACGATGATCGATAAAGTGCAGCATGGCATCCCGCAGGGTCAGGACCTTCGGCCTGCCGCCGGCAATGGCGAGCATGTTGATGCCGAAAGAACACTGCATCTGGGTTTGCTTGTAGAGATGATTGAGGATTACCTGGGGGTTCTCATCACGTTTCAGGTCAATGACAATTCTCATCCCGTCACGGTCCGACTCGTCCCTGAGGTCGGCAATCCCCTCCAGCTTCTTCTCCCGCACCAGCTCGGCAATCTTGATCACCAGATTCGCCTTGTTCACCTGATACGGAATCTCGGTCACAATGATCGACTGCCGCTCGGTCTTTTTCTGGGTTTCAATAAATGCCCGGGCCCGCATCTGTACGATGCCGCGGCCGGTCTTGTAACCCGAGATAATACCCTCGCGACCATAAATGAAACCACCGGTGGGAAAATCAGGACCAGGAACAATCTGGATCAACTCTTCGAAGGAGAGCTGAGGATTGCCGATAAGGGCGATGATCCCGTCGATTACCTCCGAGAGATTGTGGGGAGGGATATTGGTGGCCATGCCGACCGCTATTCCGGAGGAACCGTTCACCAGCAGGTTCGGAAACTTGGCCGGGAGCACCAGCGGCTCATGGAGGGAACCGTCGTAGTTGGCTCCCGTTTCCACCGTCTCTTTATCCAGATCTTCCAGAAGTTCATGGGCAAGCCTGGACATGCGGATCTCGGTGTAACGCATCGCCGCAGGAGAATCACCGTCCACGGAGCCGAAATTTCCCTGGCCATCCACCAGCGGATAGCGGAGAGAAAAACTCTGGGCCATGCGGACGATGGTGTCGTAGGCAGCCGTATCACCGTGTGGGTGATACTTACCGATCACGTCACCGACAACACGGGCCGACTTCTTGTACGGCTTGTTCCAGTCGTTGCTCATGTCATACATGGCATACAGGCAGCGCCGGTGCACCGGCTTCAGACCGTCCCGCACGTCGGGGAGGGCTCGGCCGATGATGACGCTCATGGCATAGTCCATGTATGAGCGCTTCATTTCGTCTTCGATGTTGACAGAGGTCTTGTTGATTGTTTCGAGCATTGCTACCTCATGAATCAAGGCTACAGGGGGGAACTGAAATAAGGAGGTTTGCATCATTCCCCTCTTTCACCTGCCCCCGACCCTGTGCCGGTTTTTTTTAAATATCCAGATTTGAAACGTTCAAGGCGTTCTTTTCGATGAACTCCCGCCGCGGCTCCACCTGGTCTCCCATCAAGACGGTAAAGACGCTGTCCGCCTCCACGGCGTCCTCTATCTTGACCTGGAGCAGGGTGCGGTTGGTCGGTTCCATGGTGGTCTCCCAAAGCTGGTCCGGATTCATCTCGCCAAGACCTTTATAGCGCTGGATATTGAGACCCTTTTTGGCGCTCTCCATGAAAAAGGAGAGCAGCTCCAAACCGATGGTGGTGGAAAAAAGTTCTTTTCCCTCACTGGAAACCACGGCCCGACCATTGGCAAATATATCCCGGACCTTGCGGAAACTGTCGGCCAGAAGCCGATACTCGTAAGAGTCGATCAGGTCTACCGTGTGATTGTCCAGGGCGATGCGCAGATTGCCCAGTCTGACGATGATGCGGCCGTCATACATGACTGTAGCTTCCGCTCCTTCATACACGGTGGCAATGCCTTCCATCCGGGGTGCAAGTTTTTCCAGGTCCTCGATTCCGCCCCTGATACCGAGACGAAGCAGTACCCGTACCAGTTCTTCATTGATGCCCTTCCTGACGAACTTGTCGAGCAGGCCCCGGTATTCCACCAGCTGCTTGACCAGGGGGATTATCTGTTTCCCCACGTAGGTCTTGCTGCCGCTTTCCAGAAAGAGGGTCATCTCATCGGTCCCCTCCTCCAGGAGATAGTTTTGCATCGCCGCCTCATTGCGCAGATACAGCTCCTTCTTGCCCCGCTTCACCTTGTACAGGGGCGGCTGGGCGATGTAGAGGTGACCGCGCTCCACAATTTGCGGCATCTGGCGAAAGAAAAAGGTCAGCAGCAAGGTAAGAATGTGGGAGCCGTCCACGTCGGCATCGGTCATGACGATGATCCGGTGATAGCGCAGTTTTGCCACATCGAAGTCTTCTTTGCCGATACCGGTGCCGAGCGCCGTAATCAAGGTGCCGATTTCCTGGGAGGAAAGCATTTTGTCGAAACGGGCCTTTTCCACGTTCAGGATCTTGCCCTTGAGCGGCAGGATCGCCTGGAATTTGCGGTCACGTCCCTGTTTGGCCGAACCGCCGGCGGAATCGCCCTCCACCAGGTAGATTTCGCACAGGGCCGGATCACGTTCCTGACAATCAGCAAGCTTTCCGGGAAGGTTGGAGATGTCGAGAGCCCCTTTGCGCCGGGTAAGTTCCCGTGCCCTGCGGGCCGCTTCCCGTGCTCGGGCCGCATCAATCGATTTCTCGAGAATCTTCTTGGCGATGGCAGGATTCTCCTCCAGGAAAACAGCAAGCTTTTCGTTCATCATCGATTCGACGAAGCCCTTAACCTCCGAATTTCCCAGTTTGGTCTTGGTCTGTCCTTCAAACTGGGGTTGGGGTATCTTCACCGAAACCACTGCCGTGAGCCCTTCCCGCAAGTCCTCGCCGGAGATGGAGACCTTGACGTTCTTGAGCAGATTGTTGGTTGCGGCGTAGCTGTTCATGGTCCTGGTCAGTGCAGCACGGAAGCCGACCAGGTGAGTACCGCCTTCGTGGGTATTTATGTTGTTGGCAAAAGTGAATATTTTCTCATCATAGGAATCGTTATAGTGCATGGCTATTTCTATATCTATCCCGGACTTTTCTCCCTTGAAAAAGATAGGTTTCGGATGGAGGCAATTCTTGTTTCGATTGAGGTACTCGACAAAGGAAACAATTCCGCCTTCGTAATGGAAATCATGTTGTTTTCCTTCTTCCCGCTCATCAACGATGGTTATCCGTACCCCGGCATTAAGGAAGGCAAGCTCACGGAGGCGCTGGGAAAGAATATCGAAGGAAAATTCCGTTGTTTCGAAGATAGTGTCGTCGGGAAGAAAGGTGATCTTGGTGCCCCGCTTCTTGGTTTCACCAACGATGGTCAAGGGTGCCTGAGGGACTCCCTTACGGTAGGACTGTTGAAACAACTTCCCGTCCCGCCGGATCTCCAGTTCCAGTTTGTTGGAAAGGGCATTCACCACCGATACTCCCACACCATGGAGACCACCGGAGACCTTGTAGGAAGTGTTGTCGAACTTGCCACCGGCATGGAGAACGGTGAGTACTACCTCGGCGGCTGATCTTCCCTCACCAAGATGTATATCGGTTGGGATGCCACGGCCGTTGTCAACCACCGTAACGGAATTGTCCAGGTGAATGATGACATTCACTTCATTGCAGTGTCCTGCCAGGGCTTCGTCAATGGAGTTGTCGACAATCTCGTAGACCAGATGATGCAGGCCGGAGGAAGATGTTGAGCCGATATACATGGCGGGACGTTTTCTGACCGCAGAGAGTCCTTCCAGAACCGTGATCTTGTCAGCTCCGTAATCGTTAATGACAGTATCAGACATTCGTTACCTCAGCTAATACCTTTCCGTCATGTACCGGAAAGGTGGAATAGTTTTTTATCCCAACGAGATTGATCGTATCAATACTCGTGGTAGTTATGAAAACCTGCATATCTTTTTCATTCAAAAAATCCATCAGATTGCCGCTGCGATTCCGGTCAAGTTCGGATGTCATGTCATCCAGCAGCAGAACCGGGGGGTTGCCCCATCGTTTTCTCAGATATTCAATCTCTGCCATCTTGAGCGCCAGTATGAAGCTTCTTTGTTCTCCCTGTGAACCATGATGATGGAGTGGCCTGTCATTCAAACTGCATTCGAGGTCATCCCGATGGGGTCCAAGCAGGGTTGTTCCCCGCCGTAGCTCCTCGGGAAAGCTCTTTTCCAAGGCATGGCAGAGAGCATCCCGGAGAGAACTGCGGGAGCGGTCTTTTTCCGAAATGCGCGAACGATACCGCAGAAAGGCATATTCTTCCTGACCAGCAATACTGCGGTAGTATTCCCTGAACAATTCCTGAATCTCTTCGATAAAGGTCTCTCTCTTTTCCATCAGGCGCGCTCCGGCATCGGCAAGCTGTTCCGTCCAGACGGAGAGACCGTCGCTATTTCCGCTTTTCAGGAGAGCGTTCCGGTTTTTCAGAATTTTGAAATACTCGTGGTGAATCGAGAGATAGCCGGTATCACCACTGAAAATTGCCCGATCGAGGTACCTCCTGCGCATTTCAGGAAGCCCTCGGACCATGCTGATGTCTTCAGGGGAAAAAACCACGGTATTGATGGTGCCAAAGAAATCAGCAGGACGAACAACGGGTTTTTGATCGACAAAAGCCTTTTTCCCGGAATCCCCGATGGACAGGGAAATCTCCCGAACAACCTTGTCTCGTACGCCCCAGCCCTTTATCAGCGAGAAGGGAGAACCGTAGCTGATAAGGTCGGCATTTTTTACCATGCGAAAAGACTTCATGGTTCCCAGAAGGAAGATTGCTTCCAGGATGTTTGTCTTGCCCTGGGCATTGTTGCCAACGATAATATTAAATCTTTCGCCGGGAACAAGTTCGGCGTTTATGATGTTTCTGAATGAATGGATCTGAATTCGTTGTAATTTCATGAATGTGCCACGGGAAAAAAGGCTGCTCAAATCATGAGCGGCCTTTTCTACTCTAGACCCGCATTGGCATGATCACCGTCAGAAAATCTTCTGCCTGGTACGGTTTCAAGACTGCCGGCGATAGTTCGTCTTTCAGTTCGAGATTCACTAATTCCTGCCCCATGCCAGAGAGGGAGTCAAGCAGATAGCGAGCATTGAAGCGGATGGAAAGAGCAGGTCCCGTATAGCTGACTTCCAGGGTTTCCCGTGCGTCACCCAGTTCGGGGTTGCTTGCTGATATTTCCATGATCCCTTCTTTCAACTCCATCAATATTCCCTTGAATTTTTCGCTGGAGAGGATTGCCATCCTGCGCAGGGAATGGATGAAATCTTCTCTTTTGACGGTTGCCACCTTGTCGTTATCG
>Ga0351904_1012_pt1 | contig 52188 bp, 48 predicted proteins | sample BONcelHT113001E3_FD_205826 | JGI IMG/M metagenome (GOLD analysis project Ga0351904, IMG submission 205826) | Enriched cells from coal bed in the Powder River Basin, Montana, United States - BONCAT cells T11 rep1 HSBNCT.T11.300.1.E3 ...
AGCGTGGTAAGATAGTTCCCCGTAGAATTTCCGGAAATTGCGCAAAACACCAGAGAGAAATCACTGAAGCTATCAAGAGGGCAAGAAACATTGCATTGCTTCCGATTGCTTCAGGGCATATCATGCCTTAGCATGCTGTTAAAAGACTTTTGCGGAGAGCCGATTGCTGCAATGTCTAGGAGTCTGTCGGACTTAGGAAGTCGAAGCGAAAATTCGGCTGGGCGAGGACAGATTGTGTTGATTTTGCAGGGCAATAGTTGTTCTGTTGACCAATAAAGCGGCGGAATATGGACCGTCCAGACGGATTTGCAGCAGATTTACCCTAAGTCCGACAGACTCCAAGTGCTTAACCACTTGCGTATCTCGGGAGCAGCATATGTCGCCTGCTCAGGGCTGGCGGTCTTCCTCCACACGAAGTTCTTCATTAGCATATGAGGTAGTTTGTTAGATGAACAGTACAGGGTATGGTGTGATTGGTGCGGTAGTGAAAGGAAGTCTTCTGACCCTGGCACTTTTCTTTCTCAGTCGCACCATTCCCTTGCTGGGTGCTATTGCCGCAGCGCTTATTCCTTTTCCTTGCATCTATTATTCCCTGAAAAGCGCCGCCCGGGTAACCGGATTTGCAATCGTGCTCCTGATGGTTCTATTCCTGGCACTAGTAAGCCAGGACAGCCTGCTTCCGTATCTGGTTTCCAGTGTAGCGATTTCACTGCTGTTGCCTGAATTTCTGGTGCGGGGCAAGGGGAGTACCAGGGCACTTTTGTGTACTGTTGGACTGAATGTTTTGCTCTTAGCAGTTTTGGCAGGATTTGCCGTAGCAGTATTCAACATCGATGTTGATGCACGGATGCGCAGCATAATCCATGACTCTGTGGTAACAGTTGGTGAAACATATCGTCAAAGCGGACTCTCCGGGCAAGAACTGCAAGCTCTGAAAGACGGCTTGCAACCGCTTGAAAAGTTGCTAGCGAAATTGTATCCATCATGCATTATTCTCCTGTTCGTGGTAATGGCCGGGATAAATCTCCTGTTGCTGAAGAAAGTATCCGGTTCGCTTGGAAGAGACATTTCTTTCGGTATTTTTTCACAGTACCGAAATCCTGACTATCTGATATGGCTGGTAATACTCGCCGGCTTTACTCTCTTGACAGATAGTGTCATGCTGACGAACATTGCACTGAATATACTGGTTGTCTTGTATTTTCTGTATTTTGTTCAAGGACTGGCAATTATCGTCTGGTATGCGACGAAAAAAAACTTACCTCGAGTTCTTCAGGGTATTTTTTATGTAGTATTGGCATTGCAGCCACTATTAACCGCGGTTGTCGCGGTTTTCGGATTAGCAGATCTGTGGGTTGATATACGCGCGCAGAAAAAAATTGAAAACCTGTAAAATCAGGCTAGGGAGGAATTGTAATGAAAGTAATTCTTAAAGAAAATATCGAAACTCTGGGAAACATCGGTGATATCGTTAAGGTCGCGCCCGGTTATGCCAGGAACTACCTTGTGCCAAAAGGATATGCCATTGAAGCTACCACTCGAAACGCCAAAGCTCTTGAGCATACCAAGCGGCAGATGGAATACAAAAAGAACAAGGTTCTGGAGTCGGCAAAGAATCTTCTGGAAAAAATTGAGGCAACTCCTTTGACCCTGGTGCACCAGGCTGGAGAAGCTGACAAGCTTTTCGGTTCAGTAACGAATATGGAACTTGCTGAAGCACTCAAAAATCGCGGACTTGAAATCGATAGAAAGAGAATCCTGCTTTCTGACCCGATCAAGAGCCTTGGTGAGTACGATGTTCCCGTTAAACTTCACCCTGAGGTTGTCGCTACCCTTAAGGTAATTGTTACAAAGGCTGTGTAACTGCACCACAAATAGTATTGAATAAAAAGCGGGGTGAGAATATTCATCTCGCTTTTTGTTTGTAAAAAAAAGCACCTGCCCTCATAGAGGGGCAGGTGCTTTTTTGTGTTTGATTACGGGAAACCGGTTCAGTGCGAAGAATCGGTTTCCTTGGTGTACAAGAAGCTATTCCGCCATGTCTACATAGATGACGGTTTCGAGCATGGCGTCAACGCGACGGTTTTCCTGCCGCCCTTCAGCGGTGTCGTTGGAGGCAACCGGTTTCGTGTAGCCATATCCTTTTGTCGTGAGGCGGTCAGCAGCAATACCGAACTTTTCGATCAGGTAATTTTGGACACTGTCGGCACGTCTTTCGGAAAGCTTGATATTATACTGGTAACTGCCTTTGTTGTCGGTGTGACCCTCGATTACGGCGGTTGTTTGCGGGTATTTCTTCATGAAGTCGGCAACCTTGGCCACTTCATCGTGGTATTTGGGTTTGACATTGTACTTGTCGAAGTCAAACTCGATTTTCAGGGTCATGGTGACCTTTTCGGGAACGGGTTCCGGCTTCGGAGCTGGTGCCGGAGCAGGTGCCGGAGGAGGACATACCGGAGGAGCCGGTTCTGCCGCCGGAGGAGGACATACCGGTGGTGCCGGTTTTGCAGGCGGTCCGAACAGGAAGCTGACACCTAGGGAATATTCCCAGTTGTACATCAGGTCGCTTCTCGGTTGTTGGAAAACCGGGAGAACGTTGCCTTGACCATACGGGATGAATACATAGCCGCCTGCCTCTTTTCCGTCAAAAACGAAGAGCTGGCGAACGTCGGCCCTGAGTGCTACTGAGTCGGTAATGAAATACTTCAGACCACCACCGACGTTTGCCGTTGGGGCATACACGGTATGGTTTGTGCTCTTGTATTCGACTTGCGCTACGCCACCGCCCACAGCTAGATAGGGAACCAGTTTTTCAGAAGGCATGAAGTTGTAGAGGAGGTCTAACCGATATGATAATTGATCGACGCTGCCGAAGCCTTTGCTGGACTTGGTCGGTACGTAGTTGACAACACCCTCTGCGGCGAAGTTGTCGGTGAAATCGTAACCAAGCCTGAAACCATACAAAGGATTTGTTCGTAGGCTTTGTGCGCCATCGAACGTGTAGCCGCCAATGTATGGCGACAGGGAGACGGCCCCGGCGCGCTCTCCTGCCAAGAGCGGTGGCGAAGCGGCAAGTGATGCGACAAGAGCAAACAGTACTGGAAACAATAACTTTTTCATTTTTTCCTCCTTTTTTGTAGACAATACCTTGTGAAAGGCACCTAAAGACGCATGAGCAACCTCATCTGGAAGTTACTTTGGTATCTCGCAGCTATTTCGCCAAAAGATATTAACTCCAAAACATAATAGCTAAGTTCGTTGTGATGTCAATATTTCAAGTAATATTCGTTCATTTTTTTTCGTGATGATTGGGGAGGGGAAAGCTGGTGAAATTGAAACACCTTTTCCACTAAGGGTGACTTTGGCCCGTAGTTTTTTTTTAACGGAAATGGTGCTGCTGTCTTCGTATCGATTTCCCCGGCATCAGCTTTACCGGAGACGGAAAATACTCGAAAAGCCCTGGAGTGTGAGCCTTCAAATATATTGACCAGGTCAGCCATGCGGGGTATAGTACTCAATTTGATTGAGTTAAATAGGGACTTGAATGAGTTGTGTAAACACAAATGATGGCCACAATCTCTCGGGAAACTTTACCGAAAGTGGCAAAATAATGTTTTTTCCGCGAACGAGACGTGCACATTTTCAGACAATTTGTATTGTTGCAACAGTGTTGGTGGACAGATGTCAATTGTAAATATGCGAAAACTTCCACCCCAGAGTATTGAAGCTGAGATGTCTATTCTTGGTGGCATACTCCTGGATAATGAAGCAATTAACCGGGTTCTGGATGTTCTTGAGCCGGATGATTTTTATCGCGAGTCTCATCGTAAAATCATGAGGGCGATGATAGAGCTCAATGATCATCGCGAGCCCTGCGACCTCATTACGCTTACGACCATCCTCAAGAAAAAAGGTGAGCTGGAAGAAATCGGCGGAGCGCCCTATCTGGCGACCCTTGTTGATTATGTTCCGACTGCGGCCAATATTGCCTACTACAGCAAGATCGTAAAAGAGAAGGCCATTTCCCGGAATCTGATCAGTGCGGCAACCGAGATAGTTACCGACGGGTTCGATGACAAGGCAGATATTGAAGAGTTGCTGGACAAGGCTCAGAAGGTTATTTTCCAGATATCCGAGAACAGGATAAGCACACCCTACTTCGCACTGAATCTTATTCTGAAAGATGCGATCAAATATATCGGCGAACTCTATGAGAAGAAAGAGAGCGTCACGGGTGTTCCGACCGGCTTTATTGATCTGGACCAGAAGACGTCCGGTTTCCAGCGCGGGGACCTGATAATCATTGCCGGCCGACCTTCCATGGGTAAAACCGCCTTTGCACTGAACATAGCCCAATATGCGGCAGTTCATGCCCAACCTTCCTATCCTGTGGTTGTCTTTTCCCTGGAGATGAGCAAAGAGCAGCTCGTTACACGCCTTCTCTGTTCTGAGGCAAGAGTTGATGCCAGTCGTCTGCGCACCGGCCATCTGGTGGACGGTGACTGGGACAAGATCATGCGCGGCGCTGATAGACTCTTCGAGGCCAAGATATTTATTGACGATACGCCGGCCATTTCCGTTATGGAAATGCGTGCCAAGGCTCGTAGGCTGAAAGCGGAGCATGGTATTGGTATGATTGTTGTTGACTATCTCCAGTTGATGCGAGGAGGAAGTTCACCGGAGTCCCGCCAGCAGGAAATTTCCGAAATATCACGTTCGTTGAAAGCTTTGGCCAAAGAACTGTCTGTTCCGGTCGTGGCATTATCCCAATTGAATCGTGGTCTGGAGAGCCGTACCGACAAGCGACCGATCATGAGCGATCTCAGGGAATCCGGTGCTATAGAGCAGGATGCGGACATAATTATGTTCGTATACCGGGACGAGGTGTATAACAAGGAGAATCCCGATGTGAAGGGCAGGGCTGAAATCATCATCGGCAAACAGAGAAATGGTCCCATTGGAACCGTTGATCTGACCTTCCTGGGTGAGTACACCAGATTTGAGAATTGTGCGGTTCGCTCTGAATATTGACGTCCGTAAAATTAAATACAATTGATTGCAGAGACGAGGTACTCATGATAGATCCAACGGCGCGCATCAGTTCTTCCGCACTGATTGAGGCTGATGTCGAGATCGGTCCGAATGTTATCATCGGTGACCATGCAAGAATCGGGTCTGGCACAAGAATAATGGCGAATTCTGTTGTCGGTCCCTGGACGAAGCTGGGAAACAACAATATACTGCATTATGGCGCAATTATCGGGCACGATCCTCAGGATTTTGGCTACAATGGCGAGGAAACCTACCTGGAGATCGGTAACGGCAACTGTTTCCGTGAGTATGTAACGGTGCACCGCGGCAACCGGGAGGGTACCAAGACCGTTGTCGGTGATAACAACTATTTTATGGTACAGTCCCATGTGGCTCATAATTGTGTAGTCGGAAACAATACTATCATTGCTGGTGGGTCGCTGCTTGCCGGGCATGTCACTATTGATGATCGGGCGATAGTTTCCGGTAACTGTGTTGTTCATCAATTCTGCCATATCGGTACGCTTGCCATGATGCGGGGGCTGTCCCGTACTTCCCGGGATGTTCCCCCTTTCTGCATCATGGATGAGACCCACACCGTGAGAACCATCAATCTCGTCGGACTGCGCAGGAATGGCTATGACGTGTCACGCGTGCGAGCAATCAAGAACGCATTCAGGATTCTATTTCGTTCCGGTCCCAATATGCGAGAAAATCTGGAACGAGCCGAGTCGGAGCTGGAAATAACGGATGATGTACGCTATCTGCTTGATTTTATCAGGAACTCGAAAAGAGGAGTGTGTTTCGGTCGAAGCAAGGTCAGTACTGATTTCGATTAAAGGAAAGGTGGAAAGTAATGACTACGTATAATCCAATGCGGACTTTGCCGGGACCTGCCGGTTATGGTAAAGGAGATGTCTTTGTCCTTTTCGGTGAGCTTTTTGGTCGTGGCTATGCGAACGGACTCGTGGATGAAGCCCGGAAAGCAGGGATGACAATCATCGGCATAACCATGGGAAGGCGTGAGACGGATGGTTCTCTCCGCCCTTTGACTGCTGAAGAACTCACTGAATCCGAAAAGGTGCTTGGAGGGAAGATCATTAACATACCCCTCGAGGCAGGTTTTGATATGGATTGCTCGGAATCAGGTATTTCTCCTGTTGATCAGTTGAAGGGGATCAAGTCAGACGGATGGGAGTCGGCTGCGCTTGACTGGGTAGCGATCGAGCAGTCAAGAGTATCGGGACTTACCCGTTTTACCGGAAATCTTGCCAAAGTGATGGATACAATAAATTCACTGATCCCGGATGGGGTCAATGTCCTTTTTTCCCACACCATGGCAGGGGGAATCCCCCGAGCCCGCATTCTGATGCCGGTACTGAATAGAATATTCAAGGGACAGGGAGACCGTTTCGCTGCCTCCGAGGTGTTCTGGGGCTCCGAACTGGGGAAACTTTGCAGCGACTGTTTCGATGAGGTTACTGCCAACACCTTCTTTCACCTGATCGAATTCTCCCAGCCTATCCGTGAACGGCTTGAATCCGCAGGGGGGAAAGTTGCGTACACCGCCTACGGCTACCACGGGTGCGAGGTTCTCATCGGAGATGTCTATACCTGGCAATCATATACGCCCTATCTGCAGGGCTGGGCCAAAATGCGTCTTGAGGGAATTGCCTCTGCAGCGTGGGAGAAGGGTGTGCGGGCCACTGTCTTCAATTGTCCGGAAATTCAAACCAATTCGAGCGCCCTCTTTCTAGGTGTGGAAATTTCCCTGTATCCTTTGCTTGCAGCTTTGAAGAGGGAAGGGGGCGGAGCGGACTTCGACCGCATTATGACTGCTTGCAGCCAGCTTCTCAAGGAAGGGGTAACCATACAGGACCTGCTGGTGGCGGCGGATCGGTATCTTGCTGATACCCTGTTGAAACCTTCCCATGACTATGCCTCGTGGCCGCACCATAATACACCTGCCCAGGCCGCTCTCATGCTGAACAGCGCCACCCTGATGCTGGATATGAACAAGGACCCGAAGAACATTGTCTGTGCAGAGTTGTCAAGGGCCGTTTTTCAGGCTGTTGGACGGTTGATTTTTCGTACTTCGCGGGATTCGAACGCACCGGTGTTCTGGTTGAATCACGATATTGTTGCCCGCGAGTTGGTTTCAGGGGAATAATCTTCGCTTCGGCGGTTGCCGGAATTAGGAAATATATTTATCATGTGTTGTCATGTAGGGGCAGGCCCCCGCGCCTGTCCTGATTGGACGGCCACAAGGTGCTGCCCCTACAAGTTTTTGTACCTGCGTTTGCTTGCACATCAGAAAATTGAACGAGGTTGGAGCGCTGATGCCCAAAAAAGTACTTTTGGTTGACGATGCCGCAATGTTTCTTGAGATCCAGAAGGACTTTCTGAAGATGTCGAGCCTCAGCGTTTTGTGTGCAAAGGATGGCCTCGAGGCTTTTGAGAAGGTCAGGATTCTGCGTCCGGATCTTCTGGTTATGGATTTGCACATGCCGAGGATGACCGGCGCCGAGTGTTGTGCTGCCATAAAGGCTGATCCGGCACTTTCTTCCATTCCGGTCATCATGGCCACAAGTGCAGGAAAAGATGACGATCATGAACTTTGCCGCAAGGCCGGGTGTGAAGGATTGCTGACAAAACCATTTGAACGGGGACAGTATCTCGATGCGATCCGTCGCTTCATTCCCGAGTTGGATCGCAGGGAATCCCGGATCCCGTTTACGGCTGCGGTAAGGTTTCAGGCGTTCTGTGTCAGTATGACGGGAACCATTCTGGATTTGAGTGCTCGCGGGATTTATGTCGCAACGGATTTTGAACTTGATGTGGGAACGGAAGTGGTTCTGGCGTTCTCTCTCTCAGAGGGGAGTGGCTCCCTGATGCAGGCAAAAGGAGTCGTTCGCTGGAAAAACACCAGTGACAACAGATTGAAAGAAAAGTATCCCCCGGGCTTCGGCCTCGAGTTTACCGGGATTGCGGGGGATTCACTTTCCGTTTTTCAGCGATACCTTGCTAAAATGAGTATGTGAGTATTTTCGCCACGTTGTCTTATCTCACCAGCTTGGCCAGTTTTTTAAACTCGGGTGTCCCCGCCTTGTTGAGCAACTGGAAGAGAATCGTTTCCGTGGAAGAGACAAGTGCTCCAGCCGCTGAGGCCAGGTTGAGGCCGATCTGCCAGTTCTCCTTTTTCCTGCTCATGACTGCATCGCTGGCCACATGAACGTGATAGCCCTTATCCAGGAGTCCCAGAACGGTCTGGAGAACACAGATGTGTGTTTCCATGCCGGTAACGATGATTTTCTTCCTGCCCAGTTCAGTGATTCTTGCCAGGGTCCCTTCATCGCCACAACAGCCGAAACTCATCTTCTCCAACGGAATGGTTGCTGGTATCTTCAGTTCCGGGATCGTGGCGCCCAGTCCTGCCGGATATTGTTCCGTGACAAGAACCGGAATAAGTAATTCCCGTGCGGCCTCGAGAAGGATGGAAACATTGCCGGTTTTATCGGCAAGGATCTCCGGGTCCATGGATTTGCAGAGTTTTTCCTGGATGTCGATTACCATCAGGAGTGTTGAACTGGGGTCGATAAAAAAGCGCTCAAGATTTTCCATCGATGACAGTGTCTCCTTCCCGTATGCCGGTTTCTGCGGCGTCTTATTCCAATTCCATATCAAGGCCCTCTCTGCGTTGGCTCGTCTTCGGCTGCTCAACGTACTCTTCAGTACGCCTCGCAGCCTCATCCTCGCCGCCTTGAAATCATCCTTGATCTGGAGTTGCTATTAATCCTTCCGTATCTCTATGTCGAGTTCCTGAATCTTTTTCCGCAGTGTATTCCTGTTGATACCGAGAATTTCCGCAGCTTTCACCTGATTTCCTCTTGTTTTTTCAAGGACAAATCGAATGAGCGGCCGTTCCATTTGCTCGAGGATCAGACCATAGAGATCCCCGGACTCCATTTTTTCCAGATTCCCAAGGCTTGATCGCAGTTTCATTTCCACCAGGGCCTCAAGGGAAAGTTCCTCGTTGCGGGAGGGCGAGGTGATATGCGTCTTGAGACCGGAAAAGTCGTCAATCGTCAACAACGGGTCAGAGGAAAGGATGACAGCCCGTTTGATGGTATTTTCCAACTCTCGTACATTGCCCGGCCAGGAATAGGCGGAAAGAAGAGCGAGTGTATCAGGGGCACACTGTTTGGTCGGTAATTCCATTTCCGAGCAGGCTTTCTTCAGGAAATACTCCACAAGCAGCGGGATATCCTCTTTTCGTTCCCGTAATGAGACGAGGTTGATCGGGACTACGTTTAAACGGTAATAAAGATCTTCCCGGAAAGCCTTTTCCCTGACTAGTACCTCCAGATCCTGATTCGTTGCAGCAACAATACGGGTGTCAACGGTGATACTCTGATTGCCGCCGGTTCTCGTAACTTCTTTTTCCTGAAGGACGCGCAGAATTTTTGCCTGAAGATCAAGGGGCATGTCGCCGATTTCATCCAGGAAGATTGTTCCGCCGTTGGCCTGCTCGAATTTACCCAGTTTTCTTTCCACGGCCCCGGTAAAGGCTCCTTTTTCAAAGCCGAAAAGTTCGCTTTCCAGGAGTTCCTTCGGAATGGCAGCGCAGTTGATAGCGATGAAGGGTTTTCCGAGTCGTTTTGAATTGAAATGGATAGCCCTCGCGATTAGCTCCTTTCCTGTCCCCGATTCACCCTGGATCAGAACCGTAATATCGCTCGGAGCAACCTTGCCGATGGTCTTGTAAATATCTCTCATGGCCGGAGAATTGCCGATAATGGTTTTCTCCAGTTGATAGCGGTCTTTGAGTTCCTCTTTTAAAAGAGTGACCTGAGAGGTCATCTCCCGTGCCTTGTCGATCTTTTCGATGATAGCGTCGATCACATCCAGGTCAAAAGGCTTGGTAATATAGTCATAGGCTCCCCGCTTCATGGCTTCCACGGCATTCTTCATGCTAGCTTCCGCAGTCATTATCACAACGAGGAGCTCGTTTTTCAGTTCCCGAATCTGGTCCAGGAGGTCAAGTCCGGAAAGTCCCGGCATTTTTATATCCAGGATAGCCATGTCATAATGCGAAGTCTGAATCATTCGCAAGGCTTCATCACCATCCTTGGCGAGGTCTACGCTGAATCCTTTTCTCTTCAGTGCTTTGGAGAGGACCCAACGCATGCTTTCTTCATCATCGGCAACGAGAATTCTGTTGAGTGGCATAGATAGGTTCCTTCTATTTGTACATTTACAGTACTATGTTTACTGGCTGATCATGCCGGAGACCAGCAAAAAGTCAGTGCTAGAGACAAGGGACCGGCCGTTCAGCGGACGAGGGGAAGCATGACCGTAAAGTTCGATCCCTTGCCCGGTTCCGAATCCACCCTGATCATGCCGCGGTGTTCGGTAACAATCTTGTGGCAGATTGCGAGTCCTAACCCGGTTCCTTTCGATTTTGTCGTAAAAAAAGGGGTAAAGAGGCTTTCCATCATATCCTTCGGAATGCCGGCCCCATCATCAGTGACGTCGATTACCACCATGCGAGAAAACCGCTCACCCTTCTTTGTCATGCTGTAGTCGGAAAGAACCCGTGTCGATATCCGGATCTGACCGTTGTCATACAGCGCCTCGACGCCATTTTTTATGAGATTGAGGAAGAGTTGGGTGACGAGCGCTTCATCGGCCAGGATAGGGGGAATACTGAGATCGAAGTCCTGGACAAAAGCGATATTCTTCGTTATTGCCGCCCTTTTCTGGAGGGTTACGATATCTCCGAGTACCTGGTGGATATCCACATGACTCAGTTCCAGTTTCCGGGGTGTCGTCAGGTTGAGGAGTTCTTCCACGATCCGGTTTACTCTCCCGACCTCTTTTAGCATTATGGAGGTGTATTCGCGCATATCACTGCCCGCCGGCAGTTCCCGCTCCAGAAGTTGCGCCGCACCTTTTATTCCACCGAGCGGGTTTTTAATCTCATGGGCCAGACCGGCAGCGAGGGTTCCCAGGGTCGAAAGGCGATCCGCCTGACGGACGGCATCTTCAAGTTCCCTGATATTGCTTATGTCGCGCAAGACGAGGACTATTCCGATGCATTCCCCATTTGCCAGTAACAGGGGAGAAGTCGTTGCATTGACAGGGGTAACATGGGGGCCCTTTTTCAGTACGACATTTTCATGGTCGGAAATGGTCATGCCGGTGTCTGATGTTTTGGCAACCATCTCCAGCAGTACATCTTCCCCCCGAAAGATCTCGCTAAATTCGCTTCCGACGGCCTGGCGGCGCGAAAATCCGGAAATTTCCTCGGCTGCGGGGTTCAGGAAGGTAATGGTGTGTTGCTTGTCGAGAACAATGACGCCATCGCCGACGCTATCGATTACATGTGCAAAATAGTTTTTCAGGCTATGCTCACTCCCGATCATGGTCTACCTTGGCAAAAAAGTCGTCAATGGCTTGAAGAAGCTGCTGCTTTTCTCCAATTGTATTTACCAGCGCCCGAAAACGGGCCACGCCCGACAGTCCTTTGCCATACCAGGAAAGGTGTTTTCTCATTTCCCGGATGGCTGTATTATCTCCATAGAGTTCGCAGAGCTGCTCCAGGTGGGAAAGTGCCGTGGCATAACGCTCCTCTCTGGTTGGCCCGGCAGGAATACGTCCCGCAAGTCTCTCCGTTGCCTCCTTGAAAATCCAGGGATTTCCCATGGCACCCCGAGCAATCATTACCCCATCGCATCCCGTGCGGGAAAGCATGTCCACGACATCCTGGCTGGAAAAGACATCACCGCTGCCGATAACCGGAATCTTTATGGAATGCTTCAGATCTCGAATTCTTTCCCAGTCGGCGTGGTCGGAAAACATTTGTGCACGCGTGCGTGGGTGCAGGGTTACGGCGTCGCATCCTTCTTCCTCCGCAATGCGACCGATTTCAAGGTACGACAGCTCTGCGGAGTTCCAGCCCGTACGGATTTTTACGCTGAGGGGGCGGCTCGATGCTTTGCGTACTGCGCGAAGTATTGCGCCAGCCTTACGGGGGTCTCTGAGTAGTGAGCTGCCGGCTCCACCGGAAACCACTTTTTTTACCGGGCATCCCATATTGATGTCAATGAGATCGCAGTCTGCCTCGACCATGCGTGCTGCTTCGGCAAGGGAGTCGGGATCGTTGCCAAAAAGTTGAATGCCAAGTGGCCGGTCTTCCGCAGTACTCCGCAAAAGAACACGAGTATTCTGCCCGTTCCGTTTCAGGCCTTCTGCGCTGACCATCTCGGTAAAACACAGGGGGGCTCCCTGGGCCCGTGCCAAAAGTCGGAAAGGCAAGTCGCTTATTCCTGCCATGGGTGCAAGGACAAGGGGAGGGGTTATGCGAAGAGAACCTATGGCAAGGCTGGTACTCATGGTACTTTCTCACAGAACGATTTTATTATGCCTAAATTTTAGGCATAATATCACAGGGGATGAAAAAGGCAAGAGATTTGTTCTCTGGTTTTATATCTGTTCGACAGGTGTTTGGAATTGTAGGCAAAAAACAGAGGAAATTTCTGCTTACGGTGCCTGCTTAGCGGATTTGATGCCTGTTTCCGGAACAGTGTCGTCGCGTGAAAGAGTGCTGCAGCTTGGCTAAATTGATTTATACCGGTACGGCTGTTGCAAAAAAAGGGTTTTTCAACTATTATTCCCGGACTCACGGGATGATGTCAGTTTCTTGGTGTTCCGCTTCTCCCCGGGTTCCGGAATGGGTATAACGTTCCTTTATATCGATACGGTGCGGTGGTGCCAATACATTTACTATTCAGTCACTTATGTTTGGAGGATACGATGGGTCTGCTTGATGGGAAAAAAGCCGTAATTTTTGGTGTTGCCAATGAAAAAAGTATCGCCTGGGCAATCGCACAGGCTTTCAGTGAGGAAGGGGCCGAGTTGACCCTGACCTATGCCAATGAAGCTGTTGCCAAGAGAGTTTTTCCTTTGGCAGAAAGTCTTGGCGTCACCCAGGTCCTCCCCTGTGATGTAACGAGCGATGACGATATTCAAAAAGTTTTTGCCGAGATCGGGAAAAAATGGGATGGGATCGATATCCTGATTCATTCCCTTGCCTTTGCCAACCGGGATGAGTTGAAAGGTTCCTTTCTCAATACAAGCAGGGCTGGATTCGCCCTTGCCATGGATATCAGCGCTTATTCATTGGTGGCACTTGCGAGGGAAGCCCACCCTCTCATGAAAGACAAGGGTGGGAGTATTCTGGCCATGACATATTATGCCTCGGAGAAAGTGTTTCCTAATTATAATGTTATGGGAGTAGCCAAGGCCGCTCTGGAAGCGAATGTCCGCTACCTCGCCGAAGCTGTGGGTACCGACGGCATCCGGGTAAATGCAATTTCCGCCGGGCCGCTGAAAACCCTGGCAGCTTCCGGAGTCGGCGGTTTTCATCAAATTGCCTCACATATTGCGTCACGTGCGCCCATGCGCAGCAACATCGAGCAACGCGATGTTGCCAATACCGCGCTGTACCTCTGTAGCGATCTTTCGCGGATGGTAACGGGGGGCGTCCATTTCGTTGACAGCGGATATAATATCATGGGCATGTGACGTGGCAACCCTTTGGCAGGGACATCGTTACCGGTAAGAGCCCCGGGCCTTCGTTTCCGAACTTGTACCCTCTACTCCGGAATGTATCTTCGCAACAGTATCTACGTGGGGGCTTTTGCCGGAATACGGGCCCTTCGCTGGGAAAGGACTTCACAATACGACAACCTTTTGGCAATCTTGCTGGTCTGAAGCCGAGTCATCTGAGTGCCCTGGAAAGGCTCTATCGCCGCCGAGTCCCTCCTGCTGATCTGGTAACCCCGGAGCTTGCCATGCGAATGGCGGAGCTGTCCGAGGAAACGGGTCGCCAGATAGGTGTTCTCATCAATCGGATCGGTCTTGTTGAATATGTGCTGGTCGGCGATGAACGTCAGCTTTATATCCCGGAGCTCACAGACTACCCCCTTGGGAAAAAACGCCTGCGGGGCCTGAGGCTCTGCCATACACATCTCAAAGGTGAGCCCCTCACCGAAGACGATCTCACCGACCTTGCGCTTCTTCGGCTTGATCTTGTGGCGGCCCTTCTGCTTGTCCCGGGAAAGAAGTCTTTTTCACTGCAGGTTGCCTATCTCTCTGCCGACCCCCGCAGTTCTTCACCCTGTCACACTGATGCGCCCTGCCAGTTTGAGCATTTCCGTATGGAGGTGTTCGAATTCATCTCTTCCCTGGAAACCTCCCTGGAGAAAACACTTCCTGCGGCATCCGAGGTGCGAGGGGACGGCGAGAGGGCACTCCTGATTTCTGTAACTCGATCATCCGGCCCGGAGTCACAGGATTCCATGGACGAGTTGCGGGAATTGGCACGGACTGCCGGAGTCGAGGTGCTCGATGCCCTTGTGCAGCACCGCCGCGATCTGAACCCCCGATACCTTATGGGTGAAGGTAAGATACGTGAGGTTGTCATCAGAGCACTTCAACTCGGCGCAACCCTGTTGATCTTCGACCAGGAACTCTCTCCTGCCCAGGTTCGTTCCATCTCGGAGATTACAGAATTGAAGGTCATCGACAGGAGTCAGCTCATCCTGGATATCTTTTCCCGGCGAGCCGTCACGCTTGATGGCAAAGTGCAGGTGGAGTTGGCTCAGTTGAAATATATCCTGCCCCGGCTCACGGGGAGAGGGGTGCAAATGTCGCGGCTCATGGGCGGTATTGGCGGACGGGGCCCCGGGGAGACCAAGCTGGAGGTCGACCGGAGGCGCGTCAGGGATCGGATTGCTCGATTGGAGCGTGAACTGAAGGAGCTTTCCCGCGGCCGCGATCAGCGGCGAAAAAAGAGGGTTAAGGCAGGAATCCCCATTGTTTCCATTGTCGGCTACACAAATGCGGGGAAATCGACGCTGCTCAATACGCTCACCAAAAGTGAGGTGTTTACGGAAGATCTGCTATTCGCAACCCTTGATACCTCCACGCGACGACTTCGCTTTCCTCGCGAGCGCGAGATCATCATAACCGACACGGTCGGTTTTATCCGATCTTTGCCGAAATCCCTCATGGGGGCCTTTAAGGCGACCCTAGAAGAGTTGCGAGATGCTGACCTGCTCCTTCACCTGGTGGAGTGGTCGAACCCTCGGTTCGAGGAGCAGATACACCAGGTTGAAGAGATCCTTGACGAATTACAGCTCTCCGATAAGCCAAGACTTCTTGTTTTTAACAAAAGTGACCTGATGCCTGCCCTGAAGGCAAAGGATACTCTCCTGTTCCTGAAAGCTCGTCAGGCTGCCCGAACCTATGGAGCCATTACTGTTTCCGCCAAAAATCCAGAGACCATCAGCCCGCTCCTCATGGAGTTGGAAAGGAGATTCTGGCCTGAGGAAGGGGAAGAAACATTCGAATGAATATCCGTATGAGTGGCGAGACTGCAGTGATCACTGCAGTCTCGCCATACCTTTTACCCCCTTTGCCGTTGACAGCCTGTGGATTGTTCTTTATAATTTCGCACCTGAAAAACGCCTCCCCTCTGCTCTTTCAACGAGTGTGCAAGGAAGGAGAATAGTATGAAATTACTCATCATTACAGCACTACTCTGTTTGCTGCCACTATCGGCAGCGGCCGCTCAAGCCATATCGCCGCAGGCTGCACCGCATCCTGTTACCGATACTTTTGACAGAACCGGAAAAGGTAAATCCGTACGCAAGCCGGCACGAAACGCAGCGGTACACACTGCGCTGTCAGACGAAAAAAGCCTTTATACGGCATTGGAACTTCCGACCAGCGAATTTTTGGCTGCCGATGATTCTTCTGATGGCTTTGCCGAGTTTGAGCTGAAGATCCCGGATTACGATCTGCCCAAATCGGATATTCCCCTCACCATTAATAGCAAGGTCGAGTATTTTCTGAATGTCTTCCAGACAACGGGTCGTATCTGGTTTGGCAAGTGGCTCTCTCGCTCGGAGCGCTATATTCCCATGATGAAGGAGGTCCTGAGAAAAAAATCGTTGCCTGAGGATCTTGTCTATCTGGCGATGATCGAGAGCGGCTTTTCTCCCCATGCCTACTCCCCTGCCAATGCTGTTGGACCCTGGCAATTTATTGCCGGTACCGGAAAGCGGTATGCCCTTCGCATTGACCAGTGGGTTGATGAACGACGCGACCCTCTGAAGTCAACGGTTGCTGCCGCCATGTATCTTAAGGAGCTGTACCGTCTGTTCAACAATAACTGGTATCTCGCCGCGGCCGGCTATAATGCCGGTGAAAACAAGATACTGCGTGCCATCGACATGTATGACAGCAACGACTTCTGGGAACTCGCCGAGGGATCGTATCTGAAGCGGGAAACGAAGGATTATGTTCCGAAACTACTTGCTGCCGCCATTGTCGCGAAAAATCCGGAGAAGTACGGTTTTGCCGATGTCGCTTATCTTCCCCCCATTGAATTTGACACGGTTCTGATTCCATCAAGAACAGATCTCGATCTTGTAGCAAATTTGATTGGTGTCTCCCACGAGACCATTAAGGAGTTAAACCCTGCACTCCGCAAGTGGTGTACTCCACCGGATTATCCACAGTATGAACTGAATATTCCCAAAGGGGAAAAAGATCTTTTCCTGGCTGCTTACGCAAATGTTCCCGTGGAGGAAAGATACACCGAACGGGTGGAGTATGCCAGCTATCGCGCCAGAAAAGGCGATACAATTGCATCGATTTCCCGACGCTTCGGTGCTGATCCAAAAGAAGTGGCCGAGCTGAATAATCTGAAGCAGGCGCGTAAGTTGGCCGGTAAGCAGCTCAAGATTCCCACGATCCCGGGTCGTGCAGCGGCAGTCGTTGCTCGATCAGCTTCTGCGGCCGAAAATAAGAAAAAGGGCAAGCAGGTAGTGCAGTATTATACGGTGAAACGAGGCGATACCCTCACATCAGTCGCCAGACGATTTAATGTTACGACCAAAGTAATTGCAGTTTGGAATAATTTGAAGCCCAAGGGTATCCTCATGCCGGGCAAAAAGATTGTGGTGGCCAAATCGGACGAGTCAAGTTCCTCCTAGGAACCTGTCGGATTTAGGAAATCGAAGATTTACCCTAAGTCCGACAGACTCCTGACAGCTACAGCCCGGGAAAAATGCTCAACAGAACCATTGCCGTGAGACGGTAACGGAAAGGATCGGAACGGATGTATAATTTGCTTATCTCTCTTGGTGCGGCTGCAGTTGTTTTCGTTATTCTCATGTTTGCCGTCAACGTGCCATGGTGGGTTTCCCTGCTGGTGGCGCTTTCTCTCTTTACCGTTATGTATATTCTTGCGATGCGGTATGTCATGAAAAAAGTAAGTGCCGCCATGGAAAACGCCGGCAAGGACCTCCAGGGGCAGCGTATTGACAAGGCCATCAGGACACTCCAGGAAATGCTTCGCTATGGCGTCTGGCAGTTTTCGGTACGCGGTCAGATCCACTCGCAGATCGGGATGATTTATTACCTGAAACGAGATTTCTCCAATGCATTTCCACACTTGGAGAAAAGTTTTGCCAAAAACTGGATTGCCATGGGCATGCTGGCAGTCAGTTACATGAAAAGGAATAAAAAGGACAAGATGACGGCAACCTTCGAGAAGGCCGTTCAATGGAGTCCGAAAGAGTCCCTGTTATGGAATCTGTATGCATATTGCCTGGTGGAATCAGGAAGCCCTGATCTGGCGAAAAAAGTCCTGGAGAGAGGTTTGAAAAAACTGCCTGGTGAGGAGCGCATAGCCCACAACCTTCAAGCCCTGCAGGAAGGAAAAAAGATGAAGATGAAAGGCTTCGGTGATATGTGGCTCCAGTTCCATCTGGAAAAACAGAGCGTTATCATGAAGCAACAGGCGGCAGCCATGGGTGCCATGGGGCGCCGTAAGGTTGTTCGGAAGTAGTTTTGGTATGCATCACAGGGGGCAGTTGGCCCCCTATTTCGTGTTCCGGTCGATCCGGACCAGCGATCTGATTACATAATGTCCATCCGGAAAGTCTCGACAGGGGCTGGGCTGGAACTTTCCCGAAGTCTCTCGTAATCGGTCACCAGCCTTCACACGGATCAGCAGTCTGCTGGATTCAGGCACTATTCTTTCTGTTGCCATTTTGCATTGAAGCCGCACGAGACTCCGAGAAAGCCCCAGCCCAACGGAAGGTAGCGTTGTTTCGGAGTTTCCGGATGAAAACCATGTACCTTTTTCGAAAACCCGTGAGTCTTTTCGCGAGCCCCTATTGCTTGATTAGTGCGGTGATGCCTCCTTTGGGCGGATCGAGACGGTAGTAGCGCTGCAGTGCCTTAATATTCCATTCATCGAGCCTCTCACCCGCGGCCAGGAGCAGAAGACCTGTTCCGCTGCGTACGTCGCGGGTCACCAGCATGCCGCGCCGCAAATCTCCTGGATACAACTCCATCTCGACCATGCCGTCCATTTTTGACAGGGTGTGATACCTTGCCTGTACGGCAACTTCAAGTAATGGAAAGAGTGCCGGGTCGAACCTGGTTCCGAGCTGAGGTACAATCGCTTTCAACGTCATTTCGATTCCGTTGTCTCCCCTGGCCTTGAAAAATAATCTGTCCACGGCATCAGCCACGGCGAGTATCCGTGCACCGAGGGGAATGTCTTTCCCTGCCAAGCGGTCGGGGAAGCCACTGCCGTCAAAATTTTCATGGTGATGCCGGATTAGAATGCCGGCAGGTCTCAGGTCTTCTATCGTGTCTATCGCCGCCTGTCCCCGAACCGGGTGAAGTCGGTATTCCTGCATCTCACTCGGCAGCAATGTCTCGATTTCGCCGTGCAGCAGGGAGTCGGAAATGCCGATTTTGCCGATATCATGGAGGAGTGCGGAGACACGAACTACCTCGATTTCTTCTCGCGTACAGCCGCATTTTTCCGCTACCAGTACCGAAACCTCCGCCACATTTCTGCAATGATTTTGTGTTTCCCGGTCGCGTAGCTCCATGAGACTCGAAAAAGCAAGCAAGCTTCCCTCGTAGTTCTTTTTCAACTTGTCGTTCACTTCGTGCAATTCATTGATTTTGAGGCGAATCGCTGAGGTTTGTTCCAGAACGCGGGATTTCAGGTTGGCATTCCATTCCTGGAGTTCCTCGTTCTGCTGTTGAACCAGCGCTGAGAGCTGCCTGTTTTCCAGGATGATTCGGTAGTGTCCGAGTGCGTCCCGGATGGTGCGGATCAGCTCTTCATCGTTCCAGGGTTTGCTGATATAACGGTAGCTTCCCCCCTTGTTGATTGCATCAATAGTTGCCGAGATGTCCGCATAGCCGGTCAGCATGATTCGCGGAACATCCGGGACTATTTCGCGGGCCTGCTGAAGAAACTCCGCGCCGCAAATCCCCGGCATCCGCTGGTCGGAAACGATGACGCCGATATCGGTGGCTGAGCGCAGAATTTCAAGGCCCTGTTCCCCTGACGTGGCGGTCAGTACCTCCATGTCCTCACTTGCAAGGAGGCGGCGAATTGATTTCAGGATATTTTCTTCGTCATCCACACATAATATCCGGATCGAGTCTGTCATACTGGATTCCTTATTGTATCGGCAGGCGTATGGTGAAGGTCGTTCCTTCTCCAGGCCGGCTTTCCACGTAAATTTCTCCCTGGTGTTTCTTGATTATGTCGTAGGTAATGCTAAGACCGAGGCCGGTTCCCTTGCCGACCTCCTTGGTGGTAAAGAAGGGTTCGAAGATCCTGGACAGAACTTTTTCAGGAATACCGCAGCCGCTGTCGCTTACGGAGGCAAATACCGAGTCATGCTCATGCCAGGTTCGGACCCGTATTTCCCCCTGAGTTTCAATTGCCTGAGCGGCATTGACAAGCAGATTCATGAAGACCTGGTTCAATTGCTGAGGAAAACAGCGGATCAAAGGAAGGATTCCGAGATCGCGAACAAGGTTCGCTTTGTACTTAACCTCGTTCCAGACAATCTTGAGGGTGCTTTCCAGGCACTCATTGATGTCAACTGGTTTGCATTCTGATTCGTCTACGCGCGAGAAGCTCTTGAGGTTCTGGACAATTGAACGGACCCTTTCTGCTCCTTCGAGGGACTCGTCAATCAATTCTCTGCCGTCTTCGATGACATAGTCGATTTTCAGCGCCTTTCTGTTGTCCAGGAAGGTTTGTCGGAACTCTTCATCCGGGTGTGACGCAATGGCCTGCGATACATAGGTGAAATGTTCCGCCAGTCTTCCCAGGTATTTCCGCAGAGTTCCCAGGTTGCTGGAAATAAAGCCCATCGGGTTATTTATTTCATGGGCGACCCCGGCAGCCAATTGCCCGATGGAGGCCATTTTTTCCTGCTGGACGATCTTTGCCTGGGTGGCTTTCAGTTCGCCATAGGCTTTTTCCAGTTCGTCGCTTACCGCTTTTCGCTTGGTAAAATCATGTAGTGTAAGAACAAACCCCGATATTTCGTTTTGATCACTATTGGCAAACGGATATGAGGTGCAGTAAAAGCATCGTTCACTGGATTCATGGTGGATTTCATGTGCTGATGATAGCTCATCTGGGAAAATGAGACCGTGACGCTTGAGGAAATCTTTCCAGTGGGAGCCAATGATTTCCTGATAGGTCAGCGAGGTAAACTCCTGTAATGCCTTGTTGCAACGTTTGATTTTCCCATCTGCGGTGACGAGGATGACAATGTCGTCAATGCAATCCATTGTTCTTTCCCATTCCATCTTGGATGTCTCAACATGATTGAATAGGACATTCAGTTCTGCGTGACTCCGCAGCAGTTCAGCACGGCTTTTCTGCAGCTCCCGTTCGGCTTCTTTGCGGCGGGTTATGTCCTCCAGTTCTACAAGGTAATGGGTTGTTACGTCATCAGCATCTGTAATGGAAGAGATGGTGGCAAATTCCCAGAATGATTTTCCGTCGCGAGTATGGCTGATTCGCTCTCCGCACCATGTTCCGTCTGTCTGAATGATTTTCCAGGAGTCCCCGAAAATATCCGGTACAGTACCTGCCTTTCTGCTCGGGCCGGCATTTGCTCCGATTACCTCTTCCAGGTTGAACCCTGTCATCTTCATAAAACTTGCATTAGCATATTCAATGCATCCATCCGTGTCGGTAATGAGGAAGGCACTGGTACTTTGTTCCACTGCTCGTGACAATTTTCGCAGGACCTCTTCCGTTTCGAAACGTTCAGTTGTATCGAAACAGTAGCCGATATGGCCGCCATAAAAGCCATTTTCATCAAAAAATGGTCTGCCGAAAGTCTGGATCCGACGATACTCCCCGGATTGATTGCGCAGTCTGAATTCGCTTTCGAAGGAAATTTCCGCAGTGTGTGCAACACGCAGATCAGAGAGAATTTCTTCTTTATCTGCTTGATGGAGGTCTGCTATCCAGCCACCTTCAAGATCCTGATCGAAAGAATGTCCGGTAAAATCAAGCCACTTCTGATTGAAATAGTCAAAATTCCCCTGTGAGTCCGTGCGCCAGATCAGAGCAGGAGAGGTCTCGAATAGTTTGAGGTAGAAGTTTCTAGATTTTTCGAGTGCGTCCAGAGCCTGGTTTTTTTCGTCAATAATGCGTTTCTTTTCCAAGGCGGCGGAGATTGCCGGTTTCAGTCGCGCGAGTTGGTCCTTGAGAACATAATCCCAGGCCCCCGCCTTCATGCATTCAATGGCAGTTTCTTCATTGATGGCCCCGGTAACCATGATAATGGGCGTCTGCGACCTGTGTTCACGTGCCAGTGCAAGTACATCCAGACCATTGAACGAAGGAAGGTAAAAGTCGGAAAGAATTACATCGGGACAAAATTCCGACAGCGAACTGACAAAATCCGCTTGCGTATCAACGCGAAAAAATTGGCATGCAATGCCAGACCTGCTGATTTCGCGCTCAATGAGTGCCGCATCGGAGGGTGTGTCTTCCACCAGGAGGATAGAACAGACTATATTCATGGAGTCTCTCTCACTACAACTTTGTTGCGGCTGGTGAAGTAAAAGCAGTTTTGCTTCAACCTTAAAACTTTTGGCTATTAGGAGTAAATGGGTAGTTATCTGTTTTTAAGCATTGAAAAAATAGTATCTTTGATTAAGATTAATGCGGCCGTATCTGTTTAGTTAATTTTAAGGTACTTGCTTTCTCTGTCTCCGAACTATTCATTTTTCGGAATGGAATGTGCTTCTTATTGTAAACATATCGGTGATCAGGCGAAGATCTTTAACCGTCTGAACCGAGATATGTTGAGAGCGGAATTTAACCAGCGGAAAGAAAGCCGAAATTATGAAAGCCAAGGATACTTCACGCGTCTACCCGATACCACTCTTTTTCATTTTTCTGGCTCTGGCATGTGCAATCATTGTTGTTGGCTTCCGATATTATCTGAACCAGAAGGACAAGATTACCGGTGAAAAGTTGCAGGAGCTCTCTGCAATCGCCGGACTGAAGACGGAAGAGATTGCAAAGTGGCGGGATGAACGGCTGGCGAATGCAAAATCACTGCAGAGCAATCAACATTTTGCCCAACATGTGACATTTTTTCTAAAGCATCCGGATGACCAGGATTTGCGTGAAGAGCTGCTGGAATGGCTCTCTTCTTTTCAGAACAGTTTTTCGTACCGGAGTGTTGCACTGCTTGATGCACATTCCGTCCAACGGCTGATCGCGGGAGATCAGAGTGTCGCTACCGGAATGGTCTCCCAAGGGTTGGCATTGAAGGCGATGCGTAGCGGAGAGATTCAATTTTCGGATCTGCATGTCAGTGAAACCTTACATACTATCCACCTGGATATCCTGGTGCCTCTTTTTCTGTCCCATGAAAAAGGGCGGATCCCTGTCGGCGTTCTCCAACTCGTAATCGACCCGTCAAAGAGCCTCTATCCTCGTATGCTGTCCTGGCCGACGCTGAGTCCCAGCGCGGAAACACTGCTGGTACGGAGGGAGGGGAATCAGGTCGTGTTCCTCAATGAGCTCCGCCATCGAAAAGAAGCAGCGCTTAGCCTGCGATTTCCGCTTTCCTTGAAGAATCTCCCCGCGGCCATGGCGGTTCGCGGTTTTGAGGGAGTCACGCGGGGAATAGATTATCGGGGCGTCCCTGTTTTGTCAGCCGTAAAAAAAGTTCGTGGATCTCCCTGGTTTCTTGTTGCCAAGGTGGATACCAACGAAATTCTGAAGCCTGTCCGAGACCAGGCGTTAGTAGCGGGACTATTCGTTTCAATTCTGATTCTCCTTGCCGCACTTTTGATCGGGCTGTTCTGGCGACATGGCCGCGCCAGGCTCTATAAGAGTCTGTACGAAGAAGAACGTCGCTATCATGCTTTGGCCAAACGGATCGAGAACCTGACCAGATATGCCTACGACTCCATACTTCTCCTTGATGGACAGCATCAGGTCATTGAGGCGAATGAGAAGGCAATGGATGCCTATGGCTACTCCCGGGATGAGCTGTTAGGGCTTCAATTGAAGGATCTTCTCTCCCCCGAGGAGGTACTTGGTATTGAGGAAAGAACTCGGGAAATACAGCAAAGAAGAGGCGCGGTGTTTGAGAGTGTTCATCGGCGGAGAGACGGCACCTTCTTTCCCGTGGAATGCAGCGTCAGTTACCTGGAAATGGTCGATGCGGTGTATTTTCAGGTCATCGTCCGGGATGTGAGCAAGCGAAAAGCCGATGCGGCGCGTATAGACCGCCTGAATCGCATGTACGCCACCCTGAGTCAGGCAAACCAGGCAATTGTCCACGGACCTGACCGGCAGAAAGTTTTTGAGGAAGTTTGTCGTGTCATTGTCGAGAAGGGCGGCCTCCGCATGGCGTGGATTGGCCTGATGGACCAGGCGTCTCGACAGGTGAAGCCGGTGGCTCATTTCGGGTTTGAAAATGGCTTCCTGGAACGATTGGAAATATCGGTTGATGACATTCCTAGAGGACGAGGCCTTTCCGGCAGAGCCGTTCGAGAAGGTCGCTTCGTTGTCTGCCAGGATGCCGTTACGGACCCGAACATTGAACCCTGGCGCGAACTTGTGCTATCCCGTGGGTACCTTTCCGGAGTATCTTTCCCGCTCATGGTACATGGTGAAGTTGTCGGGGTGCTGTCCAGTTACTCCGCTGAGTCCTACTATTTCGATGACGAGATACTAGCCCTGTTCGAAGAATTGAGCCAGGACGTTTCCTTTGTCCTGGAATCTCTTGCCCGGACTGAAGAACTGCGATGGAGCGAGAAAAGGTATCGCCTGCTCTTCGATTACATGATAAATGGTTTTGCGGCGCACGAGCTGGTTTTCAATGCCGAAGGCAAACCGGTGGATTACCGGATTCTTGAGGTAAATCCTTCTTTTGAACAGATTACCGGAATTACCCGGGAACAAGCTGTCGGAGGTCTTGCCTCACAGGTCTACCCACTGGACGTGGCTCCATTTCTGGATATCTATGCGGATGTTGCGTTGAATGGTACGACAGCGGTTTTTGATACCAGCTATCCGATCATGGACAAATTCTTCAGTATTTCCGTGTTCTCCCCTGGCAAAGGTCTATTTGCGACGATCTTTACCGATTGTACCGAGATGAGGAGAGCCGAGGAAGACAGAATGCGCAATGAGGCCCGCCTCCAGAGCCTCTATAATATTTCCCAGTACCGGGCAGCGCACGTCCAGGATCTTCTGGATTTTTCCCTTGCCGAGGCCTTGCGACTGACGGCCAGCAAGTTCGGCTACATTTATTTCTATGATGAAGAAAAACAGGAGTTTAGCCTGAACTCCTGGTCGAATGAAGTGATGAAGGACTGCGCGGTGGTAGAACCGCAGACCACGTACGCCCTTGCTAGAACCGGCCTCTGGGGCGAGGCGGTCCGTCAGCGGCGGCCGATTCTGGTGAACGACTTCCAGGGCTGCAGCCAGTTCATGAAGGGCTATCCGCCGGGGCACGTCGAGCTGTTCTCCTACTTGACCATTCCTGTTTTCTTCGGCGAGAAAATCGTTGCCGTGATCGGTGTCGCAAACAAGGGTGGTGCCTATGACGAGACCGATGTCCGGCAGTTGACCCTGTTGAGCGACTCCGTCTGGAAATATGTGGAGCGCAAAAATACTGAGGATGAGCTTATCTCCCTCAATTTGATGCTGGAACAGCGGATCCAGGAACGGACCTCGGACCTGGAGTCTTTTGCGTATTCCGTATCGCATGATCTCCGTACTCCGTTGCGGGCGATCATCGGCTTCTCCAGGATAGTGCTTGACGATTACTCGGCTGTACTCGACAGCGAAGGACTTCGTCTTTTGAACGTCATCATCGACAATACCAAGCAGATGGGGCAGCTGATAGACGATCTGCTTGCCTTTTCGCGGGCGGGACGCAGCTCAATAAACTATTCGCAGATCGACATGACTGTTTTGGCCAAGGATGTCTGCGATCATCTTGTTACGGATGAAATACGGGATAAACTAGCGATTCAGCTCGGAACGCTGCCGGAAACAGAGGGTGACGTTTCGCTGCTTCGTCAGGTATGGACGAATCTGTTGTCGAATGCCGTGAAGTTCACGTTGCCAAGAGTTGACGGCCTGATTGAGGTGGGGGCGATTTCTGCTGAAGACGAGAATGTCTACTATGTGAAGGATACGGGTGTCGGTTTCGATATGCAGTATGCGGACAAGTTGTTCGGCATCTTTCAGCGGCTCCATTCTGCTTCTGAGTTCGAGGGGAACGGGGTTGGTCTAGCCATCGTGCAGCGGATTATCAGTTGTCATGGTGGGCGAGTATGGGCAGAAGGTCGGCAGGGGGAAGGTGCGACGTTCTACTTTTCCCTGCCCCGGAAAAGGGCGGCATGATGAAAAATTGCGGCGCGGTAGAAATTCTGCTGGTGGAGGACAATCAGGCAGATGAGGAACTTGCCCTCCGGGCTCTCAAAAAAGGAAAAATCGCCAATACTATCTTTGTCGTACGCGATGGGGCCGAAGCGCTCGACTTTCTGTTTTGCAAAGGGGAGTATCGTGACAGGGATACCTTGCTCAGGCCGAAGGTCATCCTGCTCGACCTGAAACTACCCAAGATAGACGGTCTGGAAGTTCTGCGGCAAATCAGAAACAGCGAGCTTACTCGATTGATTCCGGTGGTGGTGCTCACTTCTTCTCGGGAAGAGAGGGACATTGTCGAAAGTTACCGGCTCGGCGTCAACAGCTTTATCGTCAAACCGGTGGAGTTTGATAAATTCGTCGAAGCGGTGAAAAATCTCGGCTGGTACTGGTTGCTTCTCAACCAGCCTCCCCATTGAAATATTGGCTCTTTTCAGTGCTACACTTATTGGTACCGGTTGGAGGTTGCAGTTGTCGGAGGAGGCGCGAATGAAAGAGCGACTTGTCATACACTTGAAGAACGGCGACACGGTGGAAGGCCGCCTGTCGGGAACTTTGGGTAGCAGCAGCGTAGATATCGAGATCTTCGCAGAAGTGGAGAACCGAGTGCTCCTCTTCGCGCTTGACGAGATTTGTGCCATCAGTTTCGTCGGGACTCCAGACTGGTTGGTGGCCGACGAACCGACTGTCCCTGAGGAGGTACAGATCACCACCGGTGAAACCTACAAGGTGAAAGTCTGTACGAAAAGGAAGTTCCTCAAGGGTTTCATAGCGCTTCTCCTTGATGAGACCCTGCCATACAAAACCATCTTCTTTACTTTTTCAGGCGTTCGCTCCCGCAGCGAGACTCGCTGCATCGGCGAGATACTCCAGGAAGAAGGTCTGGTCGATGATGAAAGTGTGCATGAGGTCCTTAAGAAGCAAGAGGCTCTCCGACAGAGACTGATTGGGGATGCCATTGCGGAAACAGCCAATCTTTCTCAGGATGCGATAGAGTCAACGATCCAGGATGCAACGGAAAAATCCGGCACTCCGCGCGATGCGCGAGTGGGCGATATCCTGGTTGATGCAGGTCTTGTCACGCGCGAACAGGTGGAGAAAGCATTCGAGTCCCAGGAAAAGGGCAAAAAGATAAAGGTGGGAGAGCTTCTCGTGAAACAGGGACTTGTCATCGAAGAACAGCTCCTCTCTGCCTTGGCTACCAAATTCCGGCTCCGGTTCATCAATCTCGAGACGGTTCTCCCTTGCGAGGAAGCGCTGGGTGCACTTTCCGAAGGACTTGTGAATCGTTTGCAGGTCTTTCCGGTGGATTTTGACGGCCGCAGACTCGTTGTTGCCACGTCTGCTCCAACTGACCCGACAGTGGGTGACAGTCTCAGGTTCAGTACGAACCAGAGGATCGAGCTGGTGGTCGCGACCGCCCGGCTGATCTCAGAGGCCATTGAAAAATATTACTATCGCGATAAGAGCGAGATAGAATCTCTCCTCAAGGCAATGAAGGAAGAAGCTCAATCGGTTACGGTCGAGGAGGTTGGTCCGACGCAGAGGATTATGCCGTGCGGTTCATGATAGGTGAGATGCGCGATGCCGAGACAGCCAAGATCGCCATCGAGGCGTCTCTCACCGGGCACCTTGTCTTCAGCACCCTTCACACCAACAGTGCCTCGGAGACCGTTGTCCGCCTGATAGACATGGGTATGGACCCCTTTAACTTTGCCGATGCCTTTCTCGGAATCATCGCCCAGCGTCTGGCAAAGAGGCTTTGCGTCAAATGCCGGATGTCCGTTCGGCCGAGCCGGTAAGAATACGACGCGCTTCTAGAGGATTTTTGCCATGATGCCGGTCATGTGTCTGATGTCATTCCAGCATTCGTGGATGCAACCGTTATGCGGAAACAGGGTTGTGATTATTGCGGAGGGCGCGGCTATAAGGGGCGTATCGCCATCCATGAGCTTATGCTCGGTACCCCCGCTGTCAAAAGTGCCATCAGGGAGGGAAGAAGCGTCGATGAACTTCGGCGGCTTGCCCTGGCAGATGGCATGTGGACCCTCAGAATGGATGGAATAATGAAGGTTTTCGCGGGTCTGACCAATATGGAGCATATCCTCAAGGTCTGTATATGATGCAGATTGGATTTTGCGCCGGTGTCATGAAGAAAGACCCGATTACCGGACCAAAGAAAATTCAATAGGAACAATTGAGGAGCTGAATCTTGGAAAAATTACGTATTCTGATAAACGAGGATATGCCTTCCGACGCGGAACTCCTTGAACATGAAATCCGCAAGGGCGGCATTGCGTTCATTTCCAGACGGGTTGATACGCAGGAGGGTTTTCTTGCTGCACTGGAAGAGTTTGTTCCTGACCTCATCATCTCGGACTTCAATCTCCCGAGTTTCAACGGGATGCAAGCGCTGGCACTGGCACGCGAACAATCACCTTTTACCCCGCTCATCATTGTCACGGGTGCCTTGAACGAGGAGACCGCCGTGGAATGCATGAAGGCGGGCGCTGACGATTATGTGTTGAAGGACCATCTCAGGCGCCTTGTTCCGGCAATTGGCGCAGTTTTGGCGAATAGTAAGTCGAAGCGGGAAAAAATACTTGCAGAGGAGCATCTGGCCGCCTCGGAACGGAAGTTACGTGCCGTATTCGAGCATGCCCATGATGCAATTTGTCTCCTGAACGAAGGCGTTTTTGTTGACTGTAATCCGATGGCCGAGAAACTGTTCGGCGTTTCCCGGAGCAATCTTCTGAACCGTTCCCTGGTGGATTTTTATCCGGAAGAAAACGTCGGTGGCATCGTTTCCCCGGACCTTACCGCGGAAAAGTTTCGCAAGGCTCTGGCGGGTGAACCACAGGTTTATGAATGGTCCCTCCAGAGGCCGGACGGTACGGTGTTCGCCGTGGATATTGGCCTGAGCTCCATTGTACTTGATGGAAATACACTGCTCATGGCAATTGTGCGCGATAGTACAGAAAAGAAATGCATTGAGCAGGAGTTGCGCGAAAATGAAAAAAAATATAAGGACCTTTCCCAGGAGTTTAATGCCGTGCTGGACGCCATACCAGACCCCATTCTTCTCCAGTCGCCCGATCTGGAAATAGTCTGGGCCAACAGGGCTGCCACAGCCAGTTTTAGAGAAGATGAGGAGAATCCGGCAGAGCGCCATTGTTTCAAGCTGCTTCATCAGACCTCGGTGCCCCATGAGGGCTGCCCGGTGCTGGAATGTTTCGATACCGGCAAGCCGGCAAAAAAAATAATTTCCGTCACCGACCGGGTGTGGGAGATTCGGGCCGTACCGATCAGGAAAGAAGATGGCACTATACTCAACGTTATTGAGATCGGCCGGGATATTACTGAGATGAAGAAGCTGGAACAACAGCTGATACATTCCCAGAAGATGGAGGCAGTGGGCCAGCTTGCCGGAGGAATTGCGCATGATTTCAACAATATTGTTACCGCGATCATTGGCTACGGCAACCTGATTCTGATGAAACTTCCGGAAGATGACTCGTCGCGGCACTTTGTGGAGCAAATACTGGTCACGGCGGATCGTGCAACGGAACTGACACAGGGGTTACTTACCTTCAGCCGGAAGAAGGTGCTCAATATGCAGCCGGTCAGACTCAGTGATATTGTCAATGGTTTTCGGTCGTTTCTGGCGAGAATCATCGGTGAACAGATTGAGATTACCACGGATCTTTTCGGGGAACCGATTTTTGTCTATGTCGATAGTGCTCAAATTGAGCAAGTCTTGATGAATCTTGCCACCAATGCCCGCGATGCCATGGTACAGGGGGGAACACTTTCTGTCTCGACGGAAATGAGAGAGCTGGATGATAGTTTTATCAGCAAGCATGGGTACGGAGAACCGGGGTGGTACGCGTGCATATCGGTAACCGATACCGGTGTCGGGATGGATGAAGAAACAATGAAGAAAATTTTCGAACCTTTCTTTACCACCAAGGAAGCGGGGAAAGGGACCGGATTGGGGCTTTCGATCGCCTACGGTATTGTTAAAGAACATAACGGGTATATTTTCGCCTACAGCAGACCTGGCACCGGCACTACTTTCCGGATTTACCTTCCGGTAATTGAATCCGTAGCACAGCGGCGTGAAATTCCAAGCTATCTTGAACCCCAGGGAGGTCACGAGACGATTTTAATTGCCGAGGATGATGCCCAGGTTCGGGAAATTACGACGAAACTTCTAAGCGGCTATGGCTATAGGGTTATCCAGGCCGAGGATGGCGATGATGCGATACGGAAATTTGAAGAATTACAAGGTCCTGTGCACCTGATGATTCTCGATGTTCTCATGCCCAACAAGGGGGGGCGTGAGGTGGCGGATGCTGTCTGCCGCATTTCCCCCGGGATGAAATTTCTTTTTAATAGTGGGTATCCATTAGACCTGCTCGTGAACAAGCGAATTCTGCCGGAAAATACTGATTTCTTCACCAAGCCGATCGCGCCGAGAGAACTGCTTAGCAAGGTCAGGGAGGTTCTAGACAGGTAACAGCCGTGGAGAGTGGATCGACAAAAGCCGCACCAAAAATGGTGCGGCTTTTGTCTGCGCGGGAGGAATATCCGGCCGTTATTTCCTGTTCGCAGGTGGAGCCGACACTGCCTGATGGATGTCGCGGATGATCATTGAGGACAGTTTTCCCATCCCGGAACTCATGGCCTGGGCCAATCCGGCCGGAGTCCGTTCCGGAAGAGGTTCCGAAGTCTGGTACTGCTTCTGGAACAGTAACCTGTTCGGCGCGCCTGAGTGTGATAGATCGAGCAGGGTGATCGAGATCGTTAAGGCTGCGGTGCGTTTGTTTGCAGCGTCAATTTCCAGGAAATCATCAACGCTGCCTTCCAGGACGTAACGGGCATGTTCAAGGTTGCGATAAGAAAATGCGGCTTTAAATAAACCGGAGTTGCGGAGGTCTCGCAGCAGGTAGTCACTTACCATGTCTCCCGGGTTTACCATCCAGCGGTTGCTGGCATAGGTGTCAAGTTTGTATGGTTCGGGTCGGAAAACCATGGATTTCGTATTGAACGCCCTGGCCACGGAAAACCGCTCAATCTTTATTGCCTCATCGATTGGTGCAAGTTTGGAGAATCCCGGCGATGGATATTCCAAGGTGTACCTTTCCGCAATGGTTGACGGTTTGTCTCTCTTGAGGCATCCGGTAAAGAGACTAACGGAAAGCAAGAGAATCAATGCGCTGGGGACCAAGACAGAAATTCCCTTAATTTTTTTTCGAATTTTGGGCCACGGGTTTCTGGTCATAATTTCACCTCGTCGTGCTTTTCACTGACGCCGGGCAGCGGGCGGAGTGCTGAAGATCAAGTCTGATGGTGTGGCGTTGAGCCTGTCGAGAAGATTTTGAAGAGTCTCCGAGGATTGCTGGAGATTTTCCGTGGTGATCCTCAAATCCGTAGTGATGGCGCGGCTTCTTCGGTCGATTCCTTCCACAAGCTGGTTGGTTTTTTCAGCGGTGTCCGCAAGTTTGAGTGACTCGACCTCTTTTCTGACCCCTGCGATAAGATTTTTCGCCTCCACCAGGGAGTCCCTGGCCTCGGTCAGAACCTCTTCGATTCTGCCTTCCGCGACCACCGAATCTATTCTGGCAACAGCTCGTTCCATGCTAGCTGAGGTGGATTCGAGATTTGTCATGATGCTGTTCATCTTTTTGCCCGCTAGCAGGTCTTCTGTTGCCTTGCCTACCGATTTGAACTGGTCGGAAAGCCCTTTGAAATCGATTTCCTTGATATTGTTTAGAACCTCGTCAACGCCTGAGAGGAGTTGCCGGAGTTCTGAGGGGCGCGAGGGAATAATGGGGTATTCCGCGGCGAAATCAATCTGGGGGGAAAAGTCGGGATCTTCCGGTTTTGTTCGGTCCAGTTCGATAAAAACAATTCCGGTGATGCCGGCGGTTTTCAGTCGGGCCACTGTGTTCTGTTGAAGGTCTCCCTCCAGTTCGACCTTCATTACCACTTCCACGAGCTTGTAGTCGGGGGCAACACGAATCCTTTCAACCCGTCCCACATCCACACCGCGGTACTTGACGCTGGAATCCATCTGCAATCCCTGGACAGATTCATCGAAAAACGTCACGTAGGTGGCACCTTTCTGGAAATATTTCGAGGCACCGATCCAAACTATTATTCCTGCACCAATGATGATGCCTCCCATTACAAAGAGTCCGATTAAAAATTTCGAGGTTTTTCCTGGCATCGCTATTTTGCTCCTCTGGTATCATGTCCTGCCGGAGTTCTGTTAAAGAAATTGGTGACTCGCGGGTCGGTAGAAGTTTCCTTCAGTTCCAGCGGGTTACCCACGGCGATGATTCCCTTTGCTTCCTTGTCCAGCATGACGATACGGTGGGCAATGGAAAAGAGTGAGTCCAGTTCGTGGGTTACCACAACCATGGTGGTTCCGAGTCCCGAATTGATCTGTTTCATAAGAATGTCCAGTTCGGCAGACGTGACCGGGTCGAGTCCGGCGGACGGTTCATCGAAAAAGAGAACCGTTGGGTCGAGGGCCATGGCTCGGGCCAGCCCGGCCCTTTTTTTCATTCCTCCCGAGAGTTCCGACGGGAGGTGTTTCTCGAACCCGCTCAGGTTGACCATGCTCAATTTCATGCGCACGATTCGGTCAATGGCTTCCCGGCTAAGGTCAGTGTATTCTTCAAGGGGCAGCGAAACATTCTCCGCAAGTGTCATGGAACCGAACAGAGCACCCGATTGGAAGAGCACGCCGATATCTTTCCGGATTGTTTTCAGCGCAGTTTCGTCATGCGTGGCCACATCGATTCCGTTGATGAGGACCCGGCCGGCAGCGGGTTTATAAAGCCCGAACATGTGTTTCAAAAGGGTGGACTTGCCACAGCCGCTTCCACCGAGAATAACCAGAATTTCACCCCTCATGACCTGGAAGTTCACATCGCGGAAAATTACGTTTTCACCGTACTGTGCGGTTAGGTTTTCAACAACGATAATCGGCGTTTTTTCCGGTGCGGTCACGTGCTGGCCTTTCGGTTAAAAGTTTCGGTACTACCAAGTCTGATGAACTCGCAAAAAGTCGTCATACCCGCGGCTTGTGCGCAGTAGCCCTAGCGAAGGAGCAAAGCGGGTATCCAGTGAAGATGTTACTCACTGTAATTCCTGGATTCCCGTTTTCACGGGAATGATGGTACATCGTACATTTCAACTTTTTGCGAAAGCATCAAGTCTTTCTACAACACTTTCCGGTGAGTGATTGAGGCTCCGGTTCATTTTTTCCTCGCATCATGACAGTCAAGTGCAAACAGCAGCAGCGGCTCCGCTAGCGAATGTAATAGAAAATAATGGCAAAGAGAGAGTCAGCGACGATTATCAGGAAGAGTCCCGCGACCACTGCTGACGTGGTGTATTTCCCCACTGCCTCGGCGCCTCCCCGAACGCAGAATCCTCTTTGGCAGCCGATTCCTGCAATCAGTATGGCAAAGACCACCGTTTTGAAGATGCTGGAAAGGATATCAAAAATACTGATGCTCTTGATAGTCTGGGTAACATAGGTAAAGACGGTCAGGTCGAAGCCGAGAACTCCGACCGTCATCCCGCCGAGTATTCCAAACAGGTCTGCATAGAGAGTCAGGAGCGGAACGACCAGCATGGCTGCGAGAACTTTGGGAAGGGCAAGGAAGCGGGTCGGATTGAAGCCCATGGTAACCAGTGCGTCAACTTCCTCGTTGACCATCATGGTGCCTATTTCAGCCGCAAAGGCTGACCCGGAGCGTCCTGCAAAAATAATTGCCGTGATGATCGGGCCGAGTTCTCTGACCATGCCAAAACCCACGAGAGATGCAACATACAGATTTGCACCGAATTGTTTGAGTTGGAGAGATGACATGAAAGCGATGATCATGCCGAGGAGGAAGCTGAGCAGGGCAACGATGGGCAGGCCGTCCTGCCCCGCCCTTTTTACATAGAAAAAAAAGTCTCCCCACCGTACCGAGCGGGGGTTGAGAAATGATTGGAAGAGTGCCACCAGCAGGTCGCCGAGAAAGGTGAGCAGATTGACGAAATCTCTTGAAACCGACAAACTCACTTCCCCGACTTGTTCGATGAGCGAGTCGGAGTTTTTTTCCGGAGGAGGAGGGGCGGCCATAACGGCGGAGCGGTCGACTAAACTGAGAATTCCCCGAATCTCCTCACTCATGTTTTCAAAGGAGCAAGGGATGGATACCTGTGCCGAGTATTGTTCAATTTCCAGCAGGACCAGCGCGCCTGCGCTGTCCAGATAGTCGACTCGTCCCAAATCAATGGTTACAGCGGAGGGCTTCAGTTTTTCGAAAATAGCTCGGACTTCAGTCTGAATGGCTGTCATTGTCTGGAAAGACATCTGCCCTGACAGGCTGAGATGCATCGGCCCGCCCGAATCCCCGCGGGATTCCATGGAAAATTCATCGGTTGTTTTCAGGTTTCTATTCATAGCGTGCTGTTCGATGGGCTGTTAAAGTCCAGGGACATGAATTGCGACTCCGTGATTCCGGTTTGGCGCATAAACTCGGAATCAATCCCGATGATGATGACTCCGGTAAGTTTTTCGCCGCTAAGGAGGGGAACGCAGATAATATAAACCTTACCCCCTCCCTGGAGGTAAAGGCTTGACGTGTAAGCTCTTTTCTTCTGAAGGACGTTCGATACAACGTGGTAATTGCCGTAGTTCTGGCTACCGGATAATGAGTTTTGTGTCCTGCTGGTGATAGTTACCCCATGCCTGTCCAATAGTGCCAGGGAAAAAGGTGAGCTGCCGCCAGGTCCGTTGATTTCAGCATAGAAAATATCGAGAATCGTTTTGGTTTTCTTGTATTTTTTATGGTGAAGACTTTCCGAGAGTTCAGGAATAAAAAGAGCAAGGTTTGCTTGAATCCGGGTCTTGAGTGAGAGTGCCGCGGGACTTGGGGACGGTGCGCTGGGGCGACACCCGGAGGCAAGCGCAAGAATAAAAGCAAGAAGAGTTATGGTATGAATCAAGGGAATGATTCGATGAGCAGTTCTTGGAGTGCTTTCATTTTTCATGAAAAACCATTCGATATCAGTCACCGATTTTTAGAATATGCGAGCGGAAAATATCCGGCACTTATTTCAGCCGCTTTAGCTGCTTGAAATTGCTACCATTGTTGTTGCGCGGCAGCTTCCCATTGCAAAAGAAAAATAATTATAGCAAGGATTGTCAATTTGACAAAGAGAAAGGTTGGAAATATCAGAAGGTACCGTTAGGCGCCTGTCGGAAGGTAATGCCCTTCGCGCCGGACGTGGAGATTATTTCCGGGGGGGGAGACGCGCTGTCAGTATTCCTTTCCCGTTACTTGAGGTATTTTTCTACCGCTCTGTTGTGTTCAGCCAGGGTAGTGGAAAACTGGTGGGTACCGTCCTTTCGTGCGACAAAGTACAGGTACTGTGTCTGTGCCGGAAAGAGTACCGCTTCAATGGATTCTACTCCCGGGTTGCCAATGGGACCCGGGGGAAGACCTTTGATGCGGTAGGTGTTGTAGGGTGTGTCACGGAGTATGTCCTGCTTCGATATCTTGCCGGCAAAGGCACGGATTCCGTACACGGAGGTGGGATCGCTCTGGAGCGGCATGTTCCTTTTCAGGCGATTGTGAAAAACCGATGCGATGAGAGGACGTTCTGACGGAACGACCGCTTCTTTCTCAATCATCGAGGCCAGGGTGAGGACCTCCAGTTCTGACAACCCGAGACTTCGTGCCCGATCGGCAAATTTGAGATCATACGTTGAGCGAAATTGTGATACCATCGTCTTTATCAGAGCTTTTGCATCCGTATCAGGTTTTATGGTGTAGGTGCGGGGAGAAAGAAATCCTTCGACACTTTTTGTCGGAATATCCAGTTCATTGAGAAGTGTGCGGTTGAAGCATTGCCTGAGGAAGTTCTCTTTGAGAAGAATTTTCCGTTTTTCCAGCAGTTCGCCTATCTGAAAGATCGAATATCCTTCGGGTACGCTGAATCGGACTTCGAAGACATCGCCATTGACAAGCTTTGCAAGGATTTCCACCGGAGTCATGCCGTCGCTGAATCGGTAGCTGCCGGCCTGAATCTTTTCGTCGGCACTTTCGAGTCGGGCATGGAGGGAGAAAAGCGTGGCATTGCGGATAATGCGGGATGCCGCCAGCTCTTCGGAGATTTTCTTCATGGTAGAGCCGGAAGAGAAATCGAAGACCTGAACCCGGCGGCCGTTTCCGTAGGGAGTGGCAAGAAAATGCAGATAGGAACTGATGGAAAGCACCACGAGAATGAGTACTGCGAGTAGCACTATCAGCCATGGTTTAAATTTTCCCGTATGCCTGGATACGTAGAAAGCTGTTCGTGAAAAACGATCCTTGAGTTCTTGTAGCATGAGGATGTATTTGTAGGGTATCTTGCTGTTCCTGTCAAGCCTGAACACCGCTGCTTGACAAGGATTGGCTTTGTTGTTACAAAAACCTTGGATGATATATATTCACTGCCATGATCGAGACGATCAGAGGAGATTTCCGTGGAACTGAATACTCTGGATGACATTCTGGAATTTGCACTGGAGAGGGAAGACGCTTCCTATCGCCTGTATCTCAACGCTGCGAAAATATCCGCCAATACTTCGGCACGGAAGATTTTCGAAGAATTGGCGGAGCAGGAGAAGGGTCACAAAAAACTACTGCTCAATCTGGATAAGGGAAAAATTGCCAATTACACCTTTCGAAAGGTGCCAGACCTGGGTATCAGTGATTACCTGGTTGACATCACCTATCATGATTCGATGACCTACCAGGAAATTCTGATCTATGCCATGAAAAACGAGGAGAAGGCCACCCGCTTTTACCTTGAAGCAGTAGATATGACGGATGACCCTGAGTTGAAGAGCCTTTTATCGATGCTGGCCAATGAGGAACAGAAACACAAGTTTCGACTTGAATCGCTCTATGAGGAGAAGGTGCTGACGGAGATGTAATGTCCGTCGCGACCCCGGTTGCTACCGAAAGGGCCTTTGACAGGCCCTTTTTTTTATGCCTTGAATTTGCTTTCGGTCCCGTTTCTCAGCCGGGCGATGTTTTCGTGATGTTTCAGAATCACGATGACTGAAATCACCAGGGACATGGCAACGATAGTGGCGTCGCGATAGATGAGGGTGGTAAGGAGAGGCATAACCGCTGCTGCCGCTATGGAAGCGAGGGAGACATATTTCCGCGAAACCAGGACGGCGATGAAGACGACTAGTGCTCCCAGGACAGCAAAGGGAGTGGTGGCCAGAAAAACTCCCAGGGCTGTGGCAACACCTTTGCCTCCTTTGAAGCGTAGGAAAATCGGGAAAATATGGCCGAGGAAAGCCGCGATACCGATCAGTGCAATCCACGCAACGGGGAGCTGGAGGGCCTTTGCGGCCAAAACAGGGAGCAAACCCTTGAGGCAGTCGCCAACCAGAGTCAGGAGGCCGATTTTCCTTCCCAGTGTCCGGTATACGTTGGTGGCGCCGATATTGCCGCTGCCCTTGGTCCGGATATCCACTCCGCCGAAAGCTTTTGCCAGGAGAAGGCCGGTGGGTATGGACCCGATACAATAGGCACAGAGAAGCAGAATACTATTGGAAACTATCATTAGTGCTCCGAAAAAAGGATTATTTTGGATTCCAGCTGGGGCAGGGATCAAGGGGAAATCGAACAGCTTTGCCGGGATGCCCCGAATCCTGAGCCGGAAACTTGTTACCAGGAGGAAAACTTCCGTTCCTTCCGTTCGGTAAAGAGAATAAGGGCAACAGCTAAAAAGAGGATGTCCCTCAGGATGGCAACCCAGGCCGAGGTTTTTTCTCCACCCTGACGGAAACAGCCGCAGTCGATATCAAGCCCACGCATGATGGTGGACGCGAGAAGCACGATGAAGAGAATATTCATGGCGGCAATGATTCCGGCGGAGGCCCGGACTTTATAGCCGACAATGAGAAATAACCCGCAGGCTAGCTCTACCCACGGCAGCGTAGCCGCAACCAGGTAGTTGATGCTATACGGGAGCAGCTTGTAGGCGGCTACGGAACCGGCAAAGGCAACGGGGTCACGAATTTTCAGAATTCCGGCATATACGAAAACGAGGCCAAGTCCGATACGAAGGGTCAGGAGGAAATAGTGTTTTGCTTTTTTCTTCATCCTCATTGATTCGCTCCTTCGATGGGGAAGCCGGCATCTTTCCATTCGGGATACCCTCCGTCGAAAATGAGGATTTGACGGTAACCCTTTTGTAATAATATATTCCCCAGGTCCTTGCTGTCGCGACAGCCGTATCCGCTGCAGTACAGTACCAGGGTTGCATCGTACGGTACCTTCTCCGTGAAACCTTGCAGATCGGTAATGATAGTGGCAGGCGGAAGCGAAGTGGCACCTTGTATGTGACCTTGGGAAAATACGGATTTTTCTCGTGCGTCTACAAAAATGGCTTCTTTTTTGTCAAAAAGATCTTTGACTTGTGCGAGCCCGGCAGGAAGGAGACTGGTTGTTGGGGCGGCAGTGATCTCCGGGGTGGTTGCGGTACCTGAGTGCTTTCCGGTATAGACATCCCAGAGCAGACGATGGTTCCAGGTTATCCCGATTGCCACTGCGAGAAGAATAATAGCGGTCATTTCGATAAGCAGTTTTTTGTTAGTAACTTTCATGGTGGTTCCAGTCAGCTCTTTTCGATATTTTGCATCATCCTAGGGCTCGCTCATCACGCACTTTTTGTCATCCTTGTTGCAGTAGCGTACAACGTTCACGGTTTCTGTTGTAATCAGGCCCCCACTCATCATTTCGTCAATTACCGGCATTGCCTTGTCCAATTTCTCCTGGCTTGCGACAACCTCGATAATCAGCGGCAGATCGGTTGAAAGCCGGAGAAGTTTGTCCGTATGATAGAGACTGTGGGCCCCGAAGCCTGCGACCCCGCGCAGAACCGTCGCGCCGGCAAAGCCCTCTTTGATAAAATAGTCAATCAACGCCTCATACAACGGTTTGCGTCCGTATTTATCGCTCTCACCGATAAAAATTCGCATGAGGATTTTTTCCCCGAAAAATTTGGGCATGGTTCCCTCCCTAGAGATAGCGAGCAGCAGTAATACCTACCCAGGTGAATAGCAGGCAGACCAGAACACTCAATAACACATTTGCTGATGCGGTGACGAAGTTTCCTTCTTCCAGCAATCGGAATGTTTCATAGCTGAAGGTCGAGAACGTGGTGAGACCGCCGAGAAATCCGACGGTGAGACCGACACGGAGAACGGGAGGGAGCAAGGTGCTTCGGAGACCGAACTCCATGAGAAATCCAATAATAAATGCACCGGCAATATTGACGACAAAGGTGCCGTAGGGGAAGTCACGTCCCAGAAGGGCGTAAACCCAGCCGGAGAGGAAATAGCGGGACAAACATCCGAGGCCGCCGCAGACTGCCACTGCAAGTGCAATTTCCATGAGTCCTCACTGATAATCAAAGCTTGACCTTTTGTCACTTGTTGGAGATATACGGTGCGGCAAGAACCGCGGTTACTGTCTGTTGTTATGGTGGTATCTCCAGATTTTTCCCAAACTAGCGTGAAAAATGCGCAATGTCAAGAGATTGGAATCGTATTTCCGGACAATTACCTTGCCGGAAGAATAGTGGTCGCACTGCTTGACACCTACTCATTTCAACGTCAGACTACAGTCCTGTTTTGCGGATTGTACTTCACTTTGGAGGGCACATGAATCAGCAGGCACAACATGTTATTACCAGGCTTTGTCTCGAAAGGCACCCTGAAGGGGGGCATTATCGCGAAACCTACCGTTCAGTAGAGTCGATATCGGCGGAGTATCTTCCTGAGAGGTTTGCTGGTGGCGCACGGCCCTTTTCGACAGCAATCTATTTTCTCCTCGTCGATGATGACTTTTCTGCCTTGCACCGGATTAAATCTGACGAAATATGGCATTACCACGCCGGGGAAACAATGCTGATTCATGAGGTGGATCAGTCGGGGGGATATGTTCAACACAAGCTGGGTGGGGATTGTGGTAAAGATGTTTCTTTTCAGGTTGTGGTGAAAGCTGGCAGCTGGTTTGGGGCAACACTTGAAAAACCTGATACATTCACTCTGGTAGGGTGCACCGTGTCCCCAGGCTTCGATTTCAGGGACTTTGAAATGGCTGACCGGGGGGAGTTGCTCAGACAGTTTCCTGGTCTTCGGGAGATAATTGAGAGGCTTACCCGGTGACCAATTAGTAATTCGTCTAAAGCCAGTACGATGTTCATTTCGTTTTCGGATGAAAACCAACAATGTAGTGTGTGTCTGGCCTGGTTAAACCTGGGCAGAGTTTGTAAAGGGAGGGATTTCCACTTTCATTGAGCCCGGTGAAGGGATCAGTCGGCTGAAATAGTCGATAGAGTGGAAGCGGGGTGAGTTTTTTGCCGGTTCTTTTGAACTGGAGCACCCCACATGTATCAGGTAGCGGATAGCAAACAGCGCAGCGGTCGATAGATTGGTTTCACTGTCTTCACCGAGCAGGGTCCTGTCCGGCACGAAGGGTATTTTCTGCTGCAATTTTCCCCAAAAGGCCGGGTCTTCTTTCGGCAGTCCCAGTTCGTGGGCGGAAATAATCCCATTGAAATAAGGGCCTAGACGCGTAGTACGCATTTTCAGGTTCAGGGTTTTACTGTGGGCATTGGTGACAAGGTGGATGTCCTTACCGTGCTGTCGCAGAAATACTAGAAATTCAACTACAAAAGGATGGACCGCGATCAGATGATCCACTTCCTTTTTCAGCAGGGGAATGTCCAGATTCAGGTGGGCTGACCAATAATCCAGATCTGTCCAGTTGAGGGTGTTTTCCTGTGACTTGAAGAGCCGGTAAAGGCGTTCCTTTGCCTCGGCAAGGGTGATGCCACGTTTTCGGGCATAGGTTTTCGGCACATGTTCGAGCCAGAAGTGGTCATCGAAGTGCCGGTCCAGCAGGGTGCCGTCCATGTCCAGCAGGACGGTGTCGATATCATTCCAATCCAGTTTCATAGTGACTTTTGCCGGGCCGGTAACCAGGCGTCCCTGTTCGCCTTGCAGTTGGAAGATACAAAGCGCTTCATCACAGCGCCAGGCGTTCTATGAACTCTTTGATTACCGGCAGGTCGGCATCGAGTATTTCGCATCGGGACGGGAGTTTCTCGATGCCTGCCAACGAGGCTGGTTTTTCGGGGGGCAATCCGGTAGCGGTTATAACCGCTTCTTCAAATTTCGCCGGATGGGCTGTCGCAAGACAGATGAGCGGAAGTCCACAGTCACTATGGTCGAGGGCGGCTTTTACCCCGACGGCAGTGTGGGGGTCGAGCATGTATCCCGTCTTCTCGTAGAAAGTTGAAATTGTGTCAACGGTTTTCCGGCGATCCACCGTTTGCGATAAGAAGTCTGACGCAACGATGGCTCGTTCTTCGGCGCTGAAGTTGATGCGCCCGGTTTTCGAGAATTCTTCGATTGCTTCACGCACCCTGAGGGGATTTTCGTTGTAAAGAAAGTAAAGATATCTTTCGAAATTCGACGCAACCTGAATGTCCATGGAGGGTGACAGGGTCGGAACCACGGTGCCGAGCGAGTAATCGCCGTCCAGTATGAAGCGTGTCAGGATATTGTTCTCGTTGGTGGCCAGCAATAACCGGTTTATGGGAAGACCCATGCGTTTTGCGATATAGCCGGCGAAGATATCGCCGAAGTTGCCGGTAGGTACCGAGAATACCACGCGTTGGTCGAGACTTTCGGCGACCTTGAAGTAGGCGTAGAAATAGTAGACGACTTGTGCGAGGACCCGGGCCCAGTTGATTGAGTTCACCGCCCCGAGGGCATGCTTTTCCTTGAACGACAGGTCGTTGAAGAGGGTTTTTACCATATCCTGGCAGTCGTCAAAGGTACCTCTTACGGCAATGTTGTGAACGTTGTCGTCCAGGACGGTGGTCATCTGGAGTGCCTGGACAGGTGACGTTTTCCCGTGGGGGTGGAGAATGAAAATGGCAATGTTTTCCTTGCCGCGAACACCATAGATTGCAGCACTTCCCGTGTCTCCGGAGGTGGCTCCCACGATGTTCATCTTCTGTCCGCGCTCTTTCAGGAGATATTCGAAGATATTGCCGAGGAGTTGCAGCGCCACGTCCTTGAAAGCCAGCGTCGGCCCGTGGAACAGCTCGACGATCGTAACGTCGTCTTTGGTAATGACCGGGGTAATCTCGGTGTGATCAAAACTGTCATAGGAGCGGTCGATGAGATTTTTCAGGTCTTCGGTCGGAATGTCGTCACAGAACAGGGAGATAACCTTGAAGGCAAGTTCGCGATACGGCAGGCCCCGCCATGCTTCAAGCTGCCGGCTATCGAGAAGGGGAATTTCCTCTGGTAGAATAAGCCCTCCGTCCGTGGAGAGTCCCATCATGACTGCGTCTTTAAAGGCAATAGGCTTAATGCCGCCTCTGGTACTGATGTATTTCATAGTGCTTTCCTCATTCCCTTTCTCGTGGAAGGTTACAACCGTGTAAGTCTATCAGTAAACAGCCGAAATGTGAAGATGTTTGCTTTGCGGGCAGGTGATGTCCGTGGAGTCTGAATTCATTCGCCGGTATTTTACCCTTCCGTGCCGGTTTGCTGTCGATGCCGGCAGAGATGCCCCGGGCGAAACGACAGCACTTACAATGCCCGTATTTACAAAGCATAAGGGAATGGGGTATCCTTCCGGAAAGAAAGGAACTGCAAACAAATACCATGGGCATCTTGCATCTCATCTTCAGGCCATCTTTGACCGAACTTTAATCACCAAATCCTCAACGTAGTCCTGCTACGTCTGCGGTTTGGCTCAATCAGTTCGGTCAAATCTGACCTAAATCCGAGCGCAATCTTGACCATGTTATTCATTTACAGCTCCTAACGTCAAAACCGAGAGGATTTCATGTCATCCCGTGTTAGAATTCTTCCCGAAAACCTTACCAATAAAATTGCTGCCGGCGAAGTTGTCGAACGGCCGGCATCCGTTATAAAAGAGCTGGTGGAGAACGCCCTCGATGCCGGCGCCAGCGAAATCGTGGTCGAATTCCAAGATGGCGGGAAACGTCTGATAAAGGTAAGCGATAACGGTTTCGGTATGTCCCGTGAGGATGCTCTCCTCGCCCTGGAACGCCATGCAACCAGCAAGATAACTTCTGATGACGATCTTCTCTCTATCTCGACCCTGGGTTTCCGGGGGGAGGCATTGCCGTCCATCGCCTCTGTTTCGCGCTGCAGGTTGTCCTCACGGGAAAAGGGGACGATCGAGGGCACGGAAATCTATGGTGAAGGGGGAAAGATCAAAGAGGTGAAGGCCTGTGGTATGGCAGAGGGAACCGTGCTTGAAATCAGGAATCTCTTTTTCAACACCCCGGCCCGATTGAAATTTCTAAAAAGTAAAGAAACCGAGGCAGGTCATGTGGCTGACCAGGTTACGCGCCTGGCCCTTTCACGGCCGGATGTCCGCTTCTCCTGTGTCAGCGATGAGAGAATCCTGTTCCGGGCACTCGACGGAGATCTGGTGGAACGGGTTGCCTCGCTTCTCGGCCGATCAGTGTCCTCGGGTCTCTTTCCCGTTAACCGACAAGACAATGGTCTGCAGTTGAGCGGCTTGGCCGGACAACCTGAGTGCAGCAGGTCAGCCGCCTCCCATCTGTATACTTTTGTCAATGGGCGATTCGTTCGCGACAAGGTTTTTCATCATGCAGTTCTTCAGGCCTATCGACGTTTCCTCGAGCGGGGTCGCTATCCGGTTGCGGTCCTCTTTCTTGCGGTGCCTGCCGGTGATGTTGATGTGAATGTCCACCCGACCAAGCATGAAGTTCGCTTCAGAGAGCAATCTGCGGTGCATGATTTCATTGTTTCATCCCTGGAAGAGATGCTGCAATCCACTCCCTGGATGCGGAAATCTCCTGCGGTCGAAGTTCTTCCCGACGTAGCGCGGGGGGCGCAGAGTGAAAGGCGAGTCGAGTCGGTTCGGGAGGCTTTGGGCAACTACCGACCGGTTCCGGCCCGGGAAAAATTTCAGGAAGCTCTCTTTCGCCCGAAAAGGACGATTCCGGAAAGCAAACAGGCTGCCGAAGAAACTGCGCCGGCACCGGAACCGGGATTCTTCTCTTCTCTAACGGTACTGGGCCGATATCTTGATGAGTATCTTCTCTGTCAGGATGGTGAAGACCTGCTGATCATCGATCAGCATGCGGCCCATGAACGGGTTGCATTCGAGCGCCTTAAAATGCAGTTTGCAACGGGTGTTGTGGAGTCGCAAGGTCTCCTTTTTCCGGAGGTGATAGAACTTTCTCATTCTGAAGCAGCACTTGTGGCGGAGCATGCCGAGACATTTCAAAAACTTGGGTTCGATCTCGAGGATTTCGGCGGACAGACCCGGGTGCTCAAGGGCATTCCACGCATACTGATGAAGAGTAACCACACCCGTGTTTTCAGGGATATCGTTGAAGAACTTTCGGTTCTCGGCAGAAGTCGCACGGTCACCGACATCCAGGAGGATATCCTGATGCGAATTGCCTGCCACAGTGTCATTCGTGGAAGACAGGTCCTTGCGCCGCAGGAAATTGCAGCTCTTCTCTCTGCGCTGGATTCAGTCGGATTCGCCAGTAACTGCCCCCATGGCAGACCGGTACTCCAAAGGATTCGGCGCACGGATGTAGAGAAGATGTTTAAAAGGGGCTAAGAGTTGATGAATTTGCAAAAAGTCGTTTTTCAGCCACAGAGGTCACAGAGGGCTCAGAGAAATACCTCATTTTCCAGGAAGTTAACTCTGTGATCTCTGTGTCCTCTGTGGCAAAGATTGCTTTATTGCAGCTGCATCAAGAGTTTGATTGTACTGTTATAAACGAACAAGCTCTTAATGATTCCGGGGAGGCTGGATATTAAACTGTTAATTGTGCAGGGACCAACTGCATCAGGAAAGAGCGAGCTGGCGATCCATCTTGCGGAACGTTTTTCCGGCGAGATTGTAAATGCCGATTCCATGCAGGTGTATCGGTCTATGGATATCGGCACGGCCAAACCATCGGCGGCCCAGCGGCAGCGGATTTCGCATCATCTGCTTGACATCGTTGACCCGGATCAGACATTTTCTGCGGCTGATTTTTGTCGGGAGGCGGAAAAGGTGCTTGTGGATATCGCCAGCCGGGGCAAGAAAATTATTGTCTGCGGCGGGACCGGGTTGTATATCCGGGCCCTTACCAAAGGCCTGATGGATTCTCCCGCCGGTGATGCCGCTCTCCGTGCCGAGCTCATAGATCTGGCGAACAGGGAAGGGACCGAACCGCTGTATCGACGTCTGTCCGAGGTGGATCCGGTGTCGGCAGCGCGTATCCATCCTAACGATCAGGTTCGCATTGTCCGGGCTCTTGAGGTGTATCAAATGACCGGGCGGCCCATATCAGAGCTGCGTGGAGAGCACCGTTTCGGAACGGTACGCTATGACTATTGTAAAATCGGCCTCTCCATAGACAGGGAGTCGCTGTATGAAAAAATTAACAACCGTGTGGATTCGATGATCGGACAAGGCTTTATTGATGAGGTAAAAACCCTTCTCGCAAAAGGCTATCCGTCCAGTCTGAAGCCGATGCGCTCAATCGGTTATCGACAGGTGTGCGACTATCTTGATGGCGTTATAACCCTTGATCAGGCGATTCAGGTCATGAAGAGGGATACCCGTCGCTATGCGAAACGTCAGTTGACCTGGTTCAATCAGGATGCTGAAATTAAATGGATTGAATATCCGGAAAATGTTGCTATTATTGAGCACATTGCACATGAATATTTTGATTAAAAGGAGAGGGGTATGGCGAAAGCACCGTTCAACATTCAGGATCAGTACCTGAATCAATCAAGGAAGGAACGAGTTAAGGTTATCGTATATCTGATGTCTGGAGAAAAGATGGAAGGGTACATCAAGTCCTTTGACAACTTTTCCGTACTTCTGGAAATCAAGGGAGATATTCTTATTTACAAGCATGCAATCTCTCATATAACTTCGGTAGACGGAGTCTTTAAATTGCATCAGTGACACAAGTTTTACCGGCACCAGGGAACCCGGAAAACATGCTCAATTCTGTCCAGGGAAAGTAACTTCTCCGGGTTCCTGTTCGTCTCTCCTTCTATCGGAAAAGAAATTTTCCCTTGCCTATGGTACTGTCAGTAACTCCGGAGTATCCCCCTCTTTTGCAGGAGATCTACGTTTTTTTCAGGACGACTCGCCGAAAATAAATTTCTTGTAGAGTTTCGTGGCCTGTTGCAGTCTTTGAGACACATGATGTCCAACTCTGCAGAGAGGCAGTGAGTGCAGACTCGTACCCGTTTTATTTATATGGCGCAATTATCAGGAATGGTGGACACATGGGTACAGGTATAACGATAGAAAATGTTGAGCCGGGAAGCATTGCCGCGGAGCTTGAGATCGAGGCCGGCGACAGATTGCTGGCAATAAACGGCCACCCGGTACGGGATATCATTGATTTCGGTTATTATTCCGGTGAGGAGGAACTCCTTCTCGAGATTGAAAAAACGGATGGCGATATTTGGGAAATCGAGGTGCTGCAGGAAGAGGGCGAATCTCTCGGGATTCTGTTTGAGTCTCCCAGGCCTCTCAGGTGCTCCAATTCCTGCCTGTTCTGTTTTGTGGATCAGTTACCAAAGGGGCTTCGCAATTCTTTATACGTGAAAGATGAGGATTATCGGCTTTCATTCCTCTACGGCAACTTTGTGACCCTGTCTTCTCTTCGTCGCGAAGAGCTTCTCCGCATCTGTGAGCAGCGCCTTTCCCCCCTGTATATCTCCGTTCACGCCACTGACCCGGATGTGCGGGCGATGCTGCTGGGAAACCAGGCTTGTACGCCAATACTTGAACTGTTGAAGGAACTAGCTTCAGCAGGCATCTCTATGCATACGCAAGTAGTACTGTGCCCGGGGCTGAACGACGGTTTGCAGCTTGAGCGCACTGTCCGTGATCTTGCGGCTCTGTTCCCTCAGGTGGCATCACTTGCGGTCGTTCCCTTGGGGCTGAGTCGTTATCGAGATTCTCTGCCGGAGCTGCAACCGGTTACCTGCGACTATGCGTCAGAATTCCTTGCCTTATGGCAGCCTCGAGCTCATGACCTGGCGAAGCAACTGGGCAGCCCCTTTCTTTTTTTTGCCGATGAATTCTACCTCAAGGCAAAAAAACCGTTCCCGCCTTTAGCCGACTACGGGGATCTTCCACAAATCGAGAACGGTGTCGGTATGGTCCCGCTTTTCCTGGACGAGGCGGAACATGTTCTGGCAGCTGCGGAGCCCATGAAAAAAGGGGTTGTGGCGATAGTAACCGGGAAGTCGCCGTATTCATACCTTGAAAGTTTTCTCCAGGGGCTTGCTGAGAAAACCGGAGTAACATTCCGGATATTTTCCGTAAATAACTCTCTGTTCGGAGATAGTGTGACCGTTACCGGGCTTGTTCCTGGAAAGGATATTCTCGAGATGGGTAAAAGGGAGGTTTTTGCGGAGGCCGAGCTGGTAGTGATCCCGGATGTCATGCTGAAGGAGGGGGAAGAAGTATTTATCGATGATGTGGCGATTGACGATCTTCGTAATGTCCTGGGAATGAAGGTGGAGGTTTGCGTCGCCACACCCTCCGGGCTTTACGACTCTTTGAAGCGCTGCTTTCCACGTTGACGTAAATCATCTCTTCTTTTTCATTTCCAGTTCCAGATCCAGTTTTTTCAGCTTTTCCATATCCTGCTTAAGTTCCAGGTTTTCCTTCTTAACATCCAGGTTTTCCTTGGCCAGGGAAGCATTTACGCTTTTGAGATTTTTTAGCGTTTTTTCCTGTTCGGCCTTTTCTCGCAGAGTGCTGTCATAGGTATCTATCAGACCTATCAGGGTAGTTGCATGGGGACGCCATGAGCTCGATTTGAATTTGTTCAGCAAGGTGGCAAGGTCTTTTCCAGCTTTGTCGGTTACTATCTGCTGTTGCCCTGTTTCCAGGTTGAGGAGTGCCAGCCGAAAAAGTGCCTCATCAGTTACTCCCGCAACGGGTGGTTGGGTGGTAATTTCTGCGAGAGTCTTTTTGGCCGCCGGGGTCTGGTTGTTTTGCAGTTGCATTTTTGCCAAGATCAGCTTTATCTGCTGCTCCTCGGCATAGGAATTGTCCTGCTGAATGGTGGCGCAGCCGCTCAATCCGGTGCACATGGCTAGTAGTAGAATAAGTACTCTCATCGGGCCCTCTTCCTGCGGTCAATAAAATAGTTGCTGCCTGCCTCACCTTTGGCGAAATCTTTGATTTCGGCGGCTGACTTGGCGATCTTGACTGCCGAGTCGTATTCACCCTGCTTGCACATGACGACAGCGATTGATATGGTCATGATAGGGAATTTGCGGGTGATACCGTAGCGATCCGGCCCCTCAATATGTCCCCGTTCCAGGTCTTCCGGTGTATAAAACTGGGGGACTTCGTCCGTGAAGGCATCAATTACCGCCTGGCAGACCCGGTCTACTTCATCGGACGCGACAATCATGATGAAGTCATCACCACCGATATGCCCCACAAAGGCATTTTCATCTGCGTTTTTCTGTACTGCTTCGTGTATTACCTCGCCGGTCATCTTGATCAGGTCACTTCCCCTGATGTAACCGTACCTGTCACTGTAGCCCTTGAAATTATCGAGGTCGGCGTAACATACTGCGAAAGTCTCCCCTTGTTGAAGCTTTTTGGTGAGAACTCTCTCGATGGCAATGTTGCCGGGAAGCCGGGTCAGGGGGCTTGCGTCAAGACTCAGCTGTTCGAGAATTTTCAGCCGTTTGGCCATTCTGGTAAAATCTTCCGCAAGATCACCGATTTCGTCCCCTGGCGGAATATTGGGGTCGAAATCGAAATTCCCATCCGCAATGGAGTGGGTTGCCCGCTTCAGCTTTTTGATAGAGGAGGAAATGGTATAGAGAAAAAAGGCCATTACGCTCAAGGCGAGTAGAAAGCCGATGGAGGACAGCAGTAATGTCCATTGTACCGTTGTTTCGCGTTTGAGGTCGGCATTTTCCAGTTTGGCATTCAGGATTACCTGTCTGGATACCGAAAGGGCATCGATCGAATCGTTAACTTTCTCTGCCGAATTTTTCAAAGGCGTGATGTTGTCGGACTTTTCCTCGAAAAGGATTTCCGCTTTGCTGCTGAAGTCATGGTAATTGCGGATAATATCATTGAGAAGTGGTCCGGAGTCGGTTTTGCTGAGAGTTCCAATGACAGCGTCAAATTCCTCTTGCCGCTGTTCAAACAGCAGTTTGAATTCCGGTGATTTGAGAACCGAAAATTTGGCTGCACTCCTTTCCTGCGCCTGGATTGAATCATGCAGCTTTTCCGTGTTTTTAACAATAAGCAAATCGTTTCTGGCTATATCACGGACAATTCCGTTGAGAGAATGGAGTCCGAATACCGAAAATACTGTTGCTGCCATGGTGAAAATGGCAATTGCAGCATAACTGAGGACCAATTTGTTAACGAGGGAAAGTTTTTTGGGAGCGTTTTTTTGTGCCATTGGAGAGCCTTGCATGCATGAGAAAGTTTTTGTTCGACCCGGTCGGGGTGCCGTGTTTCCGATGCTGTGCGGCATAGCCTGGTTCCTGAGATGCCGAAAGAAAATATTCCGGAAGACATCTTGTACCGTCGGCTATTATACATACGTTCTTGTTGGTTAGGAAGCTGCAATTTCGGATTTGGTTCTGAATAAAGGGTTTTGCAGGTGATCTCGGTCAGTTCGACACCGTGATTATTGCAGTGCAAAGCCGGATGATTTTCACGTGAACAGTGGGCCCTGGCCAAGACCTCACCGTGGCTGTGGACCCCGCTCCCTGTGGTCTCGCAGCTGATCATATGTTTGAAAAAAGGTTTGCTTTTTCGGGGCATTTGCTATAGATTAGTACGTCCTACACACTAATAAACCCCTCTCTTAGGTGATTCTGTTTTGTCTGAAAAGAAAACTCTTGAAGAAATACGAAGTTCCATTGACCAGATCGACGACCAGATTCTCGAACTTTTGAATCGACGAGCCTCGTTTGTCATTGCTATTGGCAAGTTGAAACGGGGTGAAAAGCGCGATTTCTATGTTCCGAGCCGGGAACGGGAAATTTATGAGCGACTTGCCGCAAGGAACAGTGGACCATTTCCCAGTGAGGCCTTGAAAAGCGTTTTTCGCGAGATAATTTCCGCCTCTCTGGCTTTGGAAGAACCGATGAAGGTGGCTTTTCTCGGACCGAAGGCGACCTTTACCCATATGGCTGCCCTTCAGCAGTTCGGACTTTCCGCAGAACTGGTCCCCCAGAAATCAATTCCGGCCGTTTTTGAAGACGTGGAAAAGGGCCGGGCTCAATATGGGGTTGTTCCGGTCGAGAACTCTACCGAAGGTATGGTTTCCCATACCCTCGACATGTTCATGGAAAGCGAGTTGAAGATTATTGCCGAGGTTCTTCTCGAGGTTTCCCATGACCTCCTGTCGCGTACCGGTCGATTGGCAGATATCAAGAAGGTCTATTCCCATCCGCAGGCAATTGCCCAGTGTCGCAAGTGGCTCGATGACAATCTTCCCAATGTTCCGGTGGTGGATGTCGCTTCCACGGCGTTGGCCGCACAGATCGTCAGTGAAGATTATAATGCTGCGGCCATTGCCGGCGAATCAGCTGCCGCATTGTATGAACTGAAAGTCGTCAAGAAGCGAATCGAAGACCAGGTGAACAATTTTACCCGGTTTCTTGTTATAGGGAAGCAGATTGCGGGAAAGAGCGGCAATGATAAAACTTCACTGATGTTCTCGGTCAAGGATGATCCGGGCGTTCTCTATCGGATGCTTGATCCCTTTGCGCGTCGGGGCATCAATCTGAGCAAAATAGAATCTCGTCCACTTAAAAAGAAGGCGTGGGAATATATCTTTTTCCTCGATCTGTCAGGGCATCTGTCCGATCCCGAGGTTGCCGAGGCGATCAACGAATTGCGCAAATGCTGCCAATTTGTGAAAATTCTTGGTTCCTATTCCAAAAACATCTAGGTTAGGAAGTCGAAGCGAAAATTCGGCTGGGCGGGAAAAGTGGTTCCGTGCGGACCGCATACAAAAAATCTACGGGTTGACCAGATGTCTCTAAGTAACAGAATGGCAGTTGTCGGCGTCGGCCTTATTGGCGGATCTCTGGCGCGAATCCTGCGCCAACAGGGTGAAGTGGGGGAGATTGTCGGGATCGGACGAACCGAGCCGAACCTTCGCCGTGCGGTTGAGTTGGGTGTGGTTGACCGCTATAGTCAGGATCCCTGCCAAGGCGTCCAGGGTGCCGATCTGGTTTTTCTCGCTACGCCCGTTTGTTCCATAGCTTCTGTGTTGGAAAAAATCGCTCCCTTTCTCGCTCCAGGTTGTGTTGTAACCGACGGTGGAAGTGTGAAGGAGTCGGTTATTGCGGCCTGTGAGCCGCTTATGCCGGCAGGAACCTGTTTTGTGGGTGGTCACCCCATTGCCGGTACGGAAAAGTCGGGTGTTGACGCTTCGTTCGCCACACTCTTTCAAGGGAAGCGCTGCATCGTAACCCCGACCGGGAATACCGACCAGTCAGCTCTCCGTAAAGTATGCAGGATGTGGGAATGTGCTGGTGCCGAGGTAATCCAGATGGATGCGCATAAGCATGATCGGGTCGTGGCCGCCATTTCCCATCTCCCGCACATGGTGGCGTATTCCCTGGTAAATGCCGTGGATGGCTACGATCGTTTTGAAGAAAGTATCCTGAAATATTCAGCAGGGGGGTTCCGGGATTTTACCCGTATAGCCTCTTCCGATCCTGCCATGTGGCGCGACATCGCACTCATGAACGGACCGGCGATTATGGAGATGATGGATTTCTTTTCAGATTATTTCGGGCAACTCCGAACCCTTGTCGAGAACGTCGATGGTGACGGTCTGCAAAAGTTTTTTGCCGAATCCAAGAGGAGCAGGGATGCCATTCTATAAGGAATTGAGTGGGAATAGCGAGGATCGAGGATCGAGGTTCGAGGAACGAGGAAAAAGGTTTAAACCTCGATCCTCGATCCTCGCCTCCTAACAGAGTTTTGAATCCAGCGGAGCCGGCAGTGAAAAAGTATACCGTTCGAACAGCCAAAAAAATTGCAGGGACAATCGTGGTGCCGGGCGATAAATCCATATCCCATCGGGCGGTTATGCTCGGTTCGCTTGCCCGTGGCACGACAGTTGTCAGCGGCTTTCTGCAGGGAGAAGATACGATTGCCACCTTGAATGCGTTCCGGCACATGGGGGTCGATGCC
>Ga0351904_1013_pt1 | contig 50235 bp, 49 predicted proteins | sample BONcelHT113001E3_FD_205826 | JGI IMG/M metagenome (GOLD analysis project Ga0351904, IMG submission 205826) | Enriched cells from coal bed in the Powder River Basin, Montana, United States - BONCAT cells T11 rep1 HSBNCT.T11.300.1.E3 ...
CCTTGTGGAATTCGGCTTCAGACTTCCTTCTGCACTCGATAACAGGCCCCTTACATTTGAAGAATTTGAGGGGAGGACGGGGCAGGTTATGTATGTTTCGGCAACACCGGCCAAATATGAGCTTGGAAAGGCAAATGGCCATATAATTGAGCAGATAATACGGCCCACGGGCCTTATGGACCCGCGCATCGATCTGAAGCCGGCAAAAGGCCAGGTAGAAACCCTGCTCGGAGAGATCAGAAAAGTAACAGAGGTGAAAGAGCGAGTCCTTGTTACAACCCTGACAAAAAGATTTGCAGAAGATTTAACAGATTATCTTATTGATGCGGGTATCAAGGCAAAGTATTTGCATTCCGGTGTTGATACCCTTGAGCGCGTCGCCATTGTGAGAGATTTGAGGATGGGCAGGTTCGATGTTCTTGTAGGCGTGAACCTTCTGAGAGAGGGCCTTGACCTGCCGGAGGTTTCACTTGTTGCCATTCTTGATGCTGACAAGGAAGGATTTTTGCGCTCCGAGACATCCCTTATTCAGACCTGCGGCAGGGCCGCGAGAAATATAAACGGCAGGGTCCTCATGTTCGCGGATAATGTAACCGAGTCAATGAAGCGCGCCATGAGCGAAACAGAGAGAAGAAGAAAGGTTCAGGGTGAATATAACAGGGAAAACAATATCACCCCGGAAGGCATAATTAAATCGGTTGTGGATATCCTTTCTTCAATTTATGAGAAGGATTATTATTCGGTGCCTGTGGACGAGCTTGAGGCAAGCGGTGTTGAACCGAAGAAATTATCCCGAATGATGAAGAAACTGAAGAAGGAGATAGGCGAGGCGTCAAAGAGGTGGGATTTTGAAAAAGCGGCCGAGCTTCGTGACAGGTTATTGAAGCTGGAAAAGATGGAGATAACACTATAATACAATCATTTAGCAAATATCATCTTCAATGAAATTAAAAACAATGCCACTCCGAATATTCGTTCCAACATAATGTTCGGCAATCCGGTCCCGATTTTTGCACCGAAAAAACTACCGAAAAAGAATCCAAGGCAAATTATGGCTGCTGTTTTTACATCTACATATCCTTGTTGATAATACATCCATGCAGCAAGAATCCCGATGGGTGGAATTAGAAGAGCCAGCGTGGTGCCCTGCGCTTGATGTTGAGAGAACCCGAATAGGAAGACCAGGGCAGGAACAATAATAACTCCCCCGCCGATGCCGATGAGTCCGCTCAGGATTCCAGCCAGAACACCTAAAAGTAAATATAAAAGCATAGTAGTCATGCACGCTACCTCCTGTCATCCTCTTTTGCGAGTTTTTATGACACGGTACTACTTTTTTTCCTCTGCAGCCCTGGAGACTGCCTTCAGCAGACTCTCCGAGCCTGGATTGGCGACCGTTCTCCGGATAAGGATATCGGTAGGGGTTAGCTTCTTTCTATGATAGTAGGCATTGTTTAATCCGTTTCGCACTTTTACCACAGCCCCGTCAAGGGCAATACCACCGTATAGCCCTTGTGACCTGGCAAAACTTACAATGTCGGCACTAAGATTGGCTGTTGAAGCTGCCGCTCCCATGCCGACCGGCCCGGCGGCAACCCCGATATCAGCACCCAGTTTGGCGCTATTCCCAAGGAGTGCTGTGATGCCCCGGTCAGTCATGGCGAGGAGTATAACTTCAGATGCCTCACCGCCCGCCTGAAAACCAAAACTCGCTTCACCAATCGTATAAAAAGCCGGTCCTGCCCAGATTCCGGTTTTCCTGTCACGGACAACGAAGACACCGCTGCCGCCGGAAACGCCAATGACAAAGGCCCCTTTCAGGATCTGGGGGGCAATAAAGACACCTCTCGCATCCTTGAGGAGATTACGAAAACCCTCCATTTCCCGGGCCTTAACAAAGTTTTCCAGGGTCATCTGTGCCTTGCCAACCAGGTGTGCGCTGTCCTTGGCATCATTGGCGTTTACCGGAGATTTCATCCCGGAAACAGCTAAAAGCAGCATTCCAATCAGTAAACTTCTTACGATCCAACAGGCACATTTTTTTGTCTTCATGTTCTCTCCTCCAAGCAAGTATATGTTTCACTATGTCTTGTCCGCGAAAAGCTCCTTTCCGGACGGAAACTAACTGTCTAATATTTTTCTAACCTTTATAAGCAGTTCATCGCACAGAACCGGTTTTGAGATAAAATGAAAATCTTTCTCCTCTATACCTTTATCAAGGACTATATCTCTTGCGTAGCCGCTCATAAAGAGTACTTTGGCATTGGGGATCACAGTGCGTGCTTCGTCATATACTTCCCTGCCGTTTTTTTTGGGCATGACGGAATCAAGGATCATGAGGTCAATATGGGGATGTTTCTTTATGTTGTCTATCGCATCATTGCCATCGACAGATTCCAGGACAACATATCCATGTTTTGAAAGTACTTCTTTCAGGAGCAGCCTGACTCCCTCATTATCTTCAGCTATAAGGATTGTCTCGCTTCCCCCGATAATATCAGCAGAAGCTATTTTATCTTCATCAACTATTGCGCCTGCCGCAGGCAGATATATATGGAATGTTGTGCCCTCGCCCGGCTTGCTGAATACGTTAATATATCCATTATGCTGTTTTATAATCCCGTATACTGTGGCGAGACCGAGCCCGGTTCCTTTGCCGACATCCTTGGTGGTAAAGAAAGGTTCAAATATCTTTTCTTTTGTCTCTTCGTCCATGCCCGTCCCGGTATCTGCAACGGACAGGAGGGCGTATCTGCCCGGTTTCCCGAATCCGTATAACTGCCTGAAATTGTTATCAATCTCGACAAGTCTTGTCTCTATGGTTAGCCGGCCGCCTTTCTTCATGGCGTCCCTGGCGTTTGTTGCAAGGTTGAACAATATCTGATCTATGTGTGTTGCGTCAGCCATGATGATAATATCCTGATGGGCTAAGGATGTTTCCAGTTCTATATCTTCGGTAAGGAGCCTTTTCAAAAGCTTCTCTGTTCCTTTAATATTCTTGTTTAAATTAAAAGGTGCAAGGGTTATAGGTTGCTGCCGGCTGAAGGCCAGAAGACTGCTCGTGAGTTTGGCGGCCTTCTGGGAAGATGAGAGTATGGGATCGACATATATCCGTAAAGGATTCGTTTCATCCATTGACATCTGCAATAGCGCGGCATATCCGGTGATAACGGTCAGGATGTTGTTGAAATCATGAGCAATACCACCTGCGAGGGTTCCGATGGCCTCCATCTTCTGGGCCTGACGTAGTTGGTATTCTAAGCTGACCTCTTCAGTAATATCCCTCTTCAATGCAACATATCCCATAAGCCTCCTGTCAGGGTTGACAAGGGGGCATATGATCGCCTCTTCCTGAACCAAGGTGCCATCTTTGCGCTTGTTTGTGAATCTGCCGGTCCATACCATCCCGCCTTTTATCGTATTCCACATTTCCTCATAAAAGGCTGCGTCATGGATACCGCTCTTTAAGAACCTCGGATTTTGGCCTATTACCTCTGTCCTGGAATACCCTGTAATTCTTTCGAAGGCAGGGTTTGCATATTGAATAATCCCTTCCGGATCGGTAATCAGCACGTCCTCGGCTGCCTGTTCTATGGCAGTGCTGAGGCGTCTCAGTTCCTCGTTTAAGTTTTCCCGGTCCGTAATATCACGAAGGATAGCCTGGAGATATGCTTCACCATGTATGACAAAAGAACTGAGACTTACCTCGGCATCAAAGGAGGTTCCATCCATATGTTCGAACCGGCACTTGAAAAACTGTATTGTACCAAGACGCGCTGCCTGCATCATCTCCAGAGCCATTTCTTTTGAATCTCTTCCATCCGGTTGGAATTGCGGTGCGAACATATAAGGGAGGCGCCCGAGAACCTGTTCCCTCCTATAGCCGAACATGGTCAAAACCTTCTCATTACAATCGACTACGATATCATCCTTCACGATGACGATTGCATCGCCTGCGGACTCAAAAAGCATACGGAAGCGTTCCTCGCTCTCCCTGAGCGCCTCTTCTGCCTGTTTACGCTCGGTAATGTCTATAGTTGTCCCAATAACTGCAGGCCTTCCCTGATACAAAGTGCGGGAACCATAGACTTCGACATTTCCTTTTTCCTTATTCTTTGTAAGTGTTCCGGATTCATAATGGAGGGGTTCAGCATCTTCAAATGTTCTTTTTCTTATGTTTTCCTCCACCATAGGCACATCTTCAGGCCATACTATATCTGCCGGTCCTTTTTTATCAACAATTTCCTCAATTGTATATCCGTGTATTTCGGCAAATCTTGAATTGACGTATTTAAACAGACCATCCTGAATAAGGTAAATACCGACAAAGGATTTCTCGGATAAATCCCTGAATTTGTTCTCTGATTCACTGAGATCCTTTGTTCTTTTCTCCACCTCTGTTTCGAGGTTTTGAATATGGCCAATAATCTCCTTTTCATGCAGCATCTGAAAATAGTCGCTGAATCTGCATACTGTAGTGCTGAGGCAGAGATTGATGCGCTCAATGGCTTCAATGACCATAGAAGGTTCCAACTCGCAGACAATAACGGGTGTCACGATAGATCTGTACAACTCAAAGGCCTTTAAAACATCTGTGAGGGGGAAACCGGCCTTTGACCTTATTTCCACTATTTTTTTAATAAAGGTGTCGATCCCGGAAAAGTCACTGTTCACAATGACAGCGTAGTTTGCATCCGTTGCTTCGGACACGGTGGCCGTGATTTCTTCAATGGGTTGTTTAGAATACAGCTGACTGACTTCCCCGTGGAGCCTGTATGACCACTCACGGATAATGTGTTCCCTTTGCTTTGTGAGGATATCTGAAATATCCATATTTGTTCCTTTGTGTACATCCTTTATATGCTTGGAATAGCATAAAAGCTATACTGTGTCCGGCAACCTGGATGTCCGGCGGCAACCTTTCTTCAGCATACGGTTCTTTGAGGATGTTCTACCTTCATTGTATGATATTATAACTTTTTATTTGCAGTTATTCCAATCATATGATCCAGGTTCTTCGTTAGACCTATAAATTTCTTAAAGCTCGACTTCGGGACAACCGCATCGCTTCGTCCTTTGAGGGAAAGGGTTGAGAGAGGGGAATAAACATGTTATTACCACGGCAATTAAAGACGTGAAATAGAAGCCCATTTATGCTATACTTTTTTTATGGAAAAGATCGACGTACGAAAGCTCAAACAGGAAGTTCAGCAGTCTCTCAGGGATCAGATAGTGTATCTTCGTAAGAAGGGCGAGATGAATCAGGATATTGCCAGATTCCTCGGTATCAATGAGCAGTATGCAAGCACCATATGGCAGAAGTATAAAAATGGTGGAAAGAGGGCCATTGCAATTCTTGCTCAGGGCAGAAGGGAAGGACAGAAGAGGAGTCTTTCCGTGGAACAGGAAGGCACAATACAGCGTCTTCTTATAGACAAAACACCGGAGCAGCTGAAGTTCCCTTTTGCATTATGGACGAGAGAGGCCGTAAAGGAACTGATACTAAGGCATTACACTATCAATATGCCTATCCGTACAGTGGGGGAATATTTGAGCCGATGGGGCTTTACCCCCAAGAAACCAGCAAAACTCTCTCGCGAACAAAACCCGAAGGTCGTCGAAGATTGGCTTAATACAGAATATCCTGAGATCGTAAAAATGGCAAAGAAAGAAAAGGCGGAGATCTATTGGGGCGATGGAACCGGCATCCAGAACGAAGCCAACAGGATTAGGGGGTACGCCCCTCAGGGACAGACTCCGGTTATCCGGGTAAACGCCAAAAAGGAACGCATCAGTATGCTCTCGGCCATCAACAACGAAGGCAAGGTGCGGTTCATGCTATATGATGACACAATGACTTCTCAGAGACTTATTCTCTTCATGACCAGACTCGTGAAAGACGTAAAAAGGAAAGTCTATCTCATCCTTGATAACCTCCGAGTCCACCATAGCAAGAAGGTAACCCAGTGGCTTGAAGCTCATAAGGAGAAGATCGCTGTCTTTTATCTTCCTGCCTATGCTCCCGAACTGAACCCCGATGAGTACCTGAACAATAACCTGAAACAGAAAGTCCATTCCGGTCTTCCTGCGAGAACAGCAAAGGACCTTCGGAAGAAAACGAGATCTTTTATGAGAATGTTGGTAAAGAGGCCCCAACATGTGAAGAAATACTTTGAACATAAAAAGGTTGCCTATGCCGCATAGAGTTCAGGTCTTTAATTGCCGGAGTAATAGTTATTACATTTATACTATTCAACGCTGCCGGGGCTGGGTTTATTTCTAATTTCACCGAAGGTGAAGCTCTCCAGGAATTGCTTATCATAATTAACTGCCTGTAGGCCCAGGCTTGAATTAGATTGCATTTCTCGTTGTAATAATATAACATTTCTCCATAGTTAGATAATAAAACAAGGAAAGTGCAAAAAATGTACGATCTATGGTCGGCCATCAGGGCAACGGGTTATCTTAGAGAAGATCTATGGTGTTATTGGCTGTGACTACTGAAGCTGACGCGAGAATGTTGATTGACAAGCTGCTGGAAGCCGCCTCATGGCAGATCACCAACAAGGCCCAGGTGTCTACGGAAGAACCGTCTGCCGATGGTCGAGCTGATTATCTTCTCAGGGATACCCGGACCCGTCCCCTTGCCGTTATCGAGGCGAAGCGTTTTACCATAGACCCATACTCTGCAAAAGAGCAGGCCCGGGAATATGCACAATCCCTGTCCGCACCTTTTGTCGTTCTCAGCAATTGGCAAGAACATTACTTCTGGGATTACAAGGATGGTGACGCCAGGTCAATAATGGGAATGCCTTCCCAGGCAGACCTTGAAAGGAGGGCGAACACAAAGGCCCACCGCAAGGGCTCTCTCCAGGAGTCACTGGCTATTTTGCCCTATCCGAAGAAATTTACCTTCAAGGGTGACGAAGTAGAAGCGCGGCCATATCAGTTGAAATGCCTTGAAAAAGCCGACTTGGCTCTTATCAGCGCACGCCGCCGCATGCTTTTCGAAATGGCTACCGGCACAGGGAAAACCCTTACCATCGCCATGCTGATGAAACGCTGGTTCCAGGCTGCTGTCATTTCCAGGGTACTTTTCCTTGTTGACCGGATAGAACTTGCTAAACAAGCAAAGGAAACCTTTGACGATTACTTGCGCGACTGGCCTGCTGTAATATTGTATGGCGGTAAGCGCAGCCTTGAAGGACAGATTGTCGTCGGTACACTCGATACTATTGCAAGCCAACTTGGCACCGGTGGTTTCGGTCATGCCTACTTTGATCTCGTAGTAACCGATGAATGCCATCGCTCGATCTACAACACTCATCGGGCCACCCTTGGCCATTTTGATGCAATCCATATCGGCCTAACTGCCACGCCAAACCCTGGTGAACTCCTCTGGGTAAGTGAATACGAGCGGAGGCTGGTACGCAATACCTACATCTTTTTCGACTGTTGGGACGGAGCACGAAAAGAAGGCCGCCCCACCTTTGAATATGATATCAAAAAAGCCATTGACGAGAAGTATCTTGCCGAATATCGAATCTATCACGCGGAAAGCGTTCTCACCTATGAGGGAGCTGAGTGGGAAGGGGATGAGATCAAACCGGGAGAGTGGGGCAGAGATGTGGAATCAGAGGACCGGCTCAGAACAATAATTCAGGAATACTATGCCGCAGATGTGGAAAGGGCAGAGGAACGACCTCGCAAGACCATTGTCTTTGCTGTTTCAGACCGTCAGGCAGATATAATGGTTCGTCTGTTCAACAAACTGCTTACCGATGAAGACTGCCTCCGTATTGCTGCTCAGATCAACCGTTCGCCGTCACAGGTGCGTCAGGACTATGCGAAGAAGATTACCTGCTATGCTAATAACGGCAACCCCAAACAGGTTATAGACCAGTTTAAATTTGATCCCCTCCCTGTTGTAGCCGTATCTGTGGATATGCTTGATACAGGTTATGACCACAAGGAAGTGGAAAACCTTGTAATGGTCCGTCCTACACGATCGGCTATTAAATATGCCCAGATGCGAGGAAGGGGGAGCCGTCTTTGCCCCCGTATCGGAAAAACAGAATTTATTATCTACGATTTCGTCGGCAACACAAAAAGGTTTAATGATCCCGGCCAGAAATACGACAAGCCGAGAATGACAGGCACTGCGCCCAAGTCGGAACTTTTCACAGGAAAAAATAGTGGTGAAGGGATTATTGAGGAAAAACCACCAGGTTTTGAAGTTCGTCCGCTTTCTCGAGATCACTTTGTTCTTATTCAGGACGGTTCGCTTCATGATGAGATACGGTCCCGTGAGATTATCATTGTAGGACCGGAGGGACTTGCTATAGACCGTAAGACCTATCAAGAGAAATGGGATGAGAAAGTTGTGGAACTCATAAAGTCAGACCCTGCCATTGATAAGATCTTTCGCGGTGAGGTGTTGACCGATGAAGAATGGGAAGAACTTTCCCGACGTTTGAACTCACCGGAATATTATTTTAATGAAACCAGCTTGAGAAGGGCCTTTGAGCAGCCCACCGGTTCCCTCTCAGATTTCATCCGTGTCGCTTTAAAACTGGATCGGTTCCTGACACGCGAGGAGCGGATCGAGAGGGCATTCAATGCCTGGTTTGCCGAGCATTCGACCCTCGATGCAGCTCAGGCGCAGATGCTTCGACTCCTTAAATCCCACCTTGTTGCCCAGGTATCGGACAAAAAGGTTGAGCCCATCTCTGTGGGCCTTTTCAGCCAACCGCCCTTTTCACTTTGGGGCGGAGGCGCCCGAATGGAACAACTCTTCGGTAAGCAAAATCTCCATCAGATGGTTGATGAATTGAACGCTTTATTAGCGGCGTAAAAAGGAATTAATAATGGATAGCGGCCAGATTCAGAATACACTCAAAGCACTCTGCAAGGTCATGTGGGACAGCAATGTGACAAATCCCATTACCTATGTAACACAGATAAGTTACCTCCTCTTTCTTAAGATGCTCGAAGAAATGGACACCGAGCAGAAGGCCGCCGGCAACGGCAATTATCGTTCCCTTTTCGGAAGGTTTGAGGTTGATGGCGAAGCCATTGATTTTGATCCCCTCCGCTGGAGTCTCCTTGCTTCAGACCCGGACAATGAGCGGATGCTCCGCACACTCCGCGATACCCTGCCGCTTCTGTCCCGGCACCCGCATCTCTCCCAGGGCACTCGTGCCGTATTCCGGAATGCTTCGATAGTTATCCCGTCGGGCGCTGCTTTACGCCGTTCTGTGGATATTATTGCGCCTGTTTCCTTCCTCGGAATTGATGCGGATGTAAAGGGTGATCTTTTTGAATATCTTGCCAGTGAACTTGGCGGGCAGAAAAAGGCAGCCCAGTTTCGCACTCCGCGTCACCTGATACGTGTAATAGTGCAGATGGTGAACCCTCAGATAGGCAGAACGGTTTGCGATCCGGCATGTGGGAGCGCCGGTTTCCCAATCGCTGCATATGAGCATATTCTCCTTGCAAACACAAGTCCTGAGTTTATAAGGGAAAAAACAGGCCCTGACGGACTTCTACGTAAAATCGGCATTGGCGATCAGTTTACCCGTGCCCAATGGGATTTCCTCCGCAAAAGCACATTTTACAGCTTTGACGGCGACCAGGACATCCTCCGTATGGCTGCCATGAACGCAGTCTTGCATGGTTTTGACGACTCCCCTATTGTGCAGCGTGACTCTATTTGTGGAAGTGAAGATAAATGGGATGAAATACAGTTTGACTATATCCTTGAAAATCCGCCTTTCTCCGGTTCCCGTGGCGACGCAAAGCGATCGCTACGTATCGAAAAGGGCGACAAATATGTCCTTTTCCTTGCTCATGCTTTGAGAAGTCTCTGTCACGGAGGCACAGCGGGTATTATCTTCCCCAACGGCCTTCTCTTCGGCGATACCGGGAGTCACCTCACCGTCAAGGAGCGTCTCCTCAGAGAATTTGACCTTCAAGCCGTCGTCATACTGCCAAAAGGTATGTTCGAACCTTACACGCCTAACCCGACATGCTTTCTTGTCTTCAGAAATACAGGACGACCGACAGAAAATGTCTGGTTCTTCCGTGTTGAGGGTGATGGCTCATCCCTCAGCAAGGCACGCAAATTCGGCTCCCAGTACCGGAACGATTTCCCTGACCTCCTCAGAATGTGGACTAAAAGGGAAATAGAAACAGGCCGTGCCTGGCTTGTCCCGGCGCAGAAGATTATTGACAACGGTTACAATATGACTCTTTCCGCTCTTGGTCTTATGGAGCCGGAGACCGTCAATCACCCCGAGCCTCAACAGATACTTGCCTCCATCGCTGAAAAAGAAGAACGCATATTGAAGTTGATTCAGGAAATGCGTGAACTGGTATGAATAGTGTTATAAACAGTGAATATGTGGCTTTTATTCCAATTGGGCAACCGGTCGTTGCCCAATTGGAAACAACTTTGATTGAAGCTGGAATAATGCCACAGCCTGTGGCACAATTACAAAAGACCGAAAATGACGTGTTTGCAGAATACGCCCTGCGTGACATCAGTAAGCCTATCGGTGTTTCAGACTATGAGCTTACCCGTGCCCTTCCTGACAACCTGAAATCGAGCCTGCCATCAATAGAAGAAATTGAGGCGGAACTTAGCGAAGGGATGGAGGATGAGTAAACTTCCGACCGGTTGGCAAAGTTGCGGGATTAATGAGATTGCAAGAATTGTATCTGGAGCCACACCGAAGACGGAAACACCTGGATACTGGGATGGTGATATTCTATGGGCAACACCAAAGGATTTAGGACAGTTATCGAAAATAGAGTTATCAGATACGGAGCGTAAAATATCTAAAGCTGGATATGACAGTTGTTCCACAACGCTCCTACCTATTGGTTCTGTACTACTCACAAGTCGGGCTCCAATTGGGCATCTTGCAATAAACAGCAAACCAATGTGTACAAATCAGGGATTTAAGAGTTTGATTCCAAATGACCGTATTGAAAACCGCTACCTTTATTGGGTTCTGAAAAAATATGTGCCCGAATTACAAAATATGGGTAGAGGTTGCACATTTGATGAAATATCTAAAAGACAAGTCGAATCATTTCAAATCCCCATCCCACCATTGGAGGAACAACGGCGAATAGTTTCCCGGATTGAGGAACTGACTTGCCGGGCCGATGAAGCCCGCCGTCTGAGGAAACAAGCCGTAGACGAAGCAGATACGCAATTATTTCACGTCAGACGAAAACTATTTGAAGCTTTGTCCACGGAGTGCAAAACAGTGCCCCTCAACAAGTGTGGAACAGTCATTGGGGGTGGCACACCGTCCAAGTTGCGGCATGATTATTGGGTTGGTAATATCCCTTGGATTTCAGCTAAAGAAATGAAAGAGTTTCTGCTTATTGATTCAGAATTGAAAATTTCCCAGGAAGCCCTAAAAGAATCATCCGCAAAGCTTATCCCTACTGAGTCAGTGTTATTTGTGGTACGAGGGAGCATCCTTTATCGTCATGTCCCTGTCGCCATCAACGCTATGCCCTGTACAATCAACCAGGATATGAAGGCAATCTTGCCGAATAAAGGGATTTTGCCTTACTTTTTGGCTCACATGATGTTGGGCGCGAACGATATCCTGAAGGACATGGTTGAAGTGGCAGGGAATACTGCCGGGAAATTGGAAACCTCACGATGGTCTGCCCTTAAAATCCCTGTGCCGGAGCAGAAAAAACAGAGACAAATTGTCGAGCAACTTGGGAGATACCAGGATAAATTAACAGAATTGCATAGACTTCAATTTGAAACTGAAAGTGAACTCAAGTGTTTTACACCAGCACTGTTAAATAAAGCCTTCCGGGGAGAGTTGTGATAATGGTGTTGTTCCAAGGGATAGTCATAAAGAAGGGGATGTGTATGGCAAAAAGGCAGACTAAGATATGAAAGCTCCTGCCCAGGATTTTAAAGTGGAGGTGAAGTGATGTCAAACAGTATTAAGCCCGCAGAGTCATCGGAAACTCTTCTGCAGGACCTGAGGACACTCATCGCCGACACCAGACAGAACGTCGCTCAGGCCGTCAATTCAGCTTTAGTCATGCTCTACTGGAAGGTAGGCCAGCGTATCAGGAGGGACATCCTCAAGGATAAACGTGCAAACTATGGCGAGGAGATTGTGCCGACGCTGTCGACACAATTGGCAGATGAATTCGGGGCTGGCTTCGGTGAAAAAAATTTACGGCGCATGGTTCAGTTTGCTGAAGTCTTCCCGGACGAAAAGATTGTCGTAACACTGTCACGACAATTGGGCTGGAGTCATTTCATTGCCGTCATACCCTTGAACGATGAGTTGCAACGAGAATTCTATGCCGAGATGTGCCGCATTGAACGTTGGAGTGTGCGAACGTTACGAAAGAAAATAGGCAGTATGCTCTATGAAAGGACAGCGCTTTCGAAAAAACCCGATAAACTTATAAAACAGGAACTTGATACATTACGTGAAGAGGATAAGCTTACCCCTGACCTTGTGTTCCGGGACCCATATTTTCTTGATTTCCTGGGACTTAAAGATACTTACAGCGAGAAAGACCTTGAAACGGCAATTCTCCGGGAAATCGAGGTTTTCATTCTTGAATTGGGCATAGGCTTCACCTTTGTGGAACGTCAGAAGAGAGTCACCGTAGGTGATGATGACTTCTACCTTGACCTTCTCTTTTATCACCGTAAGCTGAAACGTCTGGTGGCCATCGAACTTAAACTTGAAAAGTTCAAACCTGCCTATAAAGGTCAGATGGAGCTTTACCTGCGGTGGCTTGAAAAATACGAGAAACAATCCGGTGAGGAATCGCCTATCGGTCTGATCCTCTGTGCAAGCAAGTCAGATGAGCAGATCGAGCTGCTACGGCTCGGTGACAGCGGTATCAGGGTATCAACGTATATGACCGAATTGCCGCCGAAAGAGCTTTTGCGTGAGAAGCTGCACGAGGCCATCAGGCTGGCGCGGGCACGCCTTGAACAAAGGAAGCTACTGCCTCAAAGAGGAAAATGAGATTATAACGACAAGTAAAAACCAATTTATAAAGGTAAAGTAAAATATGAAAACTTCAAAACATAAATGGGACTTTGCTGCCCGTTTCAGGCGTAATACCTTCGGCTGGCGGTCACAACCGGCTATGAACCGCATCAAGGAGGCTGTGTCGGAAATAAAGAAGGCGGCACGCACAAATCCTGTTCTCGGAGCAGAAGGCGCAGTGCTCTTACTGGAAAAAGTATCTCCGGCACTTTCTCATGTGGATAGCTCATCCGGGGCTATCGGCGCAGCAGTGAATAATGCAATTGATGAGCTTGTGCCGATTATCGCAAAAGCCCCTGCCGATGATAAGCTGCGCCGCTTATGGTTGGAACGTCTCTGGAAGGCCATAGAAGAGGATGATATTCCGTATATCGAATATCTCATCGATTATTGGGGCGATCTTTGCGCAGTCCCTGAGATAGCTTCCCGATGGGCTGACGAACTGATTGGAACGGTGCGCATGGCCTTGAATCCTGATCCTGCGCTTCGCGGTTATTTCAAGGGCACAACCGCATGTCTAAGTGCATTACTGAAAGCCGGTCGAAATGAAGATATTCTGGCATTGCTTGAATTAGAACCCTCCAAATGGTGGCATGACAGGCAGTGGGGTGTAAAGGCACTTGTTGCCATGGGTAAAAAAAGTGAGGCCCTCCAGTATGCCGAGAATTCCCGCGGTCTGAACGTAAGCCCCATCTCCATAGCCAGAGCTTGCGAAGAAATCCTTCTGTCAAGCGGCATGGCTGAAGAAGCCTATAACCGTTACGGAATCGGAGCCAATCAGAAAACGACATATCTGGCAACATTCCGTGAAATTTTTAAGAAATATCCTTACAAAAATGCAAAAGATATTCTAAACGACCTTGTAGAAAGCACTCCCGGCAATGAAGGCAAATGGTTTGCTGCTGCCAGATCAGCAGGGCTTTATACTGAAGCTATCGAACTTGCCAACTCTACACCCTGTGATCCCAGAACTCTTGATAGGGCGGCACGGGATATGGCTGCTGCAGAACCTCGGTTTGCAGTTGAAGCAGGCATGGTAGCTCTCAAATGGTTGGCTGAGGGATATGGTTACGACGTTACTTCCCTTGATGTACGGGATGTATACAAACATACCATGGAAGCAGCCCGAAATGGCGGGTGTGAGTCTGAAACCCTTGAACGTATCCGCTTGCTTCTCGAAAAAGAGACGTCCGGAGAACGGTTTGTAACAAAAATTCTGGGACCTGAATTGGGTATCAGTAGAATGACCAAAAAGGATTAAGCTTTTATGCTATTAAAGTTTCATAAAAATTTTATGTAAAAATTATGTAAAGCCAAACCTGAATTAAGTGAAATATAATAAGAGGATACTAAAAGTAGATTTGAAAATAATACCTGCTGTTTTTATTCCGGATTGGCATCAGCTTGGATGCTAATCCGGGCTGACCGAACAAAGGAAAAAGCAGGAAGAAACGAAAAAGCATGAAAACAATAGAAGAATCAATTATAAACTCACTTCCTGAATCGTCCGGTGTATATATCTTCAAGGACAAAGACGGGAATATTATATATATCGGAAAGGCGAAGAACCTTAAGGACAGGGTAAAAAGCTATATCAGTGAAGGCGAGAAAGACCCGAAGACAGAGCGCCTTGTAAGCAGGATCAAGAGCGTTGAAACCATACTGACAGGGAACGAAAAAGAGGCTTTTCTTCTGGAAAGCAACCTTATCAAGGAAAATGCTCCCAAATATAATATAGACCTGAAAGACGACAAGACCTATGTCTCATTGAAGCTTACCATGCATGAAACATTTCCTGCCCTCTACATGACACGAAAGATCGAAGATGACGGCGCGCTGTATTTCGGCCCATATCCGCACGCTGGAGGTGTAAAGGACGTACTGAAGCTCATCCAGGGTTTATATCCTGTCAGGAGGTGCAGGGATACTGTTTTCAGGAAGAGGAAAAGACCATGTATACTTTCGGAACTCAATAAGTGTCTTGCGCCGTGTACAGGCAAATTTAATGAAAATGCATACAGGGCTGTCGCAGAGGAACTGGCAGACTTTCTCTCCGGTAAGGATGAAAAATTGTTAAAAGACCTTGAGAGGCGCATTAACGAGGCCTCTGAAAAATGGAATTTTGAAGAAGCTAAACATCTAAAGGAGCGGTATTTTGCCATAAAAGGCATGGTGGAAAAACAGCACGTCCACGAACATCTTGGTAAAAACCGGGATGTTTGGGCCTTTCTTGAAGGTGAGCAGGGCGTGAGAATAGTCCTTCTTACATTCAGAAGAGGTGTGCTGCTCTCAAAAAAGCTTTTCAAAGAATCCTTGATGAAGGTTGGCTATGATGAGGCCATATCGTCGTTTCTTTTCCAGTATTATTCATCGAGACCCATCCCGGATGAGGTGATTATATCTGAAACTATTGAAGATGCACTGTTCCTGGAGAAGTATCTGAAAGAGAGAAAAAAGGGTGATGTAAGGTTGCTTGGTCCGGGAAGCAGGGCGGCAAAAGAGATGATAGGGCTTGCCATCGAAAACTTACATGAGCCGGAACCGATTGCCCTTGGAACAGCGTTTAAAAAGGCGCTCCATTTGAAGAAAGAGCCTGAAAGGATTGAGATATACGATATATCACATATTCACGGCACAAATCCTACAGGGGTAATGGTTGTATTCGATACCTTCAAACCGGATAGAAAGGGTTACAGGGTATTCCATATACGGTCTGCGCCGTCAATGGACGATGTGGCTGCCATGGCCGAAGTCATAAAGAGGAGAATCACCAATGAAAAGCTTGGCCCCATGCCGGATTTGTTCATCATAGACGGCGGAAAAGGCCAGCTTTCCGCCGTAACAAAAGTGTTTAAGATGCTGAGTATTGACGTTGATGCAATCGGTATTGCAAAGGGCCAACGCAGAGGCGGCATGGAGGACCTGATTTATTTACCCAACCGGAAAAACCCGCTTTTATTCCCCAAGGTATCGCCGGTATTCAAAGAGATAGTCAAAATGCGCGATGAAGCCCACCGTTTTGCCGTATCATCACATAGAAAATGGAAAAGGAAGACGGATCTGACATAATTCACACGATGAGGGGAACCCGGCTTCAGTCAGCACTTTCTCTATACGAAATACGTGGCTGGCGATGTAAGCCATGATGACGGTTATATTCTCCCGGATCAGTTTTTTCATAAATCTTGAACAATACGATCAATGGCTTCAACCGCTGCATCTACATCCTCTTCAGTATTGAATATTCCCAGTGAAAGACGCAGTGTCCCTGCAGGGAAAGTACCTATTGTACGATGGGCGGAAGGCGAGCAATGCAATCCGACACGGCACAGGATACCGGACTCATCATCAAGACGCAAACCAACCTCTGAAGGCTCCATTCCGGTAATGTTAAGCGAAATGATAGGTGCCTGTAAGCGTGCATTTTTACTCCCGTAGATGGTCACCCCAGGGATTACCGCAAGACCGTCAATCATCCTCTGAGCCAGTAAAATCTCATGTGTCCGGATTGCATCAACACTGCGATCCATTATCCATCTTACACCAGCGTTCAACCCCGCCAATCCGGCCACATTAGGCGTCCCGCTTTCATAAATATCAGGTAGAAAATCCGGTTGTTCTTCATGTTCCGAGTAACTGCCGGTTCCCCCTCTTTTAAGAGGTCTCATAAGTGCTGTATTTACGCGATCCCCGACAATCAGGCCACCGGTGCCCGTGGGTCCCAGAAGGGATTTATGCCCGGTAAAAGCCAGCAGGTCTATGAAGCAGGACTCCATATTGAAGGGATAGGCGCCTCCTGTCTGGGCGGCATCGACCAGAAACAATAACCCGTGTCTTCTTGCAATTTGTCCCACTTCGCCAACCGGCAGCAGTGTCCCCACCACATTTGATGCATGGTTCAGGGCTATCAGGGTTGTATTGGGGCGTATTGCCTTCTCGATGTCAACAGGATCGAGGGAACCTTCTTTTGAACATGGTGCCACGGTTATTTCAACCCCTTCCTGTTCCAATGCCCGTAAAGGCCTCATCATTGAATTGTGTTCCAGGCTGCCTGTAATAATGTGATCCCCCGGAGATAAAAGTCCCCGGATGGCAAGGTTAAGGGCCTCTGTTACGTTAAGCCCGAAAACAACACGAAGAGGATCGGGCGCACCGAACAGCTCTGCAATTGCCTCACGGGCATCATAAACAATACGCCCGGCTTCAATAGACAGACGGTGTGCAGACCGTCCGGGATTTGCGCCTATTTCATTTAAAAAATAGACCATGGCTGCTGCCACACATGGCGGCTTCGGCCATGACGTGGCAGCGTTGTCCAGATATACCACCTTTTTATTCAATTGTTGATCTCTGATATCTTTCATAATAATCCGACCGATCACCTGTTTAATGTAAGCTTAAATTCTTCGTTTATTTCTTCAATGACAATCTTGAGACCTTTGTTTAAAGACATGCGCCGTACGTTTTCACGGGCAGTAACCGTATCTACCAGAACTTCTATAGGGAATGTGCCTTCATCTATCGCCTTGTTTGCCAATATAACCGGTTGGGGGCAGGAAAGACCGCGTGCATCTATTGTTTTTATCATGGCATCCTCCATTAGTGTTTTTCTCTCATGGTAAATCCGATAAGTGTACACACCGCAAGACCCAAAATTACTGCAATCATACCGTACTGGGATACACCCCCTGCCTTTAAAATCCCATCTACAAGACTGTCAGGGCTGCCTGCAAGACTGAAATTATGGCTGAACCCCGCGCCGACAATCATGCCGAGGACGAAAATACCTGCATCACTGTCTCCCTCGCCTGAAAGAATCAGCTGCCTGCCCGGGCAACCACCGCCCAGGGTAAAAGCCATCCCTGCCAGCGACATGCCCAGGAAATTCCATAAGTAATTGCTGTGTGCAACGGGTTGCAGCTCAAAACCGAACTTCACCTGTCCCAGAATCATATTGGCAACAAAAGCTACTACAACAAGAGCAACAACCCCACTTAGCAGGTGTATGTCACCCATCAGGATCACATCACGACCGGCGCCCATAGTACAAAACCTGGTCCGCTGCGCAAGGAAGCCGATAATCAGGCCCGCTGCCAGTGAAATCAGCAAGGGGGCGTGTAAAGAGCCGGGACCTTTTGCACTGAAAAAAATGGGGCCTCCGGCAGAAAACTGGGGATGGAAGATGAGAAGAAGCAGGAGCCCTATTACGAAAAGCGGCATAATCAGACCGACGGCAGTATAAGTTTTCAGAGAGCGGCCAAGACTGTAACCTGACTTAAGAAATTGTACACCGACAAAGATGCCCGCTGCTAATCCCGCTAATCCGATAACAGCGTTCATGTCGCCGCCGGCCAGCCGCAGCAGCGCCCGCCAGGGGCAGCCAAGAAAGACAAGTGCGCCGATCATTGCAAATATGCCGAGTACAAAGCGCACCAGCGGGGCGGACCCTGCACGCGATCTGAATTCTCGAAACAACAGTGCGGCAGCCATTGACCCAAGTACAAAACCTATGATCTCAGGCCTTATATACTGGGCGACACCGGCGCGATGCAGACCCAGGGCGCCAGCAATATCACGTTCAAAACAGGCCACACAGACACCCATGTTTGCCGGGTTGCCAAATTTCTGGAGCAGCGGCGCAATGATACCGATTGCTGCTCCGGCAAAGATGATGCCCCAACGTGATGCAAAGAAACTAATCATTTTCCTGGACATTTTGTCTCCCTCCTTAAAATGTTTTTACCCTGCCGCAAGCGAAACATCCTGCAGCAGACAGCAGCCGTTAAAACAAAAAAACCGCTAACCGGCACATGCCGGATGCGGCCAAGGGAGCACAAGTATAATATTGAATCAAGACAAGATGCTTCTCCCTGAAACCTCTGACAAATGCAGGTTTGCATATGAACGCCAACTGGCGCTCAAGGATAAGCATCAACTAACGCGGAGATAAATCATTATATAACCTTCATAATATATATAGTTTTTATTTAACTAAGGTAAAAATAGCACAAAAAGGCTGAAAAAAAAAGGAATTATTTAGTTTCCATCCGGAAAGGGTCCTTTTCCGACTCGGAAAACGATAGTCCTGCATCCGGGGTTTCCTGATGCAGGACTATTTAATACGGAAAGTATTACTTGAACAAGAATATTGTTCAAGTCTATAATGATTATATGATGCAGCCATGAACAGCTTAATGAGAAATATATACTTTGAAAGAAAGAATATGGGAGCATTTCATGTTTGCAAATAAAGGTTTATATAGAAGAATTAAAAATATGTCCGGAAAGGAGCAGCCATGACTATCGGTATAGTAAAAGATGATATTTATTTGGAGCATATAACGGATTCCTACCATCCTGAGCACCCCGACAGACTGAAAAATATATACGCAATGCTCGATAATATAGATAACAGCGGAATTGTATATGTTGCTCCAAGGATGGCTACGCATGAGGAGATTGCCCTTAATCATGATGAGTTGTACGTCGAATCCATTGCTTCGACACAGGGTAAGGAAAGAAGGCTTGACCCTGATACGGTGACATCGCCAAAATCTTATGAAGCATCTTGTATGGCAGTCGGCGGGACACTGGAGCTTGCGGATAAACTTGTTGCCGGTACAATTAATACGGGTTTTGCCCTTGTCAGACCGCCGGGGCATCATGCAGAACGGAACAGGGCTATGGGTTTCTGTATATTCAACAATGTAGCTATTTGTGCAAGATATCTTGAAAAAAAGTACAATTTCAGCAGGATTCTTATCGTAGATTTTGATCTCCATCACGGGAACGGCACACAGCACAGCTTTTACAGGGATTCCAAGATACTTTATTTCTCGACCCATGAGTATCCCTACTATCCCGGCACCGGGTGGTACGAAGAAATAGGTGATGATGAAGGAAAGGGTTATACTGTCAATGTACCCCTCTCGCACAGTATGGGTAATGCCGAATACCTATATATCTTCAAAGAGGTTCTGGCGCCGATTGCCGATCTGTACAAACCTGAAATTGTGCTTGTTTCCGCAGGCTTTGATACCCACTGCGATGACCCTCTCGGCGGTATGAGAGTAACTGAGAGAGGCTTTGCCGAAATGACAAGAATTATTCTCGATATTTCAGAAAAGTATTGCAACGGCAAGACCCTTTTTGTTTTAGAAGGTGGCTACGACCTGAATGGACTCACCGGCGCAGTAAGGTCTGTCATCATGGAAATGAAGGGAATTCCCACATCTACCCAAAACAATAAAGAAAACCCTTCAAGCGAAGTTATTCAGGTTGTTGACAGAGTAAAAAAGACTTTGCGTCCCTATTGGCCCGGATTATAATTACTTTTATAATTGAAGATCGCGGATTTTGGAATTTTGAATCCAGAATCCGCGATCCAAAATACATTTAGTCTTTCCAGATCATCTCTTTAAGCTCTTTGCCTACTTTAAAGTAGGGGAGCTTTTTCGGTTTAACATCTACCAATTGTCCTGTTTTAGGATTTCTCCCTTTATATGCCTTATACTGCCTGATGGTAAAACTTCCAAATCCCCTGATTTCCACCCGTTCACCTTTTACAATGGCCTGTTTTATGGTTTCTACTATTGTGTCAACTGCAACCTTAGCCACCTTCTGGTTTAATTTCAAATCTTCTGCGACCTTGTTGATTATGTCAATTTTGTTCATCTAATTACCTCCTATAGATTTTCTATCACATATTTAAATGCATTGTTAAATATTTTCAATCCGTTTTCTTCATTCCTCACATCTTCCCTTGTCCACCTCGGGTGCTGTGTGTAATATATATATGCTTCAGGATGGGGCATAAGCCCGAATATCCTTCCGGTCGGATCGCTTAAACCGGCTATCGCTTCAATAGATCCATTGGGGTTGTATGGGTATTCCTTTGTTTCCTTACCTTGCTCATCGATGTACTGCATGGCAACATGTCCGTTTTCTTTCAGCATATTCAATATGTCCGTATTTTCCGGTATAAGCTTTCCTTCCCCGTGTCTAACAGGGAGATAAATTCTATCTATATCTTTAGTAAAAATACAATGGGAAAATCTGTTTGTTTTTAAATTTGTCCACCGGTCTTCAAATCTTCCGGAGTCATTAAACGTGAGAGTAACGGACTGTTTGCCGTAATTGCTGTCAATCCCGGGCAATAACCCTGTTTTAACAAGAAGCTGAAACCCGTTGCATATACCAAGGATGATCTTGCCCTCTTGAACAAATTTCACGAGTTCATCAATAAATCTCTGATCGGAGCCTTTTATTTGTTGATATTTCCACTTAACCGCCTGTGCCTTTGCAGATCCGAGATCATCGCCGTCGAGGAATCCGCCGGGGAGATGAATAAACGTATAGTTGTGTATTTTCAGGATATTTTCACGGAGCTCATTGATATGCATGAGTTCAGGCTTGAAGCCGGCAAGCATATGCGCGTAAGCAGTCTCATATTCACAGTTAATTCCGTTTCCAAAGAGTATCAGGCTTTTTGGTTTCCCTTTTTTCATGTTTTTTGACTGTCCCTTAAAGTCGTTAAAGCCGATGGGGCTATATAAACCTTTTGTTTTTTAAGTCGTGTAACTATGTAACCCGGATAGAATAAAATTTACACCAAAATAGGTAAAGATTACACATAAAAAACCAAGTATAGAGAAAATAGCCATCTTTTTTCCTCTCAAACCCTTCGTGATCCTTGCATGGAGAAAAAGGGCATACACTATCCAGGTGATAAGCGACCACGTTTCCTTGGGGTCCCAACTCCAGTAAGAGCCCCATGCATAGTGTGCCCATACGGCACCGGTGAGTATCCCTGCGCTAAGCATAGGGAATCCGACGACGACACTTCTGTAGTTTATGTCCTCCAGAGTTTCTCTCGACGGCAGGGCCCTGTTCCATTTGAAGAAATACAACAGACTTGATATAAATGATATGGCAAAAGCAGCATATGCGATAAAACAGGTAAAGACGTGTATATGCAGCCAGTTGCTCTGAAGCGCCGGGATAAGAGGCTGGATAGTTTTTTCAACAGATGGAGAAATAGAAGCATAGCCCATAAATACGAGGGCAATCAGGGATGCCAGCATGGTAATAGCCGGGAAATAGAGCCGTTTTTTCATTGCAACAAGGACGAAACCTATGCACCATGAATAAAATATCAGGGATTCATAAAAGTTTGACAGCGGTACATGCCCCATGCCAAGTTTGTATGATTCTATCCATCTGATTGTCAAACCTAAAGTGTGCAACCCGAGTGTTACATATATAACTGCCCATATTACAGAGATGACCCTTTGCTTATTCACAGCAAAATACAGTACGTGGAGAAAAAAGATAAAAAGGTACATGAGCGTTACAACACCGAGTATCTTATGGCTCATTGGCTTAAAACCCTTCCTTTTATTTTTTCAAACTCTTCTCTGAAAGCGTCCCGGTTCCTGAATGCATGCCCGGCAACAATTACACCATCAGGCACCTTCCTGATATAAATCCTTCTGTAGTACATGAAGAAATTTATATATAACCCGAAAAGGATAGATGCAAAACCCGTCCATACGATCCATATACCCGGATCCTTTGACACTTCAAGCCCGGTGTATAAATCTTCCTTAATATCTTCAAGCCTTATGTTAACCCCCCTTATATCCTGCTCCTTCAATCTTTCGACGTTTTTTAAAAACCAGACCGTCTTCGGTTCTTCCTGATCCAGATATGCTACCTGCACCCCCGGACCAAAATCATGGATGGCATTCTCGAACCGTATAATCATCAGAATGAGACCGTCCTTTTCATAGGTATCTTTCTCCTTTAATATCACCTCATCGCCGTCAATGTTGAAGATAAAGGAAGGAGCAGATCCATAGCTTGCCTGATATACATATGTGCCCTTATAGTTCAGGGGATCGTTCACCCGTACATCCTTTTCTTTAACCACCTTCTTGTTTTCAATGACTTCAAGCCTGCTTACATAATCTTTCGGCTGGCCGCCGGGATAAAAACTGACCTTAAAATCCTTGCATCTGAGGGTAAAACCAAGAGCTATTTCCTTATTGTTTGTACCCGGTATTGTTATAACACTTTTTGCTTCTCCTTTATTCAGAACAACGAACCCTCTATACCCGAATACAAGCCCGATGAGACTGCCTGCGAGTATGATGAGTATGCTTGCATGGATTATATATGTACCGTATCGTGCAACAGAGCCTTTTTCGAGCAACACCCCGCTTTCTTCCTCATGCACGGTTTTGTAGCCCCTTTTCAGTAAGTTTACTATATGCCCGGCAGATTCTGCTTCTGCAAAAAATTGCATGGGCATGACCGACAGGGTTTGTTCATCTGGCAGGTTTAAGGAACCCTTTCCGGTTTTTAGAAAACCTTTAAACCTTACGACTGTGCACAGGGTGAGGTTAATTGCAAAAAGTACGATGGCAGTGAGAAACCAGGGGCTGTGGTATACATCGTCAAGACCGAAGAAATGTATGACCCTGTATGTAACTTCAGAATAGACTGAAAGATATTCTTCGACACCTGCTTTCTGTTTTATTACGGTTCCGGATATAGAAGTCACGGCAATAAAGGAAAGCAGGAAGATTGCCGTTTTCATTGATGCGAGAAATTTATAAATGTTATCTCCTGTGACATTCGTTGCATTTTGTCGGGGCTGTAATGCCCTTTACCGAACTTTCTTTATGGCAGGTCAGACACATTTTATGAAAGGCCATTTTTGCCATAGGCGTGTTATCTTTCATATCTTTTACAGGATGACATTTAAGACATCCCTGGGGTTCCTTCGGGTCCTTGTCTTTATGATGGCAGACAGCACAGTCGATCTTCGACCTTTCATTATGTATTTTATGAGAGAATGCCACCGGAGGAAGCTTTCCGCCTTCTGCCCCGATTGTAAGGGGTTCAGCAACCTTTGTCTGTGCGAATGAAGGGTCAAATGAGCATAAAAGGCAGGCGGATATTATGAAAAACATTACATAAACGGGAAATTTGCCTCTCATGGTCACCTCGGAAAGTTCTACGGTTTTACACCCGGAACCAGGCTTTTTGCATAGCAGTTTAAGCGGCGCACCGCAAGAACCCTTTATGCCTTATCCCTTATTCAGCAGGATTGTATTATCCCGGGAAACTTTCGCCTCAAGGACTTTAAACTTCACATAATATCCCGATAAAAGCAATTAAGTCAAGGGAATCCATAGTTTGAAGATTTCTGAAATTTATGCTGCGCAGTTTTTTTGCCTGATTCAAGGTATTGCAGCGTCTGTCTGGAACAAGCATGGTTTTCCTGAAATAGAGTTTTTAACAAATAAGTATTTTATGACATTTTTCTGACAATAACAGCTTACCCTCTTAAATCTCGTTGACATTTATTGAACAGAATATAAATATAGAAGCAAGGAGTTATTGAAGAGAAGAAAAGAGGGGGACCGCAGAGGAGTCATTGTATAATATGAAATATATCCAGCGTCCTCCGGATCTTCCGGTGAATAAATGCGCAAATAAATTCCTTTCCGGAAGCGAGTGTTCTTGCAACGGTATCAAGTATTTTAAAATACTATTCGAGAAGGAGAGAAAAATGAAGAGTATAAACAATTTATGTCGGCAGGACGCACTTTTAATCTTTTGCTTTATCTTTTCAATGGTACTTTTTTGCTGCCCTGCGTCAGCACAGAACATTATTGAAGAATGGAACACAGTAAAGGCCCCGCCTGCACCGGAATTAAAATCTGTGACGATTGACCCTAATGTTACAGCGCTTCTGCTGCTTGATTTTAATAAGCAGACATGTAATGCAGACCGTCGCCCCCGCTGTATTACTTCGATTCCGAAGGTTCAAAAGCTTCTCGCGGAGGCACGTGCTAAGGGTGTTTATGTGGTTTACAGCCTCTCTCCCGGTGCTGCCGCCGCCGATATTGCAAAGGATTTGGCACCCCTCGTAAATGAGCCTGTGGTGACATCGGGACCGGATAAATTCCTCGGGACAGATCTTGAGAAGATTCTTAAAGAAAAAGGTATAAAAACGGTCATCGTAACAGGAACGGCAGCACACGGAGCAGTTCTGTATACGGCCAGTGAGGCGGCATTAAGGGGAATGCAGGTTGTTGTGCCCGTGGATGGCATGTCTGCTGAAAGTACCTATGCTGAGCAGTATGTTGCATGGAATATGGCAAATGCTCCGCGCGTCTCGAATCAATCAGTGCTGACAAAGGTTGATATGATAAAATATTAGTAAAATCCATTTTTTATCCCCTTCCGCTGGAATAGATGCGTAATGCATTCATGGGACAGGCTGCCGCTCATGGGAACTCTTCCTGAAATTCAAGCTGCGTCTTCTTTGCAAGAGATGCTGATAGTTTTTTGAACTGAACAACTATCGGATTTAATGAATTTCTGTGCTTTCATGTAGTTTATGGTTATTGGCTTTAAGTGAGCCTTTTGCTACAGAGCTTATTATGCCATCTTTTAACCTGTAATCCTTAATAAGCCATAACGCTAAATTATCTTTAAATACCTAGTGATGGTACAATAAATTCAGACAGTGACATAAGTGGTTTTGCTGCTCTATAATACAACAAATAGAAAAGGAGCAGTAAAATGAGGAAAAGACCAAGAAGGAATCATGGAGCAGCATTTAAAGCAAAAGTGGCACTTGAGGCAATTAAGGGAGATCAGACATTAGTGGAATTATCGGAACGTTTCCAGGTCCATCCAAACCAGATCGCTGAATGGAAGAAGGTTCTTCTTGAAAAAGCATCAGAAGTATTCGATAAAGGAAAGTCCTCCGGTAAAGAACCGGATGTTAAGGCACTCCACGCCAAGATCGGGCAGCTTGCAATGGAAAACGATTTTTTATCAGTCGCGCTCGGGCGCATAGGCGAGCCGGGCGCAAAGAAATGATCGATAAGGAACATGAATTGCCTATTACAAAACAATGCAAAATATTAGAACTCTCCCGGTCAAGCATCTACTATGTGTCTGTACCGGCAAACGACAAAGATAGAGAACTTATGCGCCTCATCGACGAGATTCATCTTGAAGAGCCCTACCTTGGTTCAAGGGGTATGAAAAGTGTACTGAGAATGAGGGGTTATAAGGCAGGCAGAATCCATGTCCGGACCCTCATGCGAAAGATGGGCATAGAAGCCATCTATAAGAAGCCTCGTCTTTCTAAATCCCATCCCGATCATAAGGTCTATCCCTACCTTCTTCGTGGACTCAATATTGCAGAGGCCAATTCGGTATGGTGTTCCGATATAACCTACATTCCCATGGCAAAGGGTTTTTGTTATCTTGTTGCTATCATGGACTGGGCAAGCAGAAAGGTATTGTCCTGGAGATTATCCAATACATTGGACGTGTCCTTCTGCATAGAGGCCCTGGAAGAGGCATTAATGAAATATGGAAAACCCGATATATTCAATACCGATCAGGGAAGTCAGTTCGCCTCTGATGTATTTACTGACATTCTCATAAACAACAATATCAGAATTAGTATGGCCGGACAGGGCCGCTGGATGGACAATGTGTTTATTGAACGTCTCTGGAAGACCGTCAAATATGAAGAGGTATACTTAAAGGCATATGAGTCAATTACCCATGCAAAAAAAGAACTTATAAAGTTCTTTGATAGATATAATGCACGGCGGCCACATCAGGGTCTTGACGGCAGGACCCCGGATGATGTTTACTGGAGTACTTTGCCAAAGGCAAGGGAGGCAATATGAACTGGAGCGGCGAAACACTTAAAAACTGCTGGAGGTTGTCTGAAAGAACTTGACCATCTCTCCTGTCTCCCAACAAATATAGCAATAAGTACAAGATTGAGGGGTTCATTAGCTCTTCATTCATGATACTTATCCTTTAACCATTCCATACAGTAAAAAAAGTGGCCTTTGGAGCTAAAGTTCCTTTTTATTTGAACATTATTTTGATAAAATATATGAAGCAAATGACTCCAGCCAGTCGTGCGGTAGGCAAGGGGGCCGGTCCTTGAAGCGAAACAGGGAAAGATTCGCTGAAAGACTGCGCTATTTAACGGCCCGTGAAGAAAAATTAATGTTTCTGTCTGCCAATGGCTCGTCGCCTAAAACCGGGGGATAGGAAATGAATAAACGAGATATGTTAACCAATCAGGGAAAAGAGCAGACTCTTTGGCGAATACTTGCATCCTTCGACGACCTTCGATTTGCCGTCCTCGCTACCTCCGGGAAAGGGAAACCGTATGCTTCTCTCATAGCTTTTACCTTCACTCCCGACCGCCAAACGGTTATTTTTGCCACCCCGAAGGCAACGCGGAAATACACGAACATAAAGGAGCAGCCATCGGTATCCATCCTTGTTGATAACCGCTCCCAGACACCGGAAGATCTGAGCCGCGCGGAAGCCGTTACGCTGACCGGCACGGCAAGGCCGGTAAGAGGCGGTGCCCGAAGGAAAGAATATTCCAGAATTTTCACGGCCAAACATCCCCAACTGGTCGACTTTATCAACGAATCAGACACAGCCATTATAGAGATGGTTATCGAAGAGGCGGTCCATGTGACGCGATTCCAGCATGTGTCAACCTGGTCGAAAGGGACTTGAGCCACACCTGTGAGCGCCAGGCCTTATTACCTATGCCCTTGGATAGTTCTTGCAGGCCTTCCCTGAGGCATAATAATGATTATACTTGGGATTAATTGTGGATGACCACAACCACCCCATCGGCGTCCCAGCATAGGTATGTTTTTGACCAATCTTAACTTTAATATGCTGCTATCTGAAAAGATCCGGTTCCTGTTCAGAAACAACATGAAGAAGATATTAGAGATACCGATGTAATATAAGCCATTTTGTTTCATCGTCCATACAGGGCTGTTAAAGGTATTGACGCTGCCCTTGAGGATATAGAGAAGAACAAAGGCAAACTTTATGATGCAGGGGTCGAGATGTATGCCTCAAATTGTTCAGGGAGAAAGGTTTTATGTTTGAACCAATAGAATCATAATCAGCTATATTTCTGCCATTAACAATTATTTTTCCAGTTTATAAATTACATTTGTTTGAGATGGAAACACTCGGCCTGGCTACTGCTTATTTCTTCGTTCAATATTTTAAGATTTACATTGAAATACAACATTGAATATGTATAATCATGGAGAAGTCTTGGAAGAACATTAACAGGTCGGTGCGCATTTTTCGGATAATCAGGTAGTCTTTCAGCAGCTTGATGAAATGCAGGTGCGGAAGGCAGTGCCGTGGCATGGGGGCAAAAAATAAGCAGGGAGACAAGATGACATTTCAAGAATGTATGGACTATATGAAAAGAAACCCAATCGGCTTCCTTGCTACAACAATAGGAAATAAGCCGCATGTCCGTCCGATGACTGTCTGGCTTACTGATGAAACAGGGATTTATTTCTACACATCCCGGGTCAAACCACTTGTATCACAGCTTGAAAATAACCCCAACGTTGAAATAGCATTTCACCAGCCCGGTACAACGCCGGATATCGATTCTATTTTAAGAATCTCAGGTCCTATAGAGTTCGTCGATGACATGGTAATACGTGCCCGTCTCTATGAGACATTTTCCTGGTTAAAAGAGATAGGAACCGGGAGACCGGACAGTCCTACCATCGTTGTGTTCAGAATCCCGCGGGGACAGTTCAACTATTGGACATGGGAAAATAATGTCAATCCAGGGCCATGGGCTGAATTTCCATAAAAGCTCTGCAGAATACGGTTCAACTTTCTTCCCGTTATCAACAACTTAGGCCAATGAAGCCTTCAAGCATCACAAATACAAGACTACACCATACATATTCCAGGAAACTTATAAGTGCCAAATGAAATACGCAAATCCTTGGCAGCTTATTTCCTAATCCTGCGAGCTGCAGCTGCCTTCCCGAAAGAGACAAAACCAAATGTTCCTGGATTTTAGTGAATTCAAATAGTAATAAGTACATTTATCCTTTCTGATAAACTTTTTTGTTCATTTTAGAAAGTAGAAATAGCCTTCTCAGTGTGATACATTCTTCATTCTGGAGATAATATGAATATTCAAGACAGAAAAATAGATATGGTCGTTTTTGATTTCGGGGGTGTCCTGGCTGAAACAGGATTTGAAGAAGGATTGAGGGCTGTTGCGATGCATAATGGGTTAGACGAAACGGCCTTTTATAATCTGGCTTATGACTTGATTTATTCGACAGGATATCTGACGGGCTACATTGAAGAACACGCCTTCTGGCAGGTAATTCGCGAAAAAACAGGCATCGAAGATGAAGACTCAATACTACGTGATGAAGTCCTCTCACGATTTGTTCCGCGGCCCTGGATGTTTGATATTGTGAAAAAACTCAAAGCAAATGGTATCGGAACTGCTATCCTCAGCGATCAAACCAATTGGCTCGATGAATTAAACGAACTATACGATTTTTTTAAATATTTCGATGTTGTGTTTAACAGCTATAATCTTAAAAAAAGTAAGGTGGACCCTACCCATTTTTCAGATATTATCATACGTCTGAATTGTGCACCGGAGAGGCTTCTTTTTGTAGATGATACTGAGGCACATTGTGCAACTGCACGCAGGATGGGCATGAAGGCAATCCACTTCATTGACCGCTCTTCCTTTCTCGAAACTATAGTCCGGTTTTGCCCTATTATTGCAGTTGACCGGGCCGGCAAATAAAGCATCTTGTCCGGAGGAAATTTAAACAAGGAGGAAAAGATATGATTAGACATGTAGTTCTCTGTAAGTTTCGTGCCTCAGCATCCGAAGAAAAACGTGAGAATGCCGTAAATACGCTCCGTGCTTTAGGGCAATCTATTCCCGAGGTGCGGGAATGGAGTATCGGCAGGCAAGCCCTGCCTTCAAGTACTGCTTATGACCTGGCAATAGTTTCAGGTTTTGAGAATGCGGAAGCATTAGAGAGGTACAGGAATCATCCCGATCACATCAGTATAAAAAATCTTCTGACTGAAATAGCGGAGATGGCTGTCGTTGATTATGAATGTTAGTTAAAACGGGAAGGTTAAACACAATAACCAAGAAATGGCATAGTCTGAGTCTCACTGACATCCATGTTCGCTGGTTTCATCCAGTAATGTGCAACTGCTTTGATATACCGTTTTCGAGGCCTTGGAGGTGCTACGCGCAATCTTGCCATTCTCACTTTTGTTGAAAAAAAGAAGAACGATATGTTATCAAAGCCTTTTTGAAATCGAGTTTTTAAAATTAAACCCGATATACAATATTACAATTGGTATTCAATTATATTGCTGTATGCAGAAATTTATAGCCATGTGTCATACCAGGATTATATTCTCAGTTATGTTCTTTTATGTTAATCTCTCTATAGCCCGAAATGAAAAGGCATGGTGCTCGATGAAAAGCAGGGTATCGTGTGTTTGAGTTTATTGGTATTCGTCAAAAAAGAAAGGAGAAGAAAATGGAAGGAAAGCGAGTAAGGGATAGCCTTACTGTCCTAGCACAGATAATGAACCCGCTAGATGCGAATCCTGCCGGGAACGTTCATGGCGGTGTTATTATGAAACTTATTGATACGATTGGGGGAGTTGTTTCGGTCCGACACGCAAGGGCCAATGCAGTGACCGCTTCAATAGACCGATTGGATTTCCATTATCCTTTATTCGTCGGAGACTTAGTATCCCTGCAAGCCAGCCTCAATTATGTAGGAAAGACTTCCATGGAAGTGGGTGTCCGAGTGGAGTCTGAAAATCTCATGACTGGCGAGAAACGTCATATAGCTTCTGCCTACATGACTTTTGTGGCACTTGATAGAAATAACCGTCCCATGCCATTGCCTCCGTTGATATTGGAAACAGATGATGAAGTAAGAAGAAACCGGGAAGCAAAAGAGAGGAGGGAAAGGCGTCTTGCAGAAAAGACAAAGGAAAAACAATGCCAACTCGATCCCAACAAGGGGGAAACCCACCGGGCCGGCCCTTGACAAAGAACAAATGGGATGGGATAGATCGTTGCCCAACAAGGCAATCCAGCATACCCACTAAGTTCACCGCTATATTTTGTATGTTACATTTCAAACAGTAATCTTTGTCCTTAGGAAACTGGCACTGGGGAAGATATTGACAGTTTTAAGGGAAGAATTACGAAAGAGAGGTATTTTCACCATTAGTATGAAAGGACGGGTGTCGAACGGTTTGAGCAGAATCATTCAGGATCACATGAAGATTGTTGAGATAAGGCAAATCGATACCTGGAAATACTATGGCCATGAAGAGCCGACAGACTACATTATTGCAGAATGGCAAGAGGATTAATGAGTAAGTAAAGCGAATCGATGTAAAACACTTCTCGCTAATGCTTGAGTTGCGCTACATTTCAAACTACTATCCGCAGTTTTTCATAACATACCCAATGCAATAGTCGCGCAGCCCCTGTCTGTCAATTAGAAAAACCGGGAACGTCTTGACACATTTTTTCTAATTTTCTACAATAAAGATCGCTATCAAAGGTAAATTTAAAATACAATTTTGCCGGTTATGGATTAAAGTTTTTACGCCTGTCCTCTCTTGACGGGGGCTTCATGAGATACGCTTCACGGATTTACCCGCTCACGAGAAAAAGGAGGGTCACAAAGATTGGCAGACAAAGTGATTGAGAAAGAAGACGCAAATATATTTAAGGATGTCTTGAACGCCCAGCAGGCACATTGGGAGAAAACATTTTCTGAAAAGGCTGACATGTTTGGTGTCAACCCGAGCTATCCTGCCTGCAAAGCGATGGAACTGTTTAAAAGAGAAGGCAGGACAAGAATTCTGGAGCTTGGCGGCGGTCAGGGACGCGATGCTCTTTTTTTTGCCCGGGAGGGTTTTAAGGTTGATGTGCTGGATTACAGCAACAAAGGGCTCAGAATAATCAGGGAAAAGGCGCAAAAACTTGACATCTCACAGTCCATCAAAACATTGCAGCATGATATAAGGCATCGCCTTCCTTACAGGGATGAATCCTTTGACTTTTGTTTCTCCCACATGCTTTACTGCATGGCACTGACAACCGTTGAGCTTGAATTCCTCTCGCAGGAAATCAGCCGGGTGCTTCAGCCCGGAGGGTTGAATATATACACAGCCAGAAATATCAGCGATGTCCACTACCGGACAGGAATTCATCGTAATGAGGATTTGTGGGAGGTCGGGGGTTTTGTTGTCCACTTTTTCAGCAGGGGAAAGGTGGAACATCTGGCAAAGGGATATGATATAATAAACATTGAGGAATTTGAAGAAGGAGATCTTCCCAGAAAACTTTTTCTTGTAATCCTCAGGAGACACAATCGGTTTTAACATGAATATGAATGGAGAAAAGCGTCTTGCCGTCACCTTGTTCGTGACAGTTCTTATACTGGCCGCTGAGGTTGTAGGCGGTTATTTAAGCAACAGCCTCGCCCTCCTGAGTGACGCAGGGCATATGGCCACTGATGCCCTGGCAATAGCTCTGGGTCTTGTAGCTGCCCGCATCAGCAAAAAACCTTCGGACAAAAACGCTACCTTCGGTTACCAGAGGGTCGGTCTTCTGGCAGCACTCATCAATGGTCTGAGCCTTCTTGTTATCGCTTTCCTTATATTTTACGAATCTTGTCAGAGATTCATGTCTCCACCGGCAATAGATATACCTGTAATGCTCGGAATCGCCGTCCTTGGTCTGACAGGCAATCTTATTATGGTCTTTATCCTCGGTAACAGCCATGAAGATCTCAATCTCAAAAGCGTCTGGCTCCATGTCCTCGGTGATACCCTTTCTTCCGTAGGGGTCATCATCTCAGGCATTATCATCTACTTCACGGGGTGGGTATATGCAGACCCTATCGCAAGCGTCCTTATCGGCGGGATTATTATCTGGGGGGGTGTCAGGCTGGTCCGTGATACAATCTCTATTTTTCTTAACATGACTCCCAAGGGGTTCAGCGTGGAAACTCTGGTGCAAAATATTATCAACATGCCGGATGTTGTTGATATTCATGACGTCCATCTCTGGCCTGTAGCCCACAACCATATTGCCTTTTCAGCACATGTGCTCGTAGATGACAAAACCCTCAGCGAGGCAGAGGCAACAAAGATGAATATTGAAACAATGCTTAGAGAAAACGGGGTGGATCACAGCACCCTGCAAATCGAGAGCACCTCCACAACCTGCGACAACGGCCTTTACTGCCAAGGGAAACCTGAAACCCGCGACAAAGAGCATAATCATAATCACTAACAGGGGGAAAGTGGATTTTTGAACTTAGAAGCTGCCTGAAGCTCTCCGGCATTAATATCTTTATGAATTAAGATATTTAATTGCTTTACCGATATCCTCCCTCTTCCCGATCAGAAGAAGCATGTCATCTGTTTTCAGGATAAAGGACGGCCCAGGATTCTGGACGATGCTTTCTCCACGCTGAACAGCAATCAATGTGGCGCCTGTTTTCTGCCTCAGGTTAAGCTCCCTGATTGTACGGTCCTTGATCATGGAATCCTTTTTGATGTAATAGGTTGCTGTTTCAATATGCGTCAAAAAAATCTGGTTTTCGTCAAGAAATCTCTTTGTAACTTTTACGCTCCTTAAGGCTTTATAACTGTCCCTTCGGATAATATCGATATGATCCATAATGAGATTAGTCGGCACATTATAATAATGGAGCACCTTTGAAAATATCTCTACCGATGTCTCGAACTCTTCGGGAATCACCTCATCAGCGCCCAGTTTAATAAGATCGTTTACTTCGGAAATATAACGGGTTCTAACAATAATACACAAATCAAGGTTTTCATGCCTTGCAATCTGCACTATCCTCCGCGTTGCCGAAGGGTCGGAAATGGCTATTACAAGGACCTTAGCCGTTTTTATACCCAATTTATGAAGCAGGCCTATGCTTGTGCCGTCACCATAATAGATGGGTTCCCCTCTTTTTTTCATCGTTCTCACGGTCCTGGCATTGGTCTCCAGCACAACATAGGGGATTCCGGATTCCTTTAAAACTTTTCCAAGGTTCTCTCCATTCAATCCAAAACCTACTACAATAACATGGTCTTCGGTTCTTGCAGGATAACGTTCCCTTCCAGCCGCTCTTGTGTGGAATTTATCAATAATTTTTGCGATCCGCCCGGATGCAATCCATTCGGAAACCGGAGATGATATATTCATCATCAAAGGAGTTAAAATCATAGTGATTACAGACGCTGATAAAAATGCCTGATACAGGTCTTCATTTATAAGCCCGTTTGTTTTCCCGGCTATGGCAAGAATAAAGGAAAATTCGCCGATCTGAGAAAGATAGAAACCTGTTCTGATTGAAATACCAAGTGACTGGCGGAAGGCAAACAATGAAGCGGCGGTTGTAATAATTTTTATCAGGAGAACTATGATAACCATAACGATAACAACAATCAAATTAACCTTAATGTAACTAAGATCGGTCAGCATGCCTACTGAGATGAAAAAAAGTCCGATGAAACTCTCTTTAAAAGGCAGGATATCGGAGATTGCCTGAGATGAATACTCCGATTCTGAAATTATTACACCGGCAAGAAAAGCCCCGAGTCCAAGGGAAAGACCCATTAAAGAAGTCAACAAGGCTGTTCCTATACATAAAAATATTATGGTAATGATAAATAGTTCACGAATCTTTGTATGCACAATTTCATGCAATATACGGGGAATAATCCATCGTGCACCCACCAAAGTAACGCCGACAACAAAAAATGCCTTAAGCAGGACAAAGGATATACCTTTTATACCGCCTGAATTTCCAGCAAGGACCGGCACAAGCAACATAAGCAATACTATGCATAAATCCTGAAAAATGAGAATTGTTAGTGAAGCGCCCCCGTAAGGCGTGTTCAATTCCGCCTTGTCAAAAAGCAGCTTCATCACAATTGCGGTGCTGCTTAAAGAAATGAGAAACCCATGAAAAACGGCATCATTCAGTTTCTGCCCCAGAAAAAGGGAACTCAACATTGTTGTAGCGCCGATTGTCAGTAAAATTTGTAATGTACCTGCACCAAATACAAGAGTGCGTAACGATATCAACTTTTTTAAAGATAATTCAAGGCCTATTGTAAACATGAGCAGGACGACCCCTAATTCAGCAAGCGTCTCCACTTCATTAATATCTTTGATAATTTGGAAACCGGAGGGCCCGATTATTACACCTGCAACAAGAAAACCGACTATGGATGGAACATTAAACCTGCCAAGGATATATACCACGGCAGCCGATATGCCGATGATGATCACCATTGCCTGTAAGATTTCAAGCTGCATGATTACATAGTATTATAAAGCATTTCTATGATATGATAAAGCATGTTACACATCATAACATCCCTGGCCGCAGTGTTTCGTCTATACAGCAAATGCCCGAAATGCGGTGAACCCCAGCGGTTTGAAGGCAGGAAAAAGGGCGATACAGTTATCTGTAGAAAATGTAAAGAGAAATTTGTTTTAAAGAAATGATCCTCATCCTGGGAGGCCATCTGTTCAGAACTTCACAGGTTTGCCGTTAACCGGGGACCTTACGCCCGGTCACATTGCAACTTCCCGGTTATCCTTAACACTGATCCAATCGCGGTATCTTTCCTTTCCTCCCCTGACCCTCAAAGTCAGACATCGATACCCCTGTGTCTCAACTCTTCGGTTTTCCTCTGAGAGCATTCTTCGCAGCGGAATTCAGGCGCTGCATCATACGTCTTGTCATATCCCTTTGTCCTGATTATGCGATAGCCCCTTGCCTTCCGGCCGCAATCCGTGCACAGGACAGTGTCTTTTACCTCCCACTGAATAGAAAGACTGTCTGATGTAAAAATAATTTTATCGACCCAGAAGAATATGAGACCGCCTATGAAGTTTGCAATAACCGTTCCTGTAATTTTATCCAGGCAGGAAAGGGTTACAAGAACACCTGCGAGTATAGGGGTGGAAAGTTGCCAGCGAACAAGATACATGCCGTAACGTTTCCAGCTTACCTGTGCCATATCAGACAACCTTTTCCCCTGTAATAATCTCGTATATATCCACCTGCTCTTCAAGAAGATCAAAGGCTATACAAGGGGTGCATGTAAAGTTGTAAAACTTTTGTGCACGGTTCATGACAGCAGCGGTTGCACCGATGCCTGAGGGACAATGCCTTGAAATCCATTCCATGACTATGAAAGCTCGGTTAACGGCCTCACCTACAATATCACGCATGGCATAACGAGGATGACCGATAAGACCGAGGTATATGTTGCCCGAATTTATCGAGATTACAAGGTTATTCCGGTGAATCACTTTACTGGCATGGATCGCCGCTTCAAGAGCCCTGTCTGCGTGGTCTGCTCCGGAAAAGAAACATAAAAAACCATCCCCCACATATTTCACGGGGATTCCGTCATACTTCAACACAGATTCGGTAAGATGATAAAATATAACATTGGCATGATCGGCAATCTCCCGTGAATTCACCGACATTGAAAATCGGGCAAACCTATTCATGCCGGAACAAAAAACTGTTGCGTCGAAGGTACCGCTCTCTCTGTCCGTCAGACCGAGCAGGTAATCGGTGCTTACGTCAAAAAACCTGGCCATTTTCATGAGGGCAGGCAGATCAGGAGAATTAGCCCCTTTTTCCCACTTGGATACAGCCTGAGGGCTTACCTGAAGTGCATTTGCCAGGTTTATCTGCTTGAGCCCGTGTTTCTCTCTCAGAATCCGTATTTTCTGTCCCAGATCCATAACACACTAAATCTATAATAAAACAATATTATTTTCAACGAACCGTGGGTTCAAATAAATCTACTTCAGGTTGATAAAAAAATATATCGATTGCATAGACATGCTTCCTTGCATGAGGGATAAGGTTCCGCACATTATCAAGGCAATATTATTTTGACAAAAAGCCCTGCTTTAGTATAATGAATTTATACAGCCCTATAATATTTGATGGAGGTAATAAGCATGAAAAGGACTTTATTGATTGTTACAGTTTTGTGTATCGGTATCATTTTTGCTGCAACAGCTTTTGCCCAGGAAAAGCCGGCAGCAGCACCGGATAAACCGGTGAAGATTGAGCGGCCTTTCAAGGCAAAGAAGGGCGGCGGTGAAGTCCTGAGGGTTGATGTGGCTGAGAATATTCTCGTTGTACAGGGAAAAAAAGGCGAAGAAATTTTTGACATCAAAAACGTAAAATGGAGAGTCTACAAAAACGCCGAGGAAGTAAAGGCCGGTGATTTTGTGGTCATCGCCTTTATAGATATGGATGGCAGGAAAGTCGCTAAAAGGATAATTAAAAGCAAAAAACCGGGCGAAAAAAGGACTGTTTTAAAGGAAAATGAATCAAAACCCTTGCCTGACGCATCAACAGCGCCGACAAAGAAATAATCATAATCACATTAAACAGGTCAATGTTATATGGACTGAATTGAAAAAAGCTGCTGGTTGATCAGGCTGCTGCGGCATATAGGACATTTGCCGGGTTTTGTCAGACGAGTTCTTTTTATAAAAGCAAAGCCGCACTTTTCGCATTGTGCCGGGACAACCGTGAGACGCTGATTGTTCTTGTTTAAGGTCTTGCGTATATGTTCGAGATGACTGCTTACATCCTTCTCCTGAATCCTGAGATATATAGATATATCCTTGGCTGATAAGGTATTTTCTTCAAGCAGGGAAACAATATATCTGCGTATTGTATTGTAACGTTCAACAGGTGTTGGCGGCTCTTTAATCTTCTTTATCATTTAAGCCTGTATTAAAATGCAATATCTTGTGGAGGCAAATACCGTAACATTTTTAATCCCCGCGGCAACAACTGCAGTGGATATCGAATATTCAGTTTAAAAGCCCTTATTGCTTCAATGCCTTTGCACGATATTGAATGTATGCGTCGCGCATAGCCACGTATGGGTCAATTGCGGCCCCTTTAAGGGTCTCGTAGTCCCCAATGTGAAAAGATGTGGTATTCACTGCTTCGTGGGCATAGATTCCTATATTCACCGGATTGATCCACTCCGAACCGCCGAGATATGTCGTTGGTTTAAGGGCCCAGTCACCGCCCCATCCAACAGAATCACGGGCACTGGAAGGGCCTAAAAACGGCCAGACGAAATAGAAACCATGACCGATACCATATTTGCCAAGTGTTTGCCCGAAGTCAGCATCACGACCCTTAATATTGAAACACTCTGTTGCACAGTCTCTCAATCCGCCGACACCGATTGTGGAGTTAATAAGCAATTTGGCCAGTTCAATCCCTGCGTACCCCGGCCTTCCTTGAAGAAAATTATTCAAAATACGAATGGGTGCCCTTATATTTTTATAGAAGTTACTGAACAAACCCCTGATGCCTTCCGGCAGAACATACTTATAGCCTGTTGCAACAGGCTTTAATGCCCAAAAGTAGACTTTATCATTAAAGTGATATATGGCTCTGTTCCATGGCTCCAGGGGATCGGCAACGTGAGGTCCTTCACCGCTGACCACTTGCTCCTCGGTAACATTGCCATATTCATCAGATGGCTCTTCCCTGGCTGCGGGCTTATTCGGCAATGCATCGTCTGCACTCTTTTCCACTATTTGTTGTTCTTCGGCAACACCTGCTTCCGGGCTCCGGGCAGGGCCTGCTGCATATACGGTCGAAAAACCTATAATTAAGTGGAACAGGAATATCAGGCAGGCCATTTTTTCAATGGGAAAATATATTATTTCAAAATACTGTATTAATCCCCGGCAATTCATTTTTTATCAACCTTCTTGCGCAAGGTCTCAAGCAGCGTTTCCGGGGGGTTGTTTCCGAGTATCTCCCGGAATTGGGTACGGTAGTTGCTGATCAGACTTACCCCTTCGATCACCACATCATATACCTTCCACGCATTGTCCTTTTTAATAACCCTGTAAAATATCGGTACCGGACCACTCTTTGTCATAATAACACTCTGGACCTCTATAGTAGTTTCGGAAAGAGGTACTTCCTTGGTGAAGTTTACCTGTTCATCGGTGTAGGCTGTAATTTTTTCGACATAAGCATCTTTAAGGATTGTCTTATATAACTCAACAAATTCTCTACGCTGTTCCGGGGTAAATTTGTTCCAGTTCAACCCCAGCGTCCTCTTTGAAAGCTCTACAAAATCAAAGAGCTTATCAGCGGCGGCAACAATCCTCTGCTCTTTCACTTTTTTGCCTGCCTCCCCCTTGAGCTTCGGATCGCGCATCACCTCGATAACACTGTTTACATTTGTCTTCACCGTATCGAGGGGGATACCTGCAAGTACATTGAGGGGAAGTATCAATATCATCAGAAGTATGATTTTATAAATCCGTTTTTTCAATATATCCTCCCTGGTTCTTTGGTGTTTTTTGTATTGTAGGGTCTTGTTCGGCTATTTCTTCGCATCCCCAAATGCATACTTGCCTATAAGATCTTCAATATCCGCCGGCACTGATGTCTGTGTTATGAATCCGCCCTGTTTAATCGGTTCCCCGGATCCGCCCGGTTCAATCTTTACATATTTATCACCGATAAGCCCCGAGGTCTTTATAGTTGCTGCTGCATCATCGTATACCTTCAGGCTTTTATTTACTGTCATTTCGACAACAGCCATCTGTTTATCCGTGTCAATATTAAGATTTTTAACGCTTCCAACTTCAAGTCCGTATACTTCAACTGCGCTGCCGACCCTTAAACCCGATGCCGAGACAAACCTGGCATAAAGTGTATACGTATCATCTCCAAATAAGGAAACCTTGCCAAGTTTCACCGTCATATAGCCCACACATATAATACCAATCACAACAAAAATACCAACAGCCGTTTCCATTGAATATTTTTTCATTAAACCCTACCTCCGGCATCGCATCGATACGTTGCGATAATTTCCTGTTTTGCTTCAGCTCTCTTGATAATCTGTTCAATCTCGTCGTCAGGATAGACCTCCGTTACTCCTGCATGTATATAGATATCGAAACATTCTCCGCTGCCTATTTTTGTCCCGGTCATACTTTCAATGCTCTCAAGAGTTCCCTGGCGCAAATTTTTAGCAAAACCGGCCACAAGTTCCATTGCCTCATCTGACGTTGTGTGAGGAAATACGGTAACTATCTGATCTCTGCTGTGGCGTGCGGAAAAACCTCCTATAGGATTAAATTGCCTGTTTGTAAACTCTCCAAGGAGCTTGAGGATTTCCAGTGATGCCTGATGTCCCAGTGCGGCGTCCAGCAAATTCAGCCGAACACTGAAAACAGCGGCTGAAACATTCGTTGTCGTGGCTGTACTTCCAAGCATCCCGGTATAATGCACCCTGAAAGCTTCTCTGGAAAGCAGACCCGTAAGCTCATCCTGAAACCCTTCCAGGCTGCGGAGAAACTCATCAATCAATGGTAGCTTCATTTTAGAAGCTTCACCATATGTCCCTTCAAAACCAACTCCTCCCTCCCAGAGTATAATAATTCGATCAGAGATAAAAAATACATCCGGGATATCATGGCTGATCATGACAGCGGTGAAGCCGAATTTTTTCCTGTAATGTGTAATCATGCTCAGGATCATGTTCTTCCTGATAGGGTCCTGACCGGTAGTCGGCTCGTCAAAAAGTACGATTTTCGGATCTGTCACCAGTGCCCTTGCCAGAGCTACCCGTTTCTGCATCCCGCCAGAGAGTTCCGAAGGATACTTCTTTAAGGCTTCGGTAAGTTCCAGGTCCTCAATCCTTTTCAATACCCGTTTTTCGATCTCTTTTTTGGTGAGGTCCGTGGTCTGACGCAGCGGAAATGCAACGTTATCAAAAACCGTCATGGAATCAAGGAGAGCATTGTTCTGGAACAGGTAGGAGATATTGCTTCTGTATGCTTCCTGTTCAGTCTTGCTCATCTTATCGATAGGCTTTCCCTGAAAATAAATGGCGCCTTCGTCAGGTTTGAGCAGTCCGATAATATGTTTAAGGAAGACGCTCTTTCCGGTTCCGCTCTTTCCGATAATTGTTGTTATCTGGTTTTCATAGATACTGGCATTGACATTGTTCAGTACAATCTTATCATTGAACTGCTTTGTAATGTTTCTGAATTCTATCAAAGGCACATTTTCCATAGCCGTTCCTACATAAGAAAAGAGGTTACTATATAATCAGCAATAAGTATCATCACACACGAGATCACCACAGCCGAGACAGTGGCAAGTCCCACGGCCTTCGCTCCGTAGCCGTCATTCCGCATATGGCAGAAATAGCCCTGGAAGCAGCATATGCATGAGACAATCACGGCAAAGACAAGGGCCTTTATAAAACCTCCCCTGACATCCACCATATTTATAGATGACTGGACCCGGTAAAAATATGTCCCTGCGTTCGTACCAAGCAGGAGAACCCCCGTAAAATATCCTCCCAGTATTCCAATCAGGTCAAAAAAGGATGTGAGCAAAGGGAAGCTTATGATTGAAGCAGCTACCCTCGGGCTGATAAGATAACGAACAGGATCGATCCGCATAGAATACAGGGCGTCAATTTGCTCAGATATACGCATAATGCCGATCTCTGCAGTCATGCCGGAACCTGCCCTTGCAGTAATCATAATGGCCGTCAGGACCGGGCCCAACTCCCTGATAAGGGACAGCGCTACAGCAGATCCGAGAGCCCCTACTGAGCCGAACTTCACCAGGGTGTAGAAGAGCTGCAGCCCCATTACCATACCGGTGAAAAGACCCACGAGCATAACAATCAGGGATGATCTGGCGCCGATATAATAAACCTGTTTTACTATCTCAATAAATTGCTTTTTACGGAAAATATTGAAAAAAGCCAGAGAGAAGAAAATAACCATTGCACCCATATTACCCAACAGACCTAAGGTCTTCTTGCCTGTATAAGGGAAAACGAGTGTTAAAGGGTTACTGCGCCACCGTGAACGTACTTCTGCCAAATATCCTCCGCTGTCTTTCTTTCTGAGTATCTAAATTAATTAAACATTTTAACCATAATCTTTCAATGGTGCAACTTTTTTTTACAAAATTTCCCCTGTGGTGAACTTTTCCTGAACCATCTTACCCTTATAATGCATTAGAACCTATTCCGGCTGAAGTCGGGGTACAGGCAGATCACCCCTCTTCGTACATAACCTCTTCTTCTCTTACCACTTCGCCCTTGACAAAGGTCAGGAGCTCCTGCAGCACAGGAAGCACATCCGTCCTGAACCTGCCGGCAACAAGAACATACATGATGTCATCGCCAATCTTCAGCTCCCCCTGGTTTATCCACGCCTTAATTTCCACTATGCCGTCTCTTTTTTTCATATCATTTATGCAGGATTCAAGTTTTTCTTTGTCAAAGGAAAGCTTCATACCTCTTACAGGTTTTCCGTTCTTTGCAGTCGCCCTGACTACACCGTTATGGGCAAGCATCATACCTAAAGATTCCGGATCTGCATGCGCCTTTATTTCGCGTATCCATTCATCTATCATATCGAACCTCCTTTAAATTTATGTAAATAAATCTTTTTTTACCTGTATGGCAATATTAAGAAGCATGGTAAGTATCAAAAAACCCACACCGTATATACCTATACTTATCATTATTTCAGGCAATGTCGGCAAATAACCCGATATTTCTCCCAGAGGCGAAGGGATAAAGCCTGTTACAATAAGACCTATCCCTTTTTCGATCCAGACTGAAATAATAATAGCGATACATGCTGCGATTATAACATGCTCATTTCCACTGGTTTTAGGGTTAACCAGGAAAAAGGCTGCTGCCCATGCAAGTATGATGGAAAACCACATACACAGGACAAGCAAATGCTGTCCTGACCGGCCAAACAGGATACCCTGAAAATATAGCACGTGCTCGGGAATATTGCTGTAAAAGACAGTAAACAACTCAACAAGAAAAAGAAATATATTTACGATCAGGGCATAGGTAACAATTTGCACCATTTTTCTAATCGCCTCCTGGCCGGCATCGAAGCCTGATTTCATTCTCATAATAATGCACACAAGGATGAGAAGCGCAGGGCCTGATGCAAAAGCTGATGCGAGGAATCTCGGGGCAAGGATTGCCGTTAACCAGAACGGGCGTGCTGCAAGCCCTGCATATATGAATGCCGTTATTGTATGTATGCTTATTGCCCACGGTATGGAAAGGATAATAAGGGGTTTTATCCACCGGGGCTGGGCTTCTGATTTACGCTCCGATTCAAGACACTGCCACCCGATAACAATATTCAGTATCAAATAAACGGACAGGACAATCATATCCCAGAAGAGTATTGACCGGGGCGAGGGATAAAAAAACACATTAAACACACGGGCAGGTTCACCAAGATCAACAAAAACAAAAAGTATGGCCATTATAACAGCAGATACTGCAAGAAATTCTCCCAGTACCGTGATGCTGCCGAATGCCTTGTAGTCATGAAAGTAATAGGGCAGTATTATGATTATTGCCGATGCTGCAACGCCTACGAGGAAAGTAAAGTTTGCAATATAGAGTCCCCATGAGACATTCCTTCCCATACCGGTTATGCCCAGACCGTATTTCAGCTGGAACAGATAGCAGATAAAACCTGCCAAGATGAAACCGGTGAAGACACTTATCCATGTCCAGTATTTTTTACTTCCTCTGAGCGCCTTCTCAATCATATAACCCCATATTTTCCATTAGGATAAGTATCGTGTCAAGTTGTCCCCGGCAAACACGCTTATTGCGCTCCGGCGGCGACCTTCGCTCGCTTTAGGCTCCGGGCTACGGTTTAATCGCGAAGGAAGTGCATGAGCGACAAAGACCGGGCTTCCTCGCTTCACGACGGTTTGCTCAGGATAACCCGACACCGTTCTAATAACATATTCCGGGATAACCTCCATTTATGCTCAGTCAAAATCAATCGTACTTCAAAATCCGCTTTATACATGTTTAAATCCGCATGAAGCAGGTTAACCTTCACAGTAAATAATATACAACAGGCTCGGTACCGAGGTGCGCCCTGCGCCGGATACTGTATCTACCGCTTAACAGTGTTTTCACAATTGACCGGGACACCCGGATATCCCCGAAAGTCAGTGCCTTCTGACTGCAAGCATCAACACATGCCGGTATAAGACCCTTTGACAGTCTCTCTTCGCAAAAATTGCACTTTTCAACAACACCTTTCATCCTCGTCGGAAAATCCTCGTTTATGCTTTTAATAAAGGTTCTGGGGTCTCTCCAGTTAAAACTCCGTGCGCCGTATGGACAGGCAGCCATACAATACCTGCACCCGATACACCGGTGATAATCCATCATAACAATCCCGTCGTCTCTCTTCCATGTCGCCTTTGTCGGGCATACCTTCACGCAGGGAGGATTCTCACAGTGGTTGCACAGGACAGGGACAGGAGCTTTCAGCAAAATCTCTCTCGTAAAAGCATGTGCCTGGTCCTGAAAGACCTCTTTGTACGGAGTGGTCCATATCCACTTGATCTCATCCTTAGGATTGCCGAAATCGGGTATATTGTGGACACGGTTACATGCATCAATACAATCCCTGCAATTATCCTTTTTCGAACATGAATCAACATCGACCACCATGGCCCATTTTTGTAATGTCAATTTTTCTGACGGCAAACCTTCTTTTGCAGACAAGGTTTTAGTCAAAAGATCTGCAAGAGGCTGGGCTGCCAATCCCGCAAAAGACAACCCGGCAAATTTCAGAAAACTTCTCCTATCCATCCTTCCTCTTTTGTTCGTAATGCACAGCTTCCTCGGCGAATGGTTTTAATATACGGTTTAATCCCGCTTAATACTGGACATAGTGTTGCCCATTCACTAAAGATTTCTGAGTAATTTAAACATGTTTCATTAAAGTTACTCAGTAACAAATCGCCCTGGAGGGGCGTGGTTCGCTATTCACTATTCACTATTCACTGCCTTCTCAGCATACGTCTTTGGCACATTATGGCAATCCCAGCAAACAGGTTTTACGCCTGCATAGTCATGGCATCTGTCGCAGAATTCAGCCTTGCTTGAATGACAGCCCATGCATGTACCTGCAAGGCTGATTACATGAGTTTTGCCGTCACCCCCTGTGTACGTTCGTTCACCTTTTCTTACTGCAACCTTTTTCCAGTAATTCAATAAATCCATGTGCTTTGCTTTCATATACCGTGTATCTTCTACACATTCTTTTGCATCTGCCGGAACCTTCAAGTCGGGCACATAACCTGCCTTTCCGGTAATGGCATTATACCAGAAAGGGGCCAGCATTATTATTAGAAATAAAATAATACCGGTGATTATCTTCCCTGTATCATACATAGATCTTCGTTCTTCGGCCTTTACTTTTCACTCCAGAGGTTCTCCCCGCAGATTTGTCGTCCTTTCTTTTTCCCCTTTCATAATAAGGGCGTTCCCCACAAGTTCATGGACACCGCAGACTTCCACGCCAGGTACCCAATATTCAAGGAGCGGCGGCAGGGAAGCCTTGTCTATTGCACACATACAGGCAAGCATATTTACGTCATGCTTCTCGCTTACATATTTTACAGCATTTGCCCTGGGGAAGCCTCCCCTTAATCTCATCTCAATATTCTCATCTGCGCCGAGGCCTGCTCCGCTTCCGCAGCAGAACGTCCGCTCCCTGATCGTGTTTTCCGGCATCTCGTAAAAAGCGTTACAGACATTGTTGATAACATATCTGGGCTCCTCAAAAAGACCCATACTCCTTGCAGGGTTGCACGAATCGTGAAAGGTGATCCTGTATTTGTCGTTCCGGCTCTTATCAAGTCTCAACTTATTGTTGTATATCAGGTCAGCAGTAAATTCCGCTATATGCACCATCTTGGCAGATTTTGCATTCCCGAACTTTGTCCCGGTAACCGGCGATTTCGGCTCTTCCATAAAACCTGCAGGGCCGTTAAATGTATCCATGTACTGATGAATCACTCTCCACATATGCCCACACTCACCGCCAAGGATCCATTTTACCTTTAATCTCTTTGCCTCCTCATAAATCTTGGCATTGAGCCTCTTTGCCAGTTCAGATGAGTGAAACAGGCCGAAATTGCCTCCTTCCGAGGCAAAAGCGCTCCAGGTGTAGTCAAGCCCTATTTCATGAAAAAGCATAAGGTAGCCCAGAAAGGTAAACCAGTGCGGACTGGCAAAATAATCGGCAGAAGGGGCAACAAAGAGGATTTCCGCCCCTTTTTTGTTGATCGGGGCTTCTATCGTAATCCCGGTTAAATCCTTCAACTCATCAAGGGCAAAATCAAATGTTTCTTTAAGCGCATGCGGCGGAACACCCAGATGGTTGCCTGTCCTGAACGAGTTCGATGCAGGTTCCACAACCCACTGTATATTACATCCCACAAGGTTCAGAAGCTCTCTTCCCATCATGGTAATCTCCGCCGTATCAATACCGTAGGGGCAGTAAACTGAACAGCGCCTGCATTCCGTACACTGGAAAAAATAGTAAAACCATTCTTTCAGCACCTCTTCCGTCAGGTCTCTTGCACCGGCAAGTCTTCCCAGGAACCTTCCTGCAACAGTGAAGTACCTCCGGTAGACAGACCGCAGGAGTTCTGCCCGGAGCACAGGCATGTTTTTCGGATCACCTGAGCCGATGAAGAAATGGCATTTATCGGCACAGGCCCCGCACCTGACACATATATCAAGGAAAAGTCTGAAAGATCGATGCTTTTTGAGAAGCTTTCCCATTCCTTCAATAATGATCTGTTGCCAGTTTTCCGGGAGCTTCCAGTCTATTTCGGCAGGCTGCCATTCACGCGGATTCGGAAGATCAAGGTATTCCTGATGTTTCAATGGGGCGCTGTAACAATACGTCCCTTTCCTGAACTGAATCTTCGGCTCTAGCCAGTTTTCTTCGTGAGCGGCATTATTTATATCTGCCAGCATTTCGTCAGGTTTCTTCAGTTTCTCTTCAGCCATTTCTTTCCCGCCTTTAGCCTCTTGTTTCTTGCCTCTTACCTCTTGTCTATCACCTGTCTTTATGTTCTATTGGCAGCCCCGCTTCTTTCATCGCTTCCCTGAAATCATCCTCCCATTCCTCGTAAGTATGCACTACCACAGGGTAATCCCAGGGATTGACATGCCTTTTCATGCGGCTGTCATTCTTCAGGTTTCTTGTGGGACTTAAAAAAACACCACCCATATGCATGAGTTTGCTGAAGGGAAAATAGGCAAAAAGAATGCTCACCAAAAAAAGATGCACGTAAAAGACAAGACCGGTTTCTTTCGGAATAACCGGGTGCAGGCCTACAATGCTCAGTGCAAATCTTTTTACCTCCATAATATCCACTTTATAAAAATACCTTAACAACATACCTGAAATACATATGCCGAAAACGAGCAAAAGGGCAAAATAATCAGCAGGGAGCGATATATAGCGAACATGAGGAGATGTTACTCTTCTGAAGAAAAGATATAAAAGTGCGGCAACAATGCATATATCAGTCATCAGCAGCGCCGGCAAGGCGATCTCAAAGACTCCGTCAGTCCTTTGAAGCCATGCTACGAATGACGGTATGGGCTCAAGAAAAAGCCTGAGATGTCTCATCAGGATCACCAGAAGCGACCAGTGAAAAACCAATCCTGCTATCCAGAGCAATTTGTTGCTGTTGAACAGGAGTTTCTGCCCTTCTTTCAAGTCCGCACAATCATTTCTGAAAAGTGAACGGAAAAAACATATCTCCATCGTCATGCGCCGTAATACCCCCCATCCGGTATATGGGCTTTCCGCGCTGCTTGCCTTGATCCAGGGGAGTGACTTCTCCTGTCCGCAAACCGTCGGAATAGAAAATGGAACAGGAGAGCGAGCCCATATGATAATACGATATATAAAACCGGCAATGAAGATGACAATCGCTGTATAAGGGATAATAATGCTGAAAAAATAATGCCATTGAAAGGAGCCAACCCCGAAAGATACGATAGATACAAGGATTATTATTGAAAGGAGGGAATATAGAACGCCCATGTTCATACTTATTAGATTATATACTGCAAAAGACATGTGTCAATCGTTTTTCAAACTGTTCTTTCGACTGACCCCGGGTTTATGAATCAATATATGTTTTACACTGCACAAGATATGAGATTGTCTTTGATATTTCATTCTGTTAAAATAGAATCTGTTTTAACTGAAACTACCTGGAGGGAAAGCGAAGATGGCCATACAGGCATCAACTGGTAACTGTATGTTTTGCAATGGTGTTTTTGCTGAAAACACAATGACAGGGCAAAGTAAACAATTAAATGCCAGGGAATCATGAAATAAAAGGAGGAATAACCATGGAAGGCGATAGGATTTCTTACCACGAGTCAGTCCGCAAAGTTTACGATAAGATTAAAAACGACAATATGAACAATATATGGGACAGATATGAAGCTCAGGGAATGGGCGGTAACCCTGACCAGAGATGTCCTTTCTGCCAGGGAGGGGTTCGGTGCGATCTCTGTTCAAACGGTCCCTGCAGGGCAGATGTGGCAAAAGACAAAAGGGGTGTCTGCGGCATCACCGGCGACGGCATGGCAATGCGCATGATGCTGCTGAGAAATGTAATGGGCGCTTCTACATACCATTACCACACCGAACAGACAATTAAAACATTGAGGGCTGCAATAAACGGCAGAGGGCCATTTGTTATTAAGGATCCGGAAAAATTAAGAACATTCGCAAAGAGATTTGATATACCCTCGGACCTTCTTCCTGACGACGAAATCGCAACGATGCTCTGCAATTACGTTGAAGCTGATTTTAACAGAAAATATGACGAACCGAGCTATATCGTGGAATCCCTTGCCCCGAAAGAACGCACAAACCTCTGGAGAAAGCTCGGCATAATGCCGGGCGGGATATACGGCGAGATGATGTTTGCCACAAGCTCGTGTCTCACAAACGTCGACGGGTATTATGCAAGCCTTGCACTTAAGGCAATGCGCCTTTCCATAGCCACGGCATATCAGAGCCAGATCGTAAACGAATACTGCCAGGACATTCTTTTCGGAATACCAAAGCCTCATAATATGCGCGTTGATCTGGGCGTTCTTGATCCTGATTATGTAAACGTCCTGCCAAACGGACATGAACCTTTTCTCGGCTTTACCATGGTGCAACTTGCAAGGAAACCTGAGTGGCAGGAAAAAGCCAGGGCTGTCGGCGCAAAGGGCATGCGGATAATCGCAAATATCGAAACAGGTCAGGAGATGATCCAGAGATGGGAGATGGATGATGTGTTCTACGGCTTCACCGGCAACTGGATCATGCAGGAGGCTATCTTTGCAAGCGGGTGCATAGACCTTTTTGCCTGCGACATGAACTGTTCCATGCCTGTTGACCCCTTATATGCCGAAAAATATAAATTCAAACTCATCCCGGTAAGCCAGCTTGTCGCCTTTGAGGGGGTAACGGACCGCATCAACTACGAGCCTGAAAAAGCCGAAGAACAAGCCGCGCAGCTTTTACAGATGACCATAGACAATTTTAAAGAACGCACAGGCACGGTAGAACCTGTCAGGCAGCTGCCCATGAGAGAAGCAATAGTAGGCTTTTCAACGGAAAGTATCCTTGATGCCCTGGGAGGCACCCCGGAGCCGCTGTTAAAGGTAATTGTCAACGGGACTATCCGCGGTGTTGCAGGCCTTGTATCCTGCACATCTCTGCGCGATTCAGGCCAGGATGTTCATAGCGTCCGTATTGCAAAAGAGCTTATAAAACGGGACGTGCTTGTCCTCTCAATGGGTTGCGGTAATGCCGCCATGCAGGTCGCAGGTCTGTGCAGCCTGGAGGCGAAGGAGCTTGCAGGCAACGGGCTTAAGGCTGTATGCGAGCTTTTGAAAATCCCGCCTGTGTTGAGTTACGGTACATGCACAGACACCGGTCGCATAGCCGATCTTATTGCCGCAATATCTTATTCTCTGGGAGGGGTTCCAATATCCGACCTTCCTGTTGCAGCCGTTGCGCCTGAATATATGGAACAAAAGGCAACGATCGACGCGGTCTTTGCCATTGCCTTCGGGCTCTATACTTATGTTAATCCTGTCCCTACAGTAACAGGAGGTCCGAACCTCGTAAAACTCCTCACCGAAGATTGTAAACAGGTAACAGGCGGCGTCATGAGTGTTGAGCAAGATCCGGTTAAGGCAGTAGATGGGATAATGGCACACATTGAAGCAAACAGAAAGAAACTGAATATTTAAAACCATTATTGACAGACAGTTT
>Ga0351904_1016_pt1 | contig 45785 bp, 39 predicted proteins | sample BONcelHT113001E3_FD_205826 | JGI IMG/M metagenome (GOLD analysis project Ga0351904, IMG submission 205826) | Enriched cells from coal bed in the Powder River Basin, Montana, United States - BONCAT cells T11 rep1 HSBNCT.T11.300.1.E3 ...
GAAGACGTTATTCCGGTTCTGGAAAAACTGCGGCCGGTGGGAGCGGTGCTTGCCCCCCTTGAGCTGGTTGGTTTTATTCCGCTGCTGCGGACCCTGGCTGCCATTGCTACCCAGATCGCCTATCGGACCGATATTCCCCGTCTGCGGGAACTGGCAGGCTCCGTCACCGGTTTTCCCGACATCCTCGATCCCCTCGAGCGTTCGCTCGATTCCGAGGGAAATATCCTCGATACCGCCTCGCGGCTGCTGTTCGATCTGCGGACCCGGAAACGCACCCTGACGGCACGCATCCGCAAACGGCTGGAGGAGATCGTCCGTGAGCGGGATATTACCGTATTCCTTCAGGACGACTTCGTTACCCAGCGGGGTGGGCGCTGGGTCATCCCGGTGCGGATGGATTCCAAGGGCCAGGTGCCGGGCGTGGTGCACGATGTGTCCAACTCCGGCGAGACCGCCTTCATGGAACCCCTGGAAATAATCGGGCTGGCCAATGAACTGGAGAACCTGACAGCGGAAGAAAAGGTGGAAGAGATCCGCATACTGCGGGAGATCTGCAGCTGGATCCGGGAAGATTCGGACCAGATCGAAGAGCAGTTGGCAATCCTCATCCACCTCGATCTGCTGAACAGTATCGCGTCTTTTGCGGACTCCATTGAAGCAGAGGTGCCCCGGATCGCGGTTGGTGTACCGTTGCGGCTGGTTCAGGCCCGCCATCCGATTCTGCTGCTCCTCCAGCGGGAGGGGAGCCTTTCCCGAACCGTGCCCCTGGATCTGTCACTGGGCGATGAAGATTCGGTCATGATTATTACCGGACCCAATGCCGGGGGGAAAACCATTGCCCTGAAGACCACCGGCCTGCTGTTTCTCATGGCCCTTTCCGGTATTCCGGTGCCGGCGCACGGCTCATCCTCCTTTCCCTTTATCACCAGTCTGCTGGTGGATATTGGTGACGAACAATCCATCCAGAGCAGCCTGTCCACCTTTTCCGCCCATGTGGCTAATATTTCTTCGATCCTCGGTCAGGCCGGGAAAAACTCGGTGATCCTGCTGGACGAATTGGGGACCGGCACGGAGCCGGTTCAGGGGGCGGCCCTGGCTTGTGCCGTGCTCCAGGAGTTGCAGGAGAAGGGCTCACTGGTACTGGCCACCACCCACCTGACCGACATCGTCGGTTTCGTCCACCGGCGGGAGGGGATGGTGAATGCCTCGATGGAATTCGATCGGGAAACGTTTACCCCCCTCTACCGTTTGAAACGGGGCGAGCCGGGGCAATCCCATGCCCTGGAGATCGCGAGAAAGTATGGCCTTCCGGGAAGCGTCATCGAACGGGCCCACGGCATGATCGGCAGGATGGAATCGGAGTTTCATTCGCTGCTGGATGACCTGAAGGCACAACGGCGGAAATACGAGGAGACACTGTCCGACCTGGAACGAAGGGTGCGGGAGGTTGCCGGGCAGGAGGCCCTGCTGGAGACCCGGCGGGCCGGATGGGATCGGGAGCGGCGCGAATCCCTCGAAAAGGCCTACCGCACTTCGAAGGACATCGTCGCCGGCGTGAAGCGGGAATTGAATGCCATTCTGGAGGAGGCGAAGCGGGAGCGGAGCCGGACTTCGATGAAGAAGCTGGTCGTTGTTGAAGCGCAGGTTGAAGCCAAGCTGCGCGAATTCGACCCGGCGTCTGGCCTCTCGATTGATCAGGTCCGCGAAGGGGATGCGGTTTTTGTCCGCACTATTGGATTTGATGCCGTGGTGCAGAAGGTGGATGTAAAAACCGGCCGCATCCGAGTGCAGGCGGCAGGCAAAGAGCTTGAAGTTCCTGTCACGGATCTCGGCAAGCGGACCGGTGCCGCGCCCCAGGCCGCGAAGAAATCGCGCCGAAAGGACGCCGAAGGAAAAGAAGCTGAAAGGGAAGAAACTCCCCTGCAACTCCACCTTATCGGTCTGCGGGTGGAAGATGCCCTCACCAAGCTGGAGCCGTTCCTCAATCATGCCTCCCTGGACGGGATCGGCGAGGTGCGCATTGTCCACGGCAAAGGGACAGGTGCCCTGATGCGGGGTGTCAGGGACTATCTGGCAGGACATCCCCTGGTGGCATCATTCCGGGACGGGGAGCCGTTTGAAGGGGGAGCCGGGGCGACGGTGGTGAAAATCAAGTGATAGGTGTCAGGCAGGTGTCCCGGCAAAGGATGCAAGCGAAATGAAAATATCACTGATAGCCGCCATGGCGGAAAACCGGGTTATCGGCAGGGGAGCGGAAATTCCGTGGGATCTGCCCGATGACCGCAAACGTTTCCGGGAGCTTACCTGGGGGCATCCGGTCGTCATGGGGCGGAAGACCTTCGAGACGCTCGACGGGCCACTGCCGGGGCGGGAGAACATTGTTCTCACCAGGGATCGCGACTATCGGGCAGCAGGCTGCCGGGTGGTTCATGAACGGGATGAGGTGCTGGCCGTGGCGGGTGACGCGGAAGAGCTTTTCATCTGCGGGGGTGAGGAGGTGTACCGGGAGTTTCTGCCTCTGGCGGACAGAATCTATCTCACGGTAATCCATCAGGAGGTTGCAGGGGATGTGCTGTTTCCGGAGATTCCGGATGATTTTGTCGTAGTAATGAAGGAAACAGTCGCGGAGCCTGTTCCCCACACCTTTTTCGTCTATGAGAAAGAACCGTAGGGGCGCCGCTTGCCGCGCCCTGATTCCCGCCTTTCACCGAAAGGCTCCTAGTTGAAGGTTTTCTGGAGTGACTCTTTTGCCTCTCCGGCCGCATTTTTTATGTCGTGACCCAACTCGCAAAACCCTTCTTTCATGGCGGGCCCGACTTTTTTGAAATCTTCCTTGATGACTGGACCAGCCTTGCTGAAGTCTTCCTTGATGTTTCCTCCAGCCTTTTTTAACTCTTCTCCGGTTTCGTGAAAGGTAGTGCAACCGGCCAGAATCCCCAGTGCCAGAAAAAAACTGCCTAATTTCCGGATCTTCATCGGATGGTACCCCCTGCACTGCACCGTACTGTCCCCGGTAACGCTGTGCCTTGATACTACCGTTAGGCGCTATGCTCCCGCGTGGCGTGAAATTCCAATTCCTTCCAGGCATCCATGGTGTTATCCAGGCGCCACTGGCTCCCAGCCAGGTAGGCCAGGTTTCCTTCGCCGTCATTGTACAGGTGCATGGCCTCTTTTTTCAGGAAATCATCCAGCTTTTTCCGCTCGCCGGTAACCCAGCGGGCGGTGACATAAGAAACCGGCTCGTAGGCGGCCTTGACGCCGTATTCGTGCTCCAGGCGCTGCATGACCACGTCGAATTGCAGGATGCCCACGGCGCCGATGATCCAGTCGGCACCCATGAGAGGCCGGAAAACCTGGGTGGTCCCTTCTTCGGCCAGCTGTACGAGGCCTTTTTCCAACGCCTTGGATTTCAACGGGTTGAGGATGCGGATCTTGCGAAAATGTTCCGGGGCGAAATTGGGGATGCCGGTGTACTGGAGTTCCTCACCCTGGGTGAAGGTGTCGCTGATCTTGATGGTGCCGTGGTTATGGATGCCGATGATGTCGCCGGGAAAGGCCTCATCAACGTTGGTTCGGTCCTGGGCCATGAAGATGGTGGCATTGGCAATCTGCACGTCGCGGCCGAGGCGGATATGTCTGACCTTCATGCCGCGGGTGAATTTACCCGAGCAGATGCGAAAAAAGGCGATCCGGTCCCGGTGGGCCGGGTCCATGTTTGCCTGGATCTTGAAGACGAAACCGGTGAACGGCTCCTCGTAGGGGGAGACCGTGCGGGTCACCGCTTCCCGCGGTTTTGGCCCTGGGGCGTTCTCGACAAAGGTGTCCAGGAGCTGCTGGACGCCGAAGGTATTGATGGCACTGCCGAAAAAGACCGGCGTCTGGCGGCCCGCCAGGTACGCTTCGTTGTCAAAGGGATGGGCGGCACCCTCCAGCAGTTCGACGTCGGCCCGCAGTTCCTCGGCCTGAGAACCGAGCAGACGGTCCAGTTCCGGATCGTCGATCCCGGTCACGGTCATGATTTCGCCGGTTCCCCGCTCATCGTCCGGATTGAAGAAGACAACCTCCCGGGTGTAAAGGTGGTAGGTGCCGCGAAATCTCTTTCCCATGCCGATCGGCCAGGTCATCGGAGCGCACTGGATCTTCAGATTCTTTTCTATGTCATCCAGGAGGTCGAGTGGTTCCTGACCTTCCCGGTCGAGCTTGTTGATGAAGGTCATGATCGGGGTATTGCGCAGCCGGCAGACTTCCAGCAGCTTCTTGGTCTGGCTTTCCACCCCCTTTACCGAGTCGATGACCATTAGCACCGAGTCAACGGCCGTGAGAACGCGGTAGGTATCCTCGGAGAAATCGTTATGGCCGGGAGTATCCAAAAGATTGATTTCAAAATCCCGGTAATTGAATTTCATCACCGACGAGGTTACCGAGATGCCGCGCTGCTTTTCCATTTCCATCCAGTCGGAGGTGGCGTGGCGGGCGCTTTTCCGTGCCCGGACTTCTCCGGCCTGCTGGATGGCGCCGCCGAAAAGGAGGAGCTTTTCGGTAATGGTGGTTTTGCCGGCATCCGGGTGACTGATGATGGCGAAGGTTCGTCGCTGATCGATCTCTTTTTCGTTATGCTTTTTCAAACTTTCTGCTCCTGATGGTGATAATTGCCGCTGCTGGGCGCGAGCCTCGCACAATGGAAGAAAGGCGAAGAGGGTCTCTCCGCCTTTCCTGTTTTACGCATACTTACCTTACACTTTTTGCAGGGGAGAGGGCAATAGAAATGTTCTGCTTGCCGTCCATGGGGCTCGCTTTTGCCAGGCAACAAAACTAGTGCGCTCCCGGTCATCTGCAACTCCTCGGTTATTGCCTGACTCCAATCTAAACCAAGAGCCATGAGCTACGATCCAACCTCCATTGCAAAAACAATCGACGTGTTTGCCACGATCCGCTCCCCCGGAATAAAGCCGGAGCGGCTGCGCAGGACGAAACGTAATCGCACCCTGAAATGAAATGTCTCCTAAGGAGTCTGTCGGACTTAGGGTAACTCTGCTGCAAATTTGTCTGGACGGTCCATATTCCGTCGCTCTTTTGGTCAACAGAACAACTATTGCCCTGCAAAACCGACAAAATCTGTCCTCGCCCAGCCGAATTTTCGCTTTGATCTCCTAAGTCCGACAGGCTCCTGACAAGGTGCGATCATGGTACCTTCACCGGTGCATAGAATACTTACTGCGCGTATAGGTCATCTCGGCCATTTTTTCTTCTTTACCGCTCGCGTTGGTAGTATACATTTCGAATTCCAGGGTATCCTCATCCACCAACCTGGTTACGGAGCGCCACTTCATGGGACCCTGGACAGGATCATCGTAGCTGCAGGTCTGGCTGATTGTCTTGCCCTCGGCGTCGGCGGTTCCTTCAAAATAATAGATACCGGTTCCCATGGTGTCCATCCAGGTGGAGACATACTTCCCCGTATGATTGTCGTACCCGCAATAGCCTATGCCGCTGAACGGGCTACCCATCATGTCACCGGAAAACACCTGCTGCAGGAATCGTCCATCGAGTACCATTTTCTGCACAGAGGTGCCCGTGGATTCCATCGGATTGCCGGGTTCCATCCAGCAGGTGCTCTTGACACTCCAGCTGCCTTCCATTTTGGCCAGCAAGTTGTGGGGAGCTGTCGGAGTGGCCAGTTCCCGGTATATGTTCATCATTGCCTGCATGTCTGTTTCTTTTCTTACCGTAGATTCTTTTGCCATGACGCATCTCCTTATCTTGTCACGGGAAGCTGCCGCCGGCATCGATCAGCTACCTGATCGCTCAAGGGAATGTATGGGTTCCGCAATCGTTGCCGCCTGATTGCCCATAGGAGCGGGCGAAAGTTTCGCGTGCGTCGGTAGATAATGAATTCTTACAATTTCCATCCTATTTTTTCCTGGAGACAGCTACTATGCTCTTTCGAGTGAAACTATTATACCAGCTTCGGTGATATTCCGGCAACAATAATGATTTTCATTTTCATCAGATTTCCTTGCGGCAAAGCGTTATTTAAGGAACTGCAAACAAATACCATGGGCATCTTGCATCTCATCTTCAGGCCATCTTTGACCGAACTTCAATCAGCAAATCCTCAACGTGGCCCTGCTACGTCTGCGGTTTGGTTCAATCAGTTCCGTCAAATCTGACCTAAATCCGAGCGCAATCTTGACCATGTTATTCATTTACAGCTCCTAAGCCGTGCCGAACATCAGTAATCCGGAATGCCAGAATTGCTATTCCCTGTATAATGAAAAGGAAGCAGTCATACTGAGGTGCACTGTATGAAACCCCTTTTTCACCCGAGTCTGGTAAATGATTCCTTTGACGACCCGGGTCTCTTCATCGATTTTCTGTTCGAGAAGCGCGCCATCCTCTTCGATCTGGGAGACCTGCATCTTCTGCCGCCGCGCAAGATTCTTCGTCTCAGTCATGTCTTCGTCTCCCATACCCACATGGACCACTTCAGCGGATTCGATCGGGTGGTGCGCATTCTCCTTGCCCGTGACAAGCGGCTGCACCTCTTCGGTCCGCCCGGCTTCATTGACAGGGTGGAGCACCGCCTTGCCTCCTACACCTGGAATCTGGTGGAGAATTATCCAGTAGACTTCACGATCATTGCCCGGGAATATGATGGCGAGATACTTCGTTCCGCTCGGTTCCGCTGCCGGAACAGGTTTTCCCGGGAACAGTCAACCGTGTCACCGGCCGCGGACGGGGTGCTTCTGGACGATGAGACGTTCCGTATCCGTGCCGTAATCCTTGACCATAGAATACCCTGCCTCGCCTTCACCCTGGAGGAGAAGAGTCATCTGAACATCATGAAGAACCGTCTCCTTGAACAGGGACTGCCGGTCGGGCCGTGGCTGACCGAGCTGAAGACGGCCGTGCTTCGCGGAGAACCGGACCAGCGGCTGTTCCGGGTCTGGTGGCGGGAAGGCGGTGCCGTTCAAGAACGTTTCCTGGAACTGGGTTTCCTCCGGAAGGAGATCCTGCGGATCGTGCCGGGGCAAAAAATCACCTATGTAACCGATGTCGTTTGCAGTGCGGAGAATGTTTCCCGTATCAGGGAATTTGCGGCCGGTTCCGATTATTTGTTCATTGAGGCGATGTTTCTGCAGGAGGACCAGAAGAGGGCGCAGGAGAAGTATCATCTCACTGCCCGTCAGGCCGGTTCTCTCGCACGAAAGGCGCGGGTGGTACGGGTAGTCCCGTTTCATTTCTCGCCGAAATATACCGGGCTGGGCGAGGAACTTCGCCGGGAAATGGAAGATGCTTTCCGGGGTCAGGAGGAGTAACGGGCCAGCTGTTTTTCCAAAAGGGCACCGAGTTCCTCGAACGTGTCGTACCGGAGTGTAACGATCTTTTCGTTGCCGGCTATCATGGCTGAAATACGATGCTCTGAACCGCGGTGGAAAAGTGCGATCACCGGGATGCCGATGGCCTCCGCGAGCCCAATTTCATACCCGACCCCGATGGACGGCTGTGACACTTCGGCGACTACCAGGTTGGAATGCCGGATGGACTCGGTTGCTCGGGCATAGATCACCGTATCACCCGTCTTCTCATCCTTTTCCGGAGAACCGCTGTCACTCAGGTGTTCCGAAATGACTTCACCGTGGGACGTGAGGAGTGCAATGATTCGACGGTAGACCTTTACGTATCCCCCTCCTCCTCTGATGGCGCCGGCGAAGAAAAGCTTCATGGGAACCCTCCTGTATGATAACAGTGCCTGTCAGAAGTGTACGATATTAGCTGAAAACCGCAAGTTCCCAAGCAGAATATCCGCGCAGGTCTTCCGCGAGCCGTTGGGGAGTATTTAGTGAAAATATTTTTATGAAGTTGTGGTTCCGAAAAATGGTGCTATTATTTGCTGATTATCGTTAGAATTTAATAAGGCATTGTTTCCGCACTAAAGGAGAAAGCATTCTTTCTTCAATTGCTTCCACTACTTGTCGCTTGACGTACCAGGTGGCACAAAAAAGGAATCCGGAAAAATACGGCAGATTGTCTCCAAACGTGATGCTTTCGCAAAAAGCTGAAATGTACGATGTACCGTCATTCCCGTGAAAACGGGAATCCAGGAATTACAGTGAGTTACAACTTCACTGGATACCCGCTTTGCTCCTTCGCTAGGGCTACTGCGCACAAGCCGCGGGTATGACGACTTTTGCGAGTTTATCAAACGTAATACCTGCAGGAACAGGTATCACAAGTATCTGCGGATCCTGTCAGTTTCCTGCCGGTTTGTTCGGGAAGAAAGTATTTTCGTCCATGAAGAGTATGTTGCACAAAATACGGGAGTTGTGTTTGTCCGGACCGACTCCTGCCGAAGCCGGTCTCTTCCGGGAGGTGGTTACGGCGGATAATATTTGCCGGGAGAGGATCATTGCCATATTTATCCTCTGTGCATCCGTTCTGCTGATGATTGGCGACTGCGGCGTCATGGCCGTTCGGCCCGACTCTTTCCGAGACCTTTCCATCGTGGCAGTTGTGTTCCGGTTTTCCTTCTGTGCATTTCTCGTGGCGTTTCTCCTGGGAACCCGTGGGGAACCGGACGAGGTTTCTTCACGGCAATTTTTCTGGGATGCCGCCATGGTCGGTGTTTCCCTCGCCTGGGTAGGCGCCTTTTCCGGCGCTCTCCTGGCGGTGAGGCCGGGGGTTGAACCCTATCTGATCGGGGTATTACTCACGGGATGCTTTCTTTTTCAGGAAACCGGTCGAAGTATTCTTTTCTTTGCCATCGGATTTTTCAGCTTTATCCTTTCCGCCCTCTTCGTTCGTCCCGAAATCCAGGTTATTCTTTCCTCGCTGGTCAGTGTGACCCTTGTCACGCTCCTTGCTTTCGTCACCTCTCGCATTGTCTTCCGGATGCGCCTGGAGAGTTTCCGGGATGCCCGGGATGTCGCCGGACAGCGGATGATCATGCAGCAGTCTGTTGAGCATTTGCAGAAGCTTTCCTACCTGGATCCCCTGACCGGGATCGCCAACCGCCGTTTTCTGGAAATGTCCCTATCGAGGGAATTGAAACTGGAAGGGTGTTCCGGCCAGCCATTGTCGGTCATACTGATCGACATCGATTGGTTCAAGCTCTACAACGACACCTATGGTCACATCCCTGGCGATGACTGTCTGCGGAAAGTGGCGGCGGCCCTCGAATCGGCGGTCAGACGGCCGAGTGATCTGGTCAGCAGGTACGGAGGTGAAGAATTCTGTGTTCTCCTGCCGATGACGCAACGGGAAGGTGCAATCTTTACCGCGAAACGGATGATGAAAGCAATCCATGCTCTGGGATTACCCCACCGCTCGTCTTTCTTTGGCCGGGTTACCGTGAGTATGGGGATTGCATCACGTCAGCCCCAGTCCTCCGAACATATCGATAGCCTGGTTCACTCTGCCGACACGGCTCTCTATCATGCCAAGGTTTCCGGCAGGAACCGGATTGCATGGTGCTGCGCCGTTGATTCCATTGAACAGTTTTCGGACGCTGATACCTCATCGATTCTTCACCACAAATCCATCAGCCTGGAGTGTTTCTCCGGTTCCGAAATGGAGAGCCTGGTCGGAGTCCCATGACCCGTTTTCTCGCAGAAGATTTCCTTGCTGTATTGACCTTTCCAATAAATACCTTTTCCGTTGATCACTCAGAAGAGTTTTTCCTGCTCTGTCCTGTTGCCATATGAAAAATGTGTGGAAGAATTGTCACAATTCGTACAACGCACGGTAGCTGAGGGGGGAGACCATGGAAGATGTCCGACGGATTCTGGTGGTGAGCAGATCAACGAAAAATTGTCGTTTTGCCGTTGAGAGCGGTGTTTCGCTTGCTCGCAGGTACCAGGCCGAGCTGTATGTACTCTATCTTAGCCCAGGACCGCTTGACCTGGACTCCTTGCATATGCCGGAGAGGTTTTTACCCGAGGAGTACGGGAAATACGAGAGCGGTCAACAGGCCGCGGAAATGATCGTGGACCAGATCATCAGACAGGAGGAGGAAAAGGGACTTCCGATCAAGAAACTCATCCGGCATGGGGAACCGGTTGCAGAAGTCGAAAAGCTGGTGGCCCATGAGAAGATTGATCTTATCGTCATGCCTGCCCAGAAGGAGGGGTTCTTCGAGCAGTTCCTTTTTGAAGGGGATACTCGTGGTATTATTCGTGCGATGCCCTGTTCAATTCTGCTGGTGAAGAAAGAATCCCCCTAATAACGCGTGCTGATCCGGGGCACCCTCCGCAACGAAATGCCGCTTATTCTGCAGCGTGGGATCCAGGCAGCAGCCTGTGTTGGCGGTGGGGCGCGCTGTGCCTGATGCAGCGGGCCGGATTGCCTGGTGACTGTTACACCTTGGGGGGCTTGAAAAGAAACAGCAGCAGTGCGACAACGGCGATAGCCAGGATGATTGCCCCGAAAAATGCCTCGGAACTGAAGTGTTGACCATGAAACCAGCTTCGCATGTTTGCAACCAAAAGATCCATCCTCATGTTCGTTCCCCCATCATTCAGTACGAAATGCACTCGATAATCATATTCCGTTAGAATTTTTTTGCACCTGAAGAACTGCAACAGGCTCCTAGACCCTGATCGTTTTGTAGAGGAAATTCTTGAACTTGAAAAATTTCTTCCGCTCCGAGGCATCGTCGTTGATGTCACCGCTGACCGCTTTCAGGTGCTGTGCGATCTGAGGCATGGTCCGGCCTGCTGCCAGCCGGGATTTTTCGATGATGAGCGCGACCACATCCTTCGGGATACGGTTTTTCGTATAGGGTTCGTACACTGCTTCCCAGAAACTTTTTCCGCCGTTGATTGCCGCCAGGATTTCTGTTGCGAGCTGATCCTGAAACCTGTCGTGGGTACTCTCCTGCAGTTCGTGCGAATTGTCCCCGATGGCCCGCAGAATGTCTTCTTCGGTAATATTTTTACCTTTGCGGAAGAAGAGCGCCCGTAGCAGGATGCTGCGAAGTTCGCGAATGTTTCCCTCGAAGCGGTGATTGATCAAGAGGCTTTTGGCGTCTTCGGTGAGCGTGGGGGCATCATCCAGGGGATCATCCTTGCCGCGATAGGTCCGGTAGAGTTTGCCGAGGAAATGGGTCGACAGGTCCGTGATGTCTTCGCGGCGTTCACTGAGGGAAGGGATCCGTACCGAGAGTTCCGAAAGCCGGTGGTAGAGGTCTTCCCGGAAACGGCCCGCTTTGATCTCCTCCTGGAGGTTCTTGTTGGTAGCGGCAACGAGGAGCACGCGGCCGTAGCGTTCAATGTTTTCTCCGAGACGAACGAAGCCGCCGTTGTCCAGGAAGCGGAGCAGCTGAACCTGGGTTTTCGGGTCGGCATCACCGATTTCATCGAGAAAGACCACTCCCCCTTGCGACTCCTCCAGGATTCCCCTTCGATCACTGTAGGCGCCGGTGAAAGCCCCCTTTTTGTGCCCGAACAGCTCGGAATAGGTTAGTTCTCCACTGTATGCGGCAATGTTGGTTTTCTTTACCGGCAGTTCCCCGGCCGGATTGATCTGCGCCCGATACATTTCATTGAGCTTGTTGTAGAGGTTGTTGAAGAAGAATTCCTTCCCGGAACCGGTCTGGCCGAGCACCAGTATGGAGGGCAGGCCGAGCGTGGCCTCATGGAGGACGTTTGAGCTCCAGTAGGCAAGGCGGTTGAAAATGGGAGGGGACACGGCGTTGATGAAATCTACCACCTCCTGGGCCTTGCGACTGTTGCCGATGATGTTGCCAAGCCGGTAGGAGGATACCAGGGGATCTTTGTAGGCGACATCGCTGGTGAGCCTGGCCACCTGGCTCTGGAGGGTTTCGATCTGCTGAATGTCGGAAATGTGGCGCGAGGTGAGGCTTTCGATGATCTGCAGCACGCGTTTGTGCTCTTCGGTGAAGTAGCCCGGCTGCAGGGAATTGAGACAGATCACTCCGAGTACCACGTCGTCGCAGATAATGGGCACGGCGATTTCGCTCTTTATAATATCGCTGATGGAGCGGTGGAATCCTTCCCCGTGGATTTCGTCCTCCACGTTCGCAAGAATTTTTGGTTGCTTTGCCCAGGCCACAAAACCGGTCAGGCTGCGATCTTCTTTTGGCAGCTCAGGGCCGCCAATCAGAAACGGAGGGATCTCTCTTTTCAGCCATTCCTTGTTTTTGGCACCGATAATCATGCCGGAACTGTCCTCCACGACCAGCCGTTTCTCCCCAGCCAACTCCTGGACAACAGCGATACTGCCGGTGTCGGCGCCAATCAGCTTGGTGGCCTTCGACAGCACTTTGTCGAGGAAGGTCTGAAGTTTTTCATTACGCTCCTGCAAAAGATCGGTAATTTCAGCAAGCACCCTGATTTCCAGGTGCTCATCCCCGATTTCGCGAATGACCCTTTCGACCATCTCGGCATGGGTTTGAAGAATCCCGGTTTCGAAATCGGTGAATTGATAATTTTCCCGGGTGTAGTAGTTCACCAGGCAGATGATCTTGCGGGTCTCGGGTTCGTAGCGCGGCACCATGTAGAGGGAGCGGAGGGACATTTTCTCGGTCAGGGCCCTTTTCTGCAGGGTCTGCTGGGTAAGATCCGAGATGAAGAGCGGTTTCAGGAGCTGATCGTCGGCGATGAGGCCGTCATCGCCCACGAACCTGGCTACCAGGGAACTGCCCTTCCCCAGCCTGAGGGAACCGAGATCGTCGTAGAGTGCCTTCAGCCTTGGATCCGCCGAATAACTGGCAAGAACCTCCATTTTCGTTGTGCCGTTGCTGTCGATGGTTGGAACGAGTACCGACGCCAAAGAAAGGCGGTCGATCAGTTGAACCGCCGACTTGACCATGAAGGCGGCTGCTTCCCGTTTTTTATATTCCTCCACCCGTCTCGTCAGCAGAATCTGCTGCTGATATTTCTTCGCCCCGTCCAGGCTGGCGGCGATGGCCTTGACAAATACCGTCAGAAGCTCCTTGCCCGATTCGGCCAGCACCTCTCCCGGGGCATTGTTGTCGATGCAAATGACACCGATGGAGCGTCCGTGACTAACAATCGGGAGAAGGTAACTGGCGGCGATGGAAAAATCTTCCGTGAGCTTTCTATCAAGGGGCAGGCTCTGTTGCCGAGTATCGGTATGCTCGATTGCAGATTGGTTCGCGAATACGGTAGAAACCAGACTTTGGTTGGAAACGATCGGAAAAGAGGTTTTCCTGAGCTGATCGGAGAGAGGGTCGGAGGCAAACACGCAGGAGAGTGCCCCGTTCGTCAGGTCTTCAAGGTAGATCCGTACCCGGTCCAGAGCGGATACGAGACTTATCCCCTCAACGGTTGCGAACAACATCTCTTCCAGGTTTTCCTTTCCGTACCTGCAGATTTTATCCTGAAGTCGGAGCAGCTGTTCTTTGATTTGTTCCACCGGAGACCCCTTTTGCTGAAATGAAGAGCCAGGCGCACCCGCCATACTCGCCTGCCGCTACGCGTGATTGTCACGTGTGAGTACATTTTGTACTCTGCTGAATATCTTAGATAGAAAGTGTCAACAAAGTCAAGAGAGTGTGTGGAATTGGCGGCAGGATGCCGGAAAGCGTCGGGAAGAGGGCAGGTGTTATGACTGGCCGCGGAGAATTCTGGCAAGTACTTCCTGATCGATACAGTTCAACTCGCAATATTCCCTCTCCAGCTCTTCCACAAAGAAGCGATCAAGTCCGGAGTTTTCCAGGAAATCTTCCCGCAGGGAGATGTTCTTGTCACTGATAATGGCCGGCAAGATGGTATGGAGATACATTGCTTCCTTCTTGATGGTGAGGATGGTTTCGCGGAACAGGTCGTCAGGGATATCATCTGTCAGGAGTTTTCGGGCGTGGAGCTCTTCGCTCACCTCCTGTTTTAACTCCTCCTGGTGTGCCCGGGTCGTGTAGCGGGAGTAGAAATTTCTGATCCGTTCCCGGACATAATCCCTCAACAGGAGGAACAGACCTTCTTCCCTGTCGATGGCAAGGAGTTGCTCAAGGAGGGCAGAGATGGTCAGACGGTTTTCCTCGATCTGCTTGAGGCCCTTGACGAGAGACTTTATCTTGCTTTTGCCGTATTTCCCGAGGTAGCGATTGGTCAAAAGACCGGCAACGAAAAGTTCTTCGAAGAGGCCCTCTTGCAAAGCATTGAACTCCCGCCTGCTGCCGAGAAAACTCCGGATCATCTCCTCGGAGATACGGACATTTTCCATGAAGGCTATCTTGTTGATGGTGGAGGAAGTGGAATCATAGCGGTCGAAGTAGGTGATGATCGACGAGAATTCTTCCAGCAGGGCCATGTCGGCGCCATCCCTGATTCTCTCGTCGCAACTTCTGCCGGCATCGAGGAGGATTTCTTCGAACGCATGGTCGCGGTTTTCAGCGGCTCGCTGTTTTGCCTCGAGAAGCTTCAGCATGTCTTCGCTGTTGATCCTGTTGTCGATATTCCGCTCCCGCAGGAACATTCCCTCAAGAATCTGCCGTACCTCGGCGAGATAGCCGTGCTCCTCCGCTGCCACGGTCCACTTGTCCTTTTTCAGCATTTCGTCCAACGGATAGAACAGGGCGTCGGGAATCTTGTTCCGTACCGCCAGGGTTTTCAGGCGTGTGAGGCGGGCGTTTTCCATCTTGTTGATCGAGCCCTTGAGATGGCAGGAGACGAGAATGCTTTTATAGCCTTCGACAACCGATTTGTTGTCCCGGTGCTTGTACATGACATCGACCCGGATGCGCTCCTGCTGGTAGCTGTCAATGCCGAGCGAATTCGCCAGTTCGGTCAATTTGGCGTAATCTGCATCGGATATTTTCTTATTTGCATAATAGAGGCTTCGGAAGAGGTCGCGATACTTGCGGTGGTTGCGGTTGATGAGCTTGAAGAGGAAAAGCTGCGCCTTCGGATCCTCGATGAGGTCAAGTATTTCTTCGATGATACGGTTGTCGTCTTCCTTGCCCACCGCTTCGGAGCGCTTGATCGTCTTTCCCAGGACGCGCACCAGCTCTTTCTGCTGTTTCCTGAGGGCACCGCTGAACAGGACTGAATTGGTGAAGAAGAAATAATTGCAGACGGCATTGCCGTCGAAGAAAATCTTGTCATAACTCAGGGAACTTTCCGTCCGGTCGGTGAACTGGAGCTTGCCGCTCATGTCACCGTAATGGGCCCCGTACATGGTGAGTCGGTTCAGGACATCCCCTTTCGCCAGGTCGGCCAGCGGCTGGTCGATTCCGAACATGTATTCGCAGAATGAGCCCCCGTTGCCGCTATGGCTGATAAATTTTTTCCCGATGACAAATTCGTTGCCCGGGGAAAAGAAGCGAACTTCGTCTTGCTCTCCATCACCGAAGCTATAGGAAAAACGCTCGCAGACCTCGGATCCGGCCAGGAAAACGTAATATTCGATACCATCTTCGGTAATTCCGTGCAGGCGAATGTCTTTTCGCATCATACCCTTCCGTTTTGTGCCGATCCAGCGGCTGGCTGCAGCAACCGTGAATCATTCAAGGATCATGCCATCATAGGCAAGCTCAACACCCGGGGGGAGTTTTTCGTTATCCCGATGAGCGACCTCGTGGGTCAGGTGTGTCAAAATGGTTCGGCGCGGTTTCAAGGCTTCCACCACCTTCAGCGATTGGTCAATATTGAAATGGCTGATATGGGGCGTGTAGCGGAGGGCATCAAGAATCAGGATATCCAGACCGGACAGCAGATGCATGGAGGTGTCGGGTATCCGGCTGCAGTCGGTGAGGTAGGCCGCTGCGCCGATCCGGTAGCCGGTGGAATAGGAATAGCCGTGTACCAGGGGAACCGGAAGTATTGTCTGCCCGAACAGCTGAAACGGGCCGCTGACCGGATGGGGCTCCAGCAGAGGAGTATACCCGCCCTGCGAGGCACCGGTGAAGATATAGGAAAAATTACGGGAAATCTGCTCGAGAGTATCTTTGGCGCCGTAGCAGGGGATGACACGTTTATGGAGCAGATGAAAGCCGCGCAGGTCGTCGATGCCGTTAATGTGGTCGGCGTGGGTGTGGGTGAAAAGAACTGCATCAATATGGGGAATGGCCTGTGCGAGTGCCTGTCGTCGAAGGTCGGGCGAGGTGTCGACCAGGATGAATTTCCCCGCAGTTTCTATCAGGATCGAAGCACGGGTTCTGGTATCCTTCGGGTCGGAGGAGGTACAGACCGGGCATTGGCACCCGACCATCGGAACGCCGGTGGACGTTCCGCTGCCGAGAATCGTTATCTTCATGCGCATCCTCTCTGGGTTGGGCAGTAAAATACCATGGGCTTTCCGTACAGGCAAGGCCTTTGTCCCCGCGGCCAGCCGTCCGGAATGCAGGAGGGCGGGACCTGATGTGGCTGTTTTGCAGGGATTTGCTATACTATGGAAAGGGAACGAAAAAATCAACCTCAGGGGAAAGGAGGCATCACTCATGACACGCCTTGACTTGACGGAACAGGAAACTCTCACCCTCATTGCGATCCTTGAATCGTCCCTTTCAGACCTCATAACCGAGACGGCTGCGACCGATAACAGAGATTTTCGCGCGATGCTGATGGAAAAGAAAAAATTCATCAGGGAGTTGCTGGCAAGGCTGGGGGGCAAGCCGTAACAGGTTTTCATCAAAGGTTTTCTGGTGGACTCTGATGCGGATTCCAGATGGTAAACGGACCAATCGCGCGGGGGGCTTTCGAGAGAGAACGCCCCCGCATCGGTTTGGGCAGGAAGATCAGGACTCGGCGTCAACGTCGAACAGTTCTTTCCGTAACTTTATGATGAAAGCAAGGGAGGGTTCGTAATCTCCGTAGAGAAACAGCTTGCTGCGGTCGGTGGGAGCAAGATCCTTCAAGCGCGTGCCGTATTTTTCCTTCAGGATGAGTGCAATTTGCTCGAAGCGGTCAAATCCCTCGTAGGTTACGGGTTCGCTCCAGATAACAGCCTCTCCGTTTCGTATCAGGGTTTGGTCCTGTTCCATGTCCCAGCTGAGGGTTATATCGCCATCCGGCAGAATCGGAAGCTGGTCGGCCGAGTTGAGACATTTCTCCCGGTACAGCCTTTCCTGCTCTTCCGCGTCTGCTTTTTCTTTAAGTTGTTCCTCGGAAAGCCCTTCCATGGAATGGGCACAACCTTTTTCCGCGGGAAGAATCAGCACGTCGAGTGATGCCGAACAGGTCGGGCAGGTGAGTTCGATGAACTTTTCACGATACAGTAACCCGCGTGCTGAATCGCCGCCGGTTCCGCTCCAGGAACAGCTGCTGCAGGTATACTCTTTTTTCATCCATTCTTCACTGTAGATAGACATGATTTCTCCTTATGGGTGCAGACGGTTACCGTAAAACGGGACCGGCTAATTGGTGAAATAAGAAACGGAGCAGGTCTCGCCGGCTCCTTTATACTTTCTGTCATCAGACGTTGCGTTGTCAAATATTTTTAACTATTCAGCATAATCTGAACCTTTGGTAAAAACGTCTGTCATCCCCGAGTGACTCTATCGGGGATCCATGGTTTTATAGTCTGGATTCCCGATTACACCCTCGGGAATGACAATTTTGAACCGAGCTGATTAGTTACAATATTTTTTCTTCCGCCCCAATGGCTGGGAGGTATTGACACACGTTCCCGAAAATGTGTGCCAGGGAAAAGTCCCGGTTACGCCGCAATGGCTTGGAGTGCCGAGATTATCTCCAGAATATCCTTGTCGGTTACGGTTCGCAGGTCGAGGAGAAAAGCACCCTGGGCAATCCTGCCGATGATCGGCAGCGGGCCTGTCCGCAGTTTCTGCTCCAGTTGCTGGGGAGACAACCCTGTCACGGAGACGGAAATCAGACTTGTGGGGATCTCCAGCAGGGGAAAGGTGCCGCCGCCGACCTGGGAAAATCCTGGCAGCGTCTTCAGGAAAACATTGGAGGGGAGCGCGCGGCGCATCCGCCGCGCGGCCGCCCTGGCACGTGAGGCAAGCTCATCGCCGGTCACCGTCATCAACCGGAGCGAGGGGATCTGCTCCAGGGCCTGTCGTTCGTCCCGGTAGAGGCGCAGGGTTCCTTCAAGGGCGGCAAGGGTTACCTTGTCGACGCGCAGCGCCCGAAGCAGGGGATGTTTTTTCATCTGCTCCAGGCAACTCCGCTTGCCGACCAGGATGCCGGCCTGGGGGCCGCCGAGGAGTTTGTCACCGCTGAAGGTTACCAGGTCCGCACCTGCTGCCAGGTATTCCTGAACGGTCGTCTCGCCGGGGAGTCCGTACGCGGAGAGGTTAACCAGGGTGCCGCTTCCCGCGTCTACCATGACCGGAACGGAAAATTCCCGGCCGATTGCGACGAGTTCCGCGGTGGAAACCTCAGCGGTAAAACCGACCACGGCAAAATTGCTGGTGTGGACCTTGAGCAGCAGGGCGGTTTCCTCTCTGACCGCCGAGCGGTAGTCCCGGGGATGGGTTCGGTTGGTGGCGCCGACCTCCCGCAGCAGTGCGCCGCTCTGTTCCATGACCTCGGGGATGCGGAATGATCCGCCGATCTCAACCAGTTCGCCTCGGGAAACGACGACTTCCTTGCCCCGTGCCAGAGAGGAAAGGGCCAGCAGCACCGCGGCTGCATTGTTGTTGACCACCACGGCTGCCTCGGCGCCGGTCAGACTGCAAAGAAGTTTTTCCACGTGGCTGGCGCGGCTGCCGCGCTCTCCTGTTTCCAGATCGAATTCCAGCGTACTGTAGCCGAAAGCGGCGTCAAGCATGCTGTCTCGAAGAGCTTCGGACAGGGGGGCTCGCCCCAGGTTGGTGTGGAGGATGACCCCGGTGCCGTTAATGACCCGTCGTAGGCCGGGAGTATTTGTTCGTGCCAGGGCGATGCGTACCCGCTCGACAATGGCCTCTTTCTGGAGGGATTTCATCGACGTTTCCCCGCGCAGGAGGTCGGCCCGTGCCAGGTCGAGCGTTTCTCTGACAGCCGTGATAACGACCGGCCGGGAGAATTCTTCCAGGAGAGACTTGATTTCCGGCCACTCCAGTACCTTGTCTACTTTCGGGATATTTCTAAGCACGGGCGATACCTTTCTTGATGAGTCACGTAAACTGCGAGGCTGAATCCGCTGTCCATAAATCATAACCGGTTGTTTTTGCGGCCTCATTGTATAGTGTGGGAATCAATTGTCAAGTACAGAACAACGTTGCAAGCGCTTTCCGCAGCAGTACTTTTCGCAAGTACAGTGATTGGTGTAGTGGAAAGTCTGGTCCGGTGTGGGTATCGCCTGTCATTTTGGGTTTTGTCGGATTTTCACTTCATGGTATCGTGAGAAAAAATCGGAGGTCATCATGTCCACAATACCTGTGGTGGTTCTGGCCGGCACATCCGGCACCGGCAAAACCACCTTCCTCGAGAAACTTATCAGGGAGTTGAAAAAGCGAAAGATTACCGTGGGGACGATCAAGCACCACGACCATGATTTTGAGATAGACAAACCCGGCAAGGATACCTGGCGTCACGCCCAGGCCGGCGCGGATGCCGTGGCACTATCGTCGCCGTCTAAAGTTGCCCTGATCCGGAAAGTAGAGGAAGAACTGAGTCTCGACCAGGTGGCGGAATTGGTCGGCAAGGTGGATATTATTCTTGTCGAAGGATACAAGCGGTCCGATAAACCGAAGATAGAGATTCACCGCACGGCCCATTCCCGGGAACTTCTCTGTGCTCCGGAAGAGTTGATTGCCCTGGTGAGTGATGCGGACTGGCAAATCGGTGTGCCTCTCTTCGACCTTGAAGACGCCTCCGGAGTGGCCGATCTGCTGCTGGAGAAGTTTGTTACCGTGTGCAGATGATCGACCCCACACCCACTTTTTTCGAATAGTGCCCTCAGGTATCAACCCGGAAACCACATTTACACCGACTTTTATCGAGAAATCGAAGGAGTGGCATTTTCAGGATAGGTAGTCAGGTGAAGGTCCCCCTAAAGTTTCTTAATTGAAAATTGCTGCGTTTTTCTGCAGTCTCCACGCTGAAGCCCCCCCTCATTGATTCACAACAAGAAATGTTGCCTGTTGAAATAGAAAAAGCCGGAGAAGCTGAACCGGTATGCTTGATGGTTCTGTAAATTGTCATTCCCCCACCCTGACCCTCCCCCGCAAGTGGGGAGGGAACTATTTGGAGAATTTGCGAGAGCATCATGCGTGTCTCCTGTATTCCTTTGTTATCGAAACTACCGATTGATAGCATTGATACTTTCGATATTATCCATTTGACTTTGTATCTTCCCCCCCCGTACATTAGTTCGTCTGTAGAATCATCCAAAGTACTAACCACTCACTACCTGTGGAAGAAATTGGTCTGTGTATGCGACGGTCAGCTTGGGCAGGGTGCCGTTGCGCTTGATTTCAGGGTAATTGAGATCATTTGAATAATGAAAGGAGGGAATGACTATGCCGAGAAGAAAGAACTGGAACGATTTTCAGTCCGGCAGTTGGGCTGAAGGCTTTGCTTGAATTCGATAAATCCATATTTCTCGTGTCGGAAATAATTAAAAATGAAAAGGGAGAATATCTGTAATGGTTAAATTGACGATTGATGGAAATGCGGTTGAAGTCCCGAAGGGATCGATGCTGATCGATGCCGCGAAGAAACTGGGGATCTTTATTCCCACCTTGTGTTACCTGGAGCTGCACAGTTCCAAGTCGGGAGATAACTCTTCCTGCCGGATCTGTATGGTGGAGGTTGCTGGAAGAAAGAATTTGGCTGCGGCCTGCTCCACGCCGGTAATGGACGGCATGGATGTAAAAACAGATACTGACCGGGTACTGAATGCACGGAAGCTGATGCTTGAGCTACTTCTTTCCGACCATAACCAGGAGTGTCTGACCTGTGAAAAAGCAGGAAAGTGTACTCTGCAGGATCTCTGTTATCAGTATGATGTGAAGGAGAGCAGATACCGCGGTGTCATGAGCGATTTCCCGGTGGACGCATCCAACGAATTCTATGTTCGCGACATGAACAAATGTGTCAATTGCCGGCGTTGCGTCAATGCCTGCAACTCCTTCCAATGCAGCGATGCGATCGATTTTGCCGGAAGGGGTTTCAATGCGCATCCGACCCCGCCGTTTGATGATCCGGTCCGTGAATCGGTCTGCGTCTCCTGCGGTAGCTGCGTTTCGGTCTGTCCGACGGCGGCCCTCATGCCCAAGTCTAAAGAGAAGTTTCGTACCTGGGAAGTCGCAAGAACCCCGACAACCTGCAGCTACTGTGGTGTCGGTTGCCAGATGAATCTGCTCGTGAAAAACGGCACGGTGGTCGGCGTCGAACCGGTAGACAGTCTCGCAAACAGCGGCCTGCTCTGCGTTAAGGGTAAATTCGGCTACAATTTCATCAATCATCCGGACCGTCTCAAAACACCACTCATCAAAAAAGACGGCGTTTTCGTGGAAGCAACCTGGGATGAGGCGCTCACCCTCATTGCCGACAAAGTAAAGTCGGTGAAGGAATCCCATGGCCCCGATGCGCTTGCCGGATTGGCATCGGCGAGGGTAACCAACGAAGAGAATTACCTGTTCCAGAAGATGGTTCGCACCGTGTTCGGCACCAACCAGGTCGACCACTGCGCCCGGCTCTGCCATGCCTCCACGGTTGCCGGTCTGGCCACCACCCTGGGCAGCGGCGCCATGACCAACAGCATTGCCGAAGTGGTGGACAGCGATGTCATCTTTGTCACAGGTTCCAATACAACGGAAACCCACCCGGTGATCGGCGCCAAGATTCGTCAGGCAAAGATGAAGGGCGCGAAAATAATCGTTGCCGAGCCGCGGTGCATCGATCTGGTGAGGGACGCGGAGGTCTTCCTCCAAATCACTCCGGGCACCAATGTTGCCCTCTTCAACGGCATGATGAACGTTATCCTGGCTGAAGGACTGCAGGACAAGGAATTTATTGCCGAGCGGACCGAAAATTTTGATGAACTGGTGGCGGTTATCAGCAAATATACTCCGGAAAAGGTTGCCGAAATCTGCGGCATCAATGCCGAGGATCTGAAAAAAGCTGCCCGCATGTACGCAAAGGCCGACAAAGCGTCCATTTTCTATTCCATGGGTGTCACCCAGCACAGCACCGGCGTCAGTGGCGTCATGGGCACCTCCAATCTGGCCATGCTCTGCGGTCACCTGGGTAAGGAATCCTCGGGCGTCAACCCGCTGCGCGGCCAGAACAATGTTCAGGGTTCCTGCGACGTGGGCTGTCTGCCCGGCGACCTGCCCGGTTATCAGAAGACGGCAAATCCCGAGGTTATCGCCAAATTCGAAAAAGCCTGGGGCGTCCCTCTGTCCGACAAACCCGGTTTGACCGTTACAGAGATCGTCGGCAAGGCGGGCAAGGGTGAGATCAAGGTTCTCTATATCATGGGTGAAAACCCGATGCTTTCCGATCCGGACTTGAACCACGTGCAGGAAGCACTGGAAAATACCGAGTTTCTGGTTGTCCAGGATATCTTCCTCACCGAGACCGCGGAGCTTGCCGACGTTGTGCTGCCTGCCGCTTCCTTCGCCGAGAAAGACGGGACCTTCACCAACACCGAACGAAGGGTACAGCTGGTCAGAAAGGCTATCGAACCTCCTGGCAAGGCGAAAACCGATTGGGAAATCCTGGTGGCGGTGATGAACAGGCTTGGCTACGCCAAGACCTACCGGAACGCCTCCGAGATCATGGATGAACTTGCATCCGTAACACCCCAGTACGGTGGAATATCCTTTGCCCGTCTGGAAAGCGGCGGACTTCAGTGGCCGTGCCCGACCGCGGATCATCCGGGCACCAAGTTCCTCCACAAAGGAGCTTTCGCCCGCGGCAAGGGTCTGTTCAAACCGGCGGAATACATTCCATCAGCGGAACTTCCGGATGCGGACTACCCGTTCATCCTGACCACCGGCAGGATCCTGTACCACTACCACACCAAGACCATGACCGGAAAAGTGGATGGCCTGAACAACCTGTTCCCCGGCTCGTTCATCGAGATCCACCCGGCTGCCGCCGCGAAACTCGGCATCAAGGACGGCGAAAAGGTAAAAGTGGCCACCCGCCGCGGTGAAATCCTTTCAAAGGCGAAGGTAACCGATAAGGTGGAAGAAAACGTTCTGTTCCTGCCCTTCCACTTCGTGGACGGTGCTGCCAACAGGCTGACCAACAAGGCCCTTGACCCGGTCGCGAAGATCCCGGAGTTCAAGGTCTGCGCGGCAACCGTCGAACCGTTTGACCGGGTATCGGATTACGTGTAAAACGAAGCAGCATTTTCTGTGGTGAAAAAATCGGGGAGACGGGTACGGAGAAAAGCTCTGTCCCGTCTCCTCGAAGCCTTTATGCCGTCGCTGCTTCACAGCGGAAAAGCAGCAAGCTATTGATAAAATCAATCAAGCCCATCAGTTTGATAGAAATAATCGATTTGATTTATCCGCGGCGATACGATACTTTCATCCGATGCAACCAATACTCGCCATGTGTAATATCTTCGATCAGGATGCCGAGAGGCTCGCCGGGTTTGCTTCCGAAAACGGCTTTTCCGGCATCGACTGGTCCCTGGATCCCTCTCTGCCGGAGGGGGAATTCTTCGCCCTCATGCAATCTCTGGCCGGGTTCCAGGTGCGCTACCACTGCCGCTTTCACGGCGTGGATGTGGCCTATTCCGACCAAAGGGGCGACGATTCCCTGGCGCTTCTGCTGCGCACCGTGGACCAGGTGTCCCGTGCCGGCGGGCGACATATGACAGTGCATTCCGGACTCGGCAATCCGTCCGGTGAAGGCATAGATTTGGCGCGCGCCATCGACAACCTTGCCGTCCTCGTGGCGCACGGCCGGCAGAACGGTGTCACCGTGGCACTGGAAAACCTTACCACCCCGCTCACCAACGACCCGCTCCTGTTCCGCCGCATGGTCCTGGAGAGCGGCGCCCATGTCACGGTCGACATCGGCCATGCCCATGCGGTGCGTCATCTCCACTCCCGGCACGACAATTTCGTTGAATATATCCTTCCCCATCGGAACAAAATCCTGAATGCCCATATCTACCATACGGAACTGGATGGCTATGGCCACGTTGCCCCTGAGTGTCTGGCGGATATTTCCGAACGTCTGGACCTTCTCGGACTGGCAGACTCCTGCGACTGGTGGGTCATCGAACTGATGAACCCGGCGGAGGTGCTTCGCACCCGCGACCTCTTGCGAAATTATCTCACCGTCGCGTTCCTGCAACCGGGTGCGGCAGTGCACAACATTCCGCTTCCCCTTGTTGCAGCTTGAGATATACTTCAGACCAGACGTATATTCCTGATCAGGAGGCCGGACATGCGCTGCATCCTTCTCCTACTCGACGGCCTCGGTGACCGGAGCCATCGGCTCCTCAACGGCAGAACCCCCCTCCAGGCCGCCCATACTCCCAATCTAGACAGAATTGCATCACTCGGCATGAACGGGCTTTTCCACGCCCACCTCCAGGGAACTTCCCTGCCGAGCGAACTTGCCCATTTTCTCATGTTCGGCTACCGGATGGAGGAGTTTCCCGGGCGGGGGGTTGTTGAAGCATTGGGGGAGGGATTCGACATCCGGGAGAGTGAGGTGGCGCTCCTCGCCCGCATCTTTTCAGTTGCAGAGGAACGGGGCACGCTCATTTTACGCCATGAGGATCCCGAGTTGGACCCGGAAAGTTGCCGGATTCTGCACGGGGCGATCCGGAGTTTCAGTAGTGACGGAATTACGGCGGAGTTTCTTCCCACCAGGGGCATCGGGGGTATTCTCCGCCTCAGGGGTGAGGTATCGAAGAACGTGACCGACTCGAATCCGATCACCGAAGGACGTCCCCTCATGGCGGTTCATCCACTGCGTTCTATGGAAAGCGACCAGCGCGCCGGGAACACGGCCCGTTTTCTCAACGACTATCTGCTCTGGAGCTACCGGACCCTCTCGGATCATCCCCTCAACGGGAATCGGAGAAAAAAGGGTCTTCCTCCCATCAATGCCGTCGGCACGCAGCGGGCCGGGATGCCTGCCGGGCTTCCTTCGTTCAGGGACAAGTGGGGCCTCAGAGGGTTGCTGATCGCCTCCGGCGCCGTATATCAAGGTCTCGGCCAGGTTGTCGGGATGGACGCCTGCAAGGTCAGCGACTCGGATGACCCTGCCCGGGACCTGCGAGAAAGGCTGGAAATCGCACTCAAAGCGAAAGAGTACGATTTCGTCCACGTGCACACCAAGGTTACGGACGCAGCAGGACATACCGGGGATCCCCGTGTAAAGAAGAGGGTTATCGAACAGCTCGACCGGGCGCTCGAGTATGCCCTTACCGAGATCGTTCCGGATGAAGATATCCTCTTCATCATTACCGCCGACCATTCCACCGCCTCTTCGGGTACCATGATCCATACCGGCGAGAGCGTGCCGCTGGTCATGTCCGGAAAATACATCCGGAGGGATGATGTCGGGAAATTCGATGAGGTGAGCTGTGCTGCCGGAGGGCTCAGTCTCGTCAGGGGGAAAGAACTCATGTACCTGGTGCTGAACTTTCTTGACCGGGGAAAGCTGTGGGGGCTGATGGACTCGCCGGATGACCAGCCCTTCACCCCGGGCAGCTATACCGCTCTGCGGCCGTTGGAAAGGAAGCTCGACGATGGCGAGTGAACCGCTGACAAAGGCCGAAACAGGGGTGATACACGGCCGTTTCCAGGTCCTCCATAGCGACCACCTCGTCTATCTGCTGGCGGGGATGGCGCTCTGCCGGCATCTTGTGGTGGGGATCACCAACCCTGATCCGCTCCTGACACGGGACGAATCCTCCGACCCGAAGCGAAGCGACCCGGCCGCCAATCCGCTGACCTATTTCGAACGGTACCTCATGGTACGCGCTGTCCTTGAAGAGGCGGGTATCGCCTCGTCTCAATTTTCCGTCGTTCCTTTTCCGATCAACATGCCCGATCTCTACCGGTACTACGTTCCCCTCGATGCGCTTTTTTTTCTCTCCATCTATGATGATTGGGGTCAACGGAAGTTGGCGTACTTCACATCGCTCGGACTGGCAACCCACGTTCTCAGGGATGTGACACTAGCCCGGAAAGGGCTCAGCGGCACTGACATCCGTCGACTGATGGTGCAACACGGGCCGTGGGAAGGGCTGGTGCCCCAGGCGGTGGCCAATCTCATGAAGAAATGGGATATTCCCGGCCGCTTGCGCGCACTGAGGACCTGCCCATAAATCCCCTCCTTCCACGTATATCTAAGTAGTTTCCATCCTGAAACTCCAAAATAGTGTTATCCCCCGTTGGGCTGGGGCTTTCTCGGAGTCTCTCGTACGGCTTCATGGCACAACAGCGATAGGAAGGAAAACGCCTGAAGCCGGCAGGTTGCCCGATCCGTGTCTCGGGTGGCGACCGATTACGAGTGGCTTTGGGGAAGTTCCAGCCCAGCCTCTGCTGATGCATTCCGGATAAAAACTAAGTAGTTTTCATCCGGAAACGGTTCTTTTCCGCCCTGGCTATGTCAATCCGCGGGCTTGCTTGTGCGGCGTACCCGTGTACGCCTCCGCGCAACCCCTTGATTTTGACTCGTCCGGAGGACTCGCCCTACGGGCAGCCTTCGCTGTCAACTTTTGCAGGCAAAAGTTTCTTGCCAGGACGAAAAATCCCTCGTTTCCGAATTGAAAACCAATAGTTTCACATCCGGAGTTTCCGGATGGAAACTAAGTAGCTATCCTTTCAGGCACCGAGAACACCTTCATTTTCTCCGACGTTGCAAAGCAGCATAAAGTCACATTCGAGCGGCGCGCGCTGTCGATTCCCGAACTGACCGGCGCTGCCTTGGAAATGACCAGCGGGATCCCGGCCCGGGCCGCCTTCATGACCATGCCGGCCGGCTGTCTGCCCGACGAGATCAGGAACATCTTCGACAGGTCGTCTCCGTTGAGTACCGCCATGCCGACCACCTTGTCGATGGCATTGTGGCGGCCGATGTCCACGGCTTTATACTTCAAGGTGCCGTTTGCGGCAACCAGGCTCGCGGTGTGAGCACCTCCGGTCCGGTCCTGGATTTCGTCGTAAAGGTATTTCATGCTTTCCAGCAGTACCTCAATCTTGAATTTCTGCTGAATCGGCAGAGTGACGTCTTCGTCATGCCTCTCCCAGTTTATGCCGATGCAGCCGGAAGACCTGAGTTCGTGCCAGAGGTTGAAGTGATCGAAGGACCGAATCTGCAGCATCACCCAGGTGCCTTTTTCTTCGATGGCTTCAATGTCAGCCCTTATTTTTATGGCGCCTTCGGTTATCAGGTAGCCGACGGCAAGTTCTTTATGAAGATCGGGGGTCGTCACGATGGAGGAAAGTTTGGTGCCATTGACGATCAGATCGATGGTTTCTTCGACCATGACCGGGTCCGTTGCCGGTTCTGAGCCCTGTCGGGTAATCTTCGTGGAGGAATAGTTTCTGATCGAATCCACGGGACCGGTGGGACGGGGCGTGTTTTTCACCTTCAGGACGTAATAGTCATCCTTCCTTTCCAGTCCCAGCAGTCTGTGGCCTTCGGCCGTGAGGCTTGCCGGGACATTCTTTACCGGTTCCCCGTCATCCAGCAGGATTTCCACCGTTTCCCCGGGGTCGATCATTTCCAGGGCAAGTTTGATTTTAATGAAATTTGTCGGACAGGAGACGCCGCGGAGATCTAGGGTTTGCATTTTACCTCCAGCAAACTGGATTGGTATTGAATAAACGGGACAGAGCGGCGGCAGCGGCAAGTGGCAGCCGGGGGGCCTTTACTCGACGGTATCATGTGCTGTTGACGGCTGTCAACCCCTGACCCGCAAGGCTTCAGAGGGGTGCGTCCCACGCTGGAAGAGCTAGATTGATGGGAAAGGAGGTGTCGGAAAAAATCAGGTCTACGGGATCGTTTTCTTCTCTACTGAGACCCGCACCCTGTCTGTAATCGGTAGAAACGATAGTTACTATTAAATGCATCACTATTTTCAATTTGACTTACGGCTGGTGGGTCTTGTATGTACTGTAGCCGTAACGAGCCGATTACCGTGCACTATGGATGTTTTAGAAACCTGATTTCAAATTGTTACCTGATTAGCATCAATCTTCCGCCAGTTCCCGAAACCGTCATTCCCGAGGCGATTCTGATCGGGAATCCAGCTTCTAATCTTCTAAAATCATGGATCCCCGATACAAGCACCCGGGGATGACAATCTTCATAGCGGAAGGTACTCTTCGACAAAACACCGCCCCAGGCGGGGTCGGGGGCTAATCAGGAATTGTTATGAAAGACGAAACCAGTTCCACGCTGCTCCGGCAGATACTGCGGCAGGCGTTTGGCAAGTGATTGACGGCAATCGGCTATTCCGTCCGGCGTTCCAGGCGGCGGACCAGGGTGACAGTCAGAAATGCGGCGATCGGGGCAAGGCTTATCAGTGCGGCAGTCAGGGCATCCTCTTGCCACTGGCCGAGGAGCGTGTAGGGAAGCAGAACCTGGTAGCCGAGGAATACCGACCAGCAGAGGACGAGCCTGGCCGCTCCGGCGGCAAAGGGCAGCAAAGCCGCCAGGTAGAGGGCGTACCAGGGGTGGAGTGTCGGAGTCAGTAGCAGGAAACAAAAGGTTACTTCCGAGCAGGCCTGAAGAGCGGCAATCAGAGCGGCATGCTCTCCCGGGAGCAAAATCCGGTCCTGTTTTCTGGCCAATCGGCTGTAGCGGTATCCGGCTGCAGCAAGGAAAAGAGCTGCAAGAATCATCCGGGAGATTTCTCCGGAACCGGTCGCCTGGCGCAGTGTGCGAAAGGTGAAGCCGGCAAATTCCCAGTGTGTGGCATAGGTTTGGAGCGTGGTAAAGGCATTGGTCAGGTCGGGAAGAAAGGGCAGCAGCAACGCCGCCCCGCCGACGGACGCGCCCAGCAGAAAAGGAAGCCGCTGCCGTCGCAGACCCAGCAGTACTCCCGGCAGAAAGATCAGGGGCAGCAATTTTACCATGACTGCGCAGGAAAATGCGCCTCCTGCCAGGAACAGGCGCGGAAAGTTTTTGCGTCGTGGCTCAGCTTGAGTAGTGGCAGGTATGAGATTTTTCGGCTCTGGCGGAGAGGTTTTCCTGATCATCAGGGAAAGGGCGGCGAGGAAAAAGAAAATTCCCGCTGTGTCGATGTGGCCGGACGCCGCGACCTCGAGGACCGGCAGCGGATGCCAGGCATACAGCGCGGCCTTCCAGCGCGGCTGGCGAAATGCTGCCAGCAGACGGATGATACATACGCAGCTTCCCAGGTCGAGAATGATCAGCAGCAGCTTGATGCCGACTACCCCTCCGCCGAAAAGTGCTCCCGCGGCAAAGACCAGTTGCGCTGCGGGAGGATAGATGGTGACGAGAGCGGAATGGTTTACCAGCTGTTGCAGGCCGGCAAGGGTTTCGGTTGCCGGCTGAATGAAGCCGGGCGCTGCCGTGTACGGGTTGCTGCCCGACAGGAGGGTCAGCCCGTCCCACAGGTAGCGGTAGATGTCGTCGGAGAGTTCCGGTGAACGGAACAGGAACAGCAGACGCGCCGCAGCTGCCGTGGTCAGTATCAGCGCGGGAGACCAGCTCATGGGGTGCCGCTCCCCGAAAAAGAGTACAACAGCGAGAAGTGCTGCAATAACGGCCGTAACGCCAATCATTTCCGGAACTGCCAGGCGCAGATCCGGTTGAAGAGCGAGCAGGCAATAGGAGAAGAGAATGACGGCAGGAATTCCCCAGGTAAAAAAAGTTGAGCGGCGAATTGGCAGGTTTTTTCGTATATCCATGGGATGTTTCGCGATCCTGCTGTTGATGTCCACTGGTGTCTTTGGGGCGAATGTCGGTGTGATAGAGGTTCAGAAGTTCTCCCGCAACCCCGGCGCCTGGGTGGTTCTGGACGGACGTCCCAAAGCGCAATGGCAGGCAGGACATGTTCCCGGAGCCCATTCTTTTTCGTGGGAGAACTATACCAGAACCGATGAAAAAGGTGTGCAGTTTAAGGTGCTCTCTCCCCGGGAAATGGCTGATGCCCTGGCGGCGCTTGGCATCGGAGAAAAAACCGCGGTGGTGGTCTATGGAGATGCGGATACCAGTTGGGGCGGCGAAGGCTGGCTTGTCTGGGTCCTCAGTTGGCTGGGGCACCAGGGCGAGGTCCGGATTCTGAGCGGCGGCATTCAGTCCTGGCGTGCCGCCAACCTTTCCGTGGAAAAGGGAGAGGTACGCTATCGCGGCCCACGGCTGAGATACCAGGTCGCGCTACAGCCGCAGCTGGATATTTCGACCGGCGAACTGAGAAAGGTGCTGGGAAAGGTAACGCTGGTTGATACCCGTTCCACCTGGGAGCGTCTCCGTGGCACCCTTCCCGGTGCGGTTGCAATTTCCTGGGAAGATTTCTTTGCCGGGAAAGATCGGCACCCGCTACCTCCCGCTGAGGTGAAAAAACTCCTGGCAAAACATGGTGTCGATCTCCGGAAGCCGGTGGTCTACTACTGCACGGGAGGGATCAGATCCGGGTATGCCTGGATGGTGCATACGTTGGCTGGTCTGCCGAACGGACGCAACTATGAAGGCGGCATGGAGGAGTGGAAGCGGCTCGGGTCTCCTTGAAGCCGCGTACCGGGAAATTCCCGGCCGACGTGAAGTACCTTAGAGGTTTCACGGTATCTTTTTGATTTGGAGCGTATGAAAATTATAGGAAAGAAGGAGTGTTATGATGATGAGGAGACGTATTAATTTTGCTGTACTGCTGGCCGCACTTTTGGCCGTTTTTCTCTTGGCAGGCTGCGGGAGTTCCGTTACCGACAAGCAATCGGCAACCCCGGGAACTCTGCAGCCGGCCTCCGCGGAATTTCCGAACGCAGAACTGCTGGTCAGTTCTGATTCGGTGCAGGCAAGCCTTGGCAGCAAAGGCCTGGTAGTGATCGATGCCAGGACTTCAGGCTATGAAGCCTCACATATTCCCGGTGCCATCAATGTTAAGTACGGAGAGTACTTTACCCCAAAAGTCGGCCTGAAAGACACGGCGACATTGGAAGGGCTGCTCGGAAAGGCCGGGCTTACGCGGGAGTCCAGGATCGTGATTTATGACAACACCACCGCCTCCTGGGGCGCCGCCGGACGCCTCTTCTGGATGCTCGAATATCTGGGCTGCACCGATGTCCACATCATGAACGGCGGCTGGGACAAGTGGCTGGCAGAAGGACGGAGAGTCCAGATGACCAGCGTGACATTGCCTGCCGTCACCTTTACCGCTGAGATCAACAGCGGGCGCAAGGCGACCTCCTCGCGCATTGCCCAGCGGCTGTATGACCCTGATTTTGCCGTGATTGACTCCCGTACCGATGAGGAATTCCTTGGCTGGCAGCTCTACGGCGAAGCCCGCGGCGGACATATTACCAATGCGGTACATCTCCCCTATGCCTGGTTTTACAATACCGATAAGACTACCTTGAGCTACCAGGATCTGAAGATTCTCTTCGAGAGCCGTGGCATCACCCCCGACAAAGAAGTTACCGCTTACTGCACGGCCGGGATCCGCAGCGGCTATGTCTACTTTCTGCTGCGCTTGATGGGCTATTCCAACTGTTCGAACTATGATGCATCCATCTGGGAATGGGCTGATAATGATGAACTTCCCATGGACAAGGCCGCCAACTATGCAACGTCCGTCTACCCGGCCTGGGTCGATGCTCTCGTTAAATACCATGCACCCGGCAGCACTTCCCTTGCGCCTCCCCAGTACCCCTATGATCGCAGCCGCAAATACCTGATCTTTGAGACCCACTGGGGCAGTATCTCGGACATGGAGCAGGGCTGGGCCAACAATTCCTACCTGCTGGGACATATCCCCGGCGCCATTCACTCCAACTCCGACACCTATGAAAATGGCTATCCCCGCTGGTTCCTGCTGCCGGATGATCAACTGAAGGCAGCGGTGGGGAGCATGGGAATCACCGCCGATACCACGGTTGTTGTCTACAGCGACAGTCCGATTTTTGCGGCACGGCTCTGGTGGATTCTCACCTATGCAGGCGTTACCGATGTCCGCATCCTCAATGGCGGGTTAATCCCCTGGGTTGCGTCCGGTTACCCGGTGGAAACGATCATCAACAATCCTCTGCCGACAACCTATACTGGCACAACCCGTCCCGAACTGCTGGCCACTACGGACTACGTGTTTGACCACTACCTGAATACCACTGCCACGGTACTTGCCGACGTGCGGGCGGGGGGCGAATTTGCCGGCCTGATCAGCGGCTACAGTTACCTGCTGGCCAAAGGCCGGGTTCCCGGTGCTGTCTGGGCTGGCGATGCCGATGATGCCTCCCGGATCTATACCGATGCGGATGGAACGCTGCGCAGTTTCAGCGAGGTCAGGGCACACTGGAACAGCCTGGGCATCACCGCGAACAAGGAGTTGATTTTCTACTGCGGCGGCGGCTACCGCTCCGCTCTGGCCTTCTTCTACGGCTACCTGATGGGCTACGAAAATATCCGTAACTATTCGGACGGCTGGATGGGCTGGAGCACCACCTATACGGAAGATTCTGCGTACCAGGAAGATCCGACCCCCGGCTGGCGCCAGACTCCTTCCGGTCGGCCGGTGGCGACTGGTTGGCCGCTCTGACAGAAACAGGGAGACGCGGGTCGTTATACAGCGACCCGCGTGCCTGGCGGACTATCCGAGGAGAAGCTTTCCGACTTGATAAAAACGTGCTATGAGTAACCGAATCTCGAAAACACACGTCGCGTATTTTTCAAGGGGCTGAGCATGAATTTGAAACAGCTGGAAGTTTTTGTTGCGGTTGCCGAAAGCGGCAGCTTTTCCCGTGCCGCGGAAATCACCTTCCTTACTCAATCGACCGTGAGCCAGCATGTATCATCCCTGGAAAGCGAGTTCGCTTTGAGACTGCTGGACCGGACCGGGAAAGGGGCGCTCCTCACTGAGGCGGGAAAACTTCTGCTGCTTCATGCCCGGCGCGTTGTCGAGGAAGCCCGGGAAGTATCCCTGGTTCTCAATCGCTTCCGGGGGCTCGCCGAGGTTGTCCTGAAGATTGGAGGCAGCAATATCCCGGCATGTTACATGATCCCGGAGTGTATTCCTTCCTTTCGCGAACTTAATCCCGGTGTCATGATTTCCCTCTTTCAGGGTGACACCCGGGAGACGCTGGATCGACTGAAAAATGAAGAGGTCGAGTTTGCCGTGGTTGGTTCCCGCTTTGCGGAGAAGGGGATTGTCTACACCCCCCTGACCCTCGACCTCATTTCGCTGGTGGTGCCTGCGAGCCATCCATGGGCTGGAAAAGAAGAAATTCTCCCGGAAGATCTCGTGGGAGAGCCACTCATTTTCCGGGAAGCCGGATCGGGGACGGATAAAACCTTTCGTGACGAACTTGCCAGGGCGGGTTTTGCGCCCGAAAACCTGAAGGTATCCATGTGTCTCGGCAGTAATGAGGCTGTCAAGCAGGCGATACTGAATGGTGCCGGGATATCGTTTCTTTCCGAGCTGTCGGTGAAGAAGGAGTGTGAACGGCGGGAGTTGTTCGTGGTCAGGGTCAAAGGGTTGGATATCTTCCGTCATTTTTACCTGGTTACCCGTCAGGGACGTGATCTCTCGCCGGCGGCTACCGCCTTTAGCGCATGTATCACCGGACGATTTCACTCCGAATAACGGGATTCACAACGGAGGTAACCGGTTTCGGTTGCTGCCTCCGGAAAGAGACCATTCCCGCTGAAAATCGGCACACCAAAGCTGTTTTCTTCCGTCTACCCGATCCTTACCGATAAGTGGTTGCATAAATCAAATCGTTGCGATAGTATTTGACTCCCTTCAGGAAATTCCCACTACGGAAGCGCGTCGGTCGCTGGTGGGCCGCCCGGTCTTCAAAACCGGTGTGGGGGGTGAGAAACTTCCTAGGTGGGTTCGATTCCCATGCGCTTCCGCCATTTAACATCCAACCAATATTGATGCAGTGCAAAAACCCGCTAAAACAGCGGGTTTTTTGTTGCTGGTCATCCAATCAAGTGCAGTTTAATCCACTACAATCCTTCGCATATTGGTATAACAATAAGAATAACACTCGTTTTTTACCAGTCGGTAGTATATAATTGTTATACTTTTTAACGTGTAATTAATTCGTAACATATTGAACTTTAATAAGTTTATATAGTAAAGGAGTTATACCGATGGCGAGGATAATTAAAGCACTATCGGCTACCGAGGTTGAAAAGACGAAGCCAGGAACAAAGCCCAAGAACTTGTTTGATGGCAAAGGACTTTTCCTGCTTATTCAACCTCAAAAACTTTTCCCTGATGGCAAGCCGAAGCCAGCCTCAAAATGGTGGAGATTCAAGTATACATTCAACGGTAAGCCCGGAATGCTTTCCTTTGGCACTTATCCTGAGGTATCTCTGGCTCAAGCAAGAGACAAGAGAGATGAAGCCCGAAAACTCATCGCAACCGGCATTGACCCTGCGGTGAATCGTAAGGCCTTGAGGGCTGAGAATGAAGAATTGCTGACCAACAGCTTTGAGTCAATAAGCCGCGAATGGCATGCGCACATGATAAAAAATAGTGCATGGTCAGAAGACCATGCGGCAACAATATTAGTCAGACTGGAAAAGGATGTTTTCCCATGGGCAGGCAGCAAACAAATAAGCGAAATAACGGCAAAAGAGATCAAGGACATACTTGACAGGGTAAGGTCAAGGGGAGTAGTTGAAACAGCTCGCCGAGTATTGACGATTATGGGGCAAATATACAGATATGCCATTTCAATAGATAAGGCCAGCTATGATATTTCAGCCGGTTTTAGAGGGTATTTACCGGCCACAAGTAAAACCAGAATAAATATGGCGGCGGTCACGGACCCGAAAGAGCTTGCTCCACTTTTGAGGGCGATAGATGGTTACCAAGGTGGATTTGTGGCTAAATGCGCACTACAGTTATTGCCGCTCCTATTTGTTCGCCCAGGGGAATTGCGACATATGGAATGGGTGGAGATTGATTTAGAGACGGCAGAATGGAATATCCCAGGTCCAAAGATGAAGATGAAACAACCACACCTGGTTCCTCTATCGAAGCAGTCAATTGAAATCCTGAACGAGATTATGCCTCTCACTGGACATGGAAAATATGTTTTCCCCTCCACGAGGTCATTTGCCCGCTGCATGTCAGACAACACCATCAATGCGGCTTTCCGGAGAATGGGTTTTGATGGCGAAACCATAACCGGCCATGGGTTCAGAGCAACAGCAAGAACCATACTTGATGAAGTTCTTGGTTTCCGGGTAGACTTCATAGAACATCAGTTGGCTCATGCCGTCAAGGACCCGAACGGAAGGGCCTACAACAGAACTAAACATCTTTCTGAACGGCGGAAGATGATGCAGGAATGGGCAGACTACTTGGACAAACTCAAGTCTAAGTAATCCAGATTATAGCTCGGGAATCCGTATATTTTCCTTCAAGTATCCATCACCTCTGCGGGACGCCAAAGCAAAAATATGTACATTTAAAACACTATAGCGTCAAAATGAACAATTATGAAAAATATACGTTGACATTTGTGCTATAATGTCTAAAATGCAATCATCTTCTTGGGTCTGGAGGCTAAAATGAGAACGCTTGATGCAGCCGCAGATTTTGTCAACAAACTATACCACGCCGAGTTCAGTGGTAAGCCACACGGCCGTTTCAGAATTGCAAATACCGAACTCGCTCTGCTTGCTGGGAGGAAAAATATTGACCACTCAAGTGTGGTTGGGATCCAAACGATACTTTTTGAAAAGTATGATTTACTTCTAATTGACCTCCGTGATGAAGTCGCAGTTTTGAAGAGCAGTATCCTCCGCAGATATCGAAAAGCATCTGAAAAGGTCCTTGCCGACGTGCTTGGAGTTGCTGATGAATTTTGTGATACAGATGAAGACGATTAAGGACGTAATATGAACCAGATTCCGCGCACTGCGTTGAAGTGTATCAAAGATTCGCGCTCAACAGGCTTTGCATCTTTGAACACTCGGTTGAATAATTCTCCAATTTGGCAAAAACTTGAGCGGGTTGGTTTATCCTCAACTGAGGATTACGAGCAGTTTGCGCCAAGAGAGCCGGGACAGCGAGTTGCTGAACCGGTGGTATTCAAGTATGAAAAATTTACAGGCAAAGTATTATTAAAAATCCGAGGAAGCGGTATCCGAGAGCGTATATTTATTAATAAAACATGCACAAAAGATAGGACAATTCCAGATGTGCATAGACAAGTATTTAAGAATGACGTTTATAAGTCATTAAAATCTTTGTATCCTACTTGCGGTGAATATTTTAGCTTGTGGCTTCACTATAATTGTGGAGCCATGAACAAATTGGAGTTGGAAGACACTACTAATAGCTAAATCATCCACAACTGAATAATGCCAATATATGCATGAGATGGTAATACGAGTTCAACTGTATCACCTTGCCTCTTGTTGGCAAAATCGAGCAACAGAAACGACCCTCACTTCTGCCTGACAGCCCGCAGCAAGTGCTTCCGAGCCTGTTCCGATGCATCAAACGCCCTTTTGGGGTTGTAGTGCATCGGAACAGGCTTTTTTTGTTGCTGTCTAAGGAGAAAGGCATGGCGGTAAAGAGAAGTGATCTTGGTAAGCATGGGGGAAGCGAGTGGGTAAACAGACGAGTCAGACAGCTAACCAAGGAGCTGCATGAGCTCACCCGGAAGGATGTGTATGTCTCCGGCCCAACAGAGGAGAAAGGACCAGTTTTTGGACCAATTGAGGGTGGACGAATTGGGGGATTAGAAGACAGGATTGATAGGCTGCTACGCTTAAAAGAAGTACTGGAAACCGTCTGCGTCTCAAAATCTACATGGTGGTCTGGGGTCAAGTCTGGACGATACCCTGCTCCGGTGCGTCATCTGGGGCCACGAATAACTGCTTGGCGGGAGTCGGCTATCAGGCAGCTTGTAAATGGGGAGGGCACTAGTCATGAGTAATGTAATGACGACTAGAACTGAAACGGAAATTATTAAAGACCGAAGCGAGGTAAAAGCGTTGCTTGCTTTGGGATTCACCGACAAGCATCTTCCTCATAATGCATGCAGTCTAGATTTTAGTTTTGAAGCAACTGAAGAACTGTATGAGGCTCGTAGGGCATATTTGCTAAATAGATCCGTCCCCTGCCGCTCATTTGTGGATGCGTCGAGATACGTTGATGGCTTGATTTACAACCATCGACAAGGGAGGCTGAAATGAGTCGTGAAATGTTCGCAGAAAGTTTAATGATGCCATTCATGAAAGCTGCACTTACAGAAAAAGATATAAAGAACTTAGAGAGATTAGTTGAAGATTGCAAAACAAAACTTCAATGGTCGGACGGGAAATTTTGTTTGGTCGGCGATACACAAAAAGAGGTAGAGACCCTTTTGGCGTTACGCTATGTATTTGAAGCCATAAAACATTGGAACATAGTTGCTGAAAAGAGCAAAAAAGAGCCTGATAGCGCACATAAAAGATGGAGTAAGCAAGAAGAGTGTTATTTAATCGTAGCATTTATCGCCGGGAGAACAATCTCCGAAATCGCTGAGGATCTTATGAGAACCAAAGAGGCTGTCCGTACGCGCTTGAACTGGCTAGGGATTAGTGTCCCCAAGTCTAGGTACTAGTTTGAAGTAGTTTTGTCAAGGGAGGGCCTTGCCCTCCCAAAAAAAAAACATACCCCACCGGAGTCAGCAAATGGTAGTCCGAAATTATGAAACTTGATATTGGTGGGGAGGGTGAGAGCGATGCGAAAAAAACCAAATGCGAAATTTGCTTCAAAAAATGCCGAAAGGGAAATCGTTCCTTTTAACAATGTCCCAGAAGAGCTTAAGGATCGTCAACAATGGGTGAATTGGAAGTATGAGCCAAATCCCAATAACCCCGAGAAACCGAAAAAAGTTCCTATTAACTCGAAAACCGGGGAAAAAGCTTCTGTTAAAAAGCCTGATACTTGGGCATCATTTAAAGATGCTGTGAGAAGTTATAAAAAAGGCGGTGTTGAAGGAATTGGTTTTGTCTTCACGGAAAATGACCCCTATGTGGGAATTGATCTTGATGACTGTTGCAGCAAGAAGACAGGCAAGATTCAGCCTTGGGCAAAAAAAATTCTTAATAAAATAGTAAGTTATTCTGAATTAAGCCCATCGAGAACTGGGGTTCATATCATTGCAAAGGGGAAACTCCCTGGCAAAGGCAAAAAAGTTGGCAAAATTGAAATCTATGACCAGGGCCGTTACTTCACTGTTACAGGAGAGGAATTTTGAAAAATGGAATAAGCAAGATAAAAAATCATACTAAAAAGATTGTAATACTGTATGAAAGCCTCTCTGCGGGGAAAAACAAAGCCAATAGTCTGGAGCTTCCTGCCAACGCGAACATTTTGAGCGACGTGGACCTAGTTGCACAACTTTTTCAAGGGGATACCAAAGGAAACTTCTCAAGGCTCTGGTCAGGTGATTACTCCAATTACACCAGCCAATCTGAAGCCGACATGGCACTCTGTTCATTTATTTCTAGAGTTACAAATTCTTCTGAAGTTATCGACAGAATCTTCAGGAGCTCCAAGCTGATGCGACCAAAGTGGGACCTGATGAATGGGGAACGAACCTATGGTGAGTTTACCATTACAAAGGTGCTTGAAAATCCCAATACTGCATATGTTGAACCCGCCAAGGATAGAACACAGTATGAAACAACCCTGAAGGTAGTGGAGCAGGTAGGGCGCGAGAACATATTTTCTCATGCCAACCAGTTGTGGCTTTGGAAGCAGGAAACGGGGGTCTGGACGAATCCTCCTGATGATGAAGTGAAGAAACTTATTATGAAGCATGAGCATCGGAAGAACATCTCAGCAGGCAGTATAAGCTCGATACTGGGAATCCTCAAGATCATAGTCTACTCTGATCATACCCGCTTTAGCAAAAACTCTCATCGAAGACTTAATTTTGCTAACGGCGAGTTACATTTTGAAGACGGAGATTGGGTTTTGATGCCTCACAATCGAGACAGCAACTTTTGTTACCAAATCCCCGTTTCATATGATCCGTTGGCGTCATGTCCGCGCTTTGATCAGTTTTTGGAGGAGATATTTGAACCTGACGAAGACAAGGTTAAGAAAATACGGTTGCTACAGGAGTTTTTCGGATATGCCTTGACTACCTCCTGCGAATACGAACGCTTCCTTCTACTTGTGGGGAGTGGCGGTAACGGTAAAAGCGTTATCCTTGTGCTGCTGAAGGCCCTTTTGGGTCTGAAGAACATCGCTGGCGTGCAACCGAATCAGTTCGAGAACAAGTACCAACTTGCTCATCTTCACGGAAAGCTTGCAAATATCATCACTGAGCTTCCGGAAGGAGCTGTGATCGCTGACGCAAAGATTAAGGCATTAGTTTCTGGCGAGATGATGACCGCTGAACACAAGTACGGAAATCCTTTCGATTTCGAGCCCTATTCCACCTTGATTATCTCGACGAATCACCTGCCGCATACCAAGGACTGCTCCAACGCGTTCTTCCGAAGGGCTGAAATCCTCTCATTTAATAGGGAGTTCAAAGGCAAAGACTGCGATACATCTTTAAAAGAGGAATTACCAAAAGAACTACAAGGAATCTTAAACTTTGCCCTTAAAGGCCTCAACCGGCTGTATGTCAAAGGTAATTTCACAGTAGTACCAAGCAGCAAAGCTGCAAAGCTGGAGTGGGAGTTGGCTGCAGACCAAGTGAAAGCTTTCATAGATGACCAATGTGAATTGAACCCTACTGCAAGAATCGCTATTGGTCGTTTGTTTGATGAATACAGGGACTGGGCTGTTGAAAGTGGCATAAAAAGCACTGTCAACAGGCATACACTTACTTCAAGACTAAAGCGTATGGGATGTATGCCAGGCAGAGGAAGTGGTGGTGTTCGCATGTTGACCGGTGTTAAGCTCAAGACTGCATGACCACAGGTGGTGGGGGGGGGGTGACGTTTGTGACAACATTTCTATTTTTACTTTATTCATCAACTGATGTTTTTTAGTGATAAATACGAAACTCATGTCACAAACGTCACTAACCTCCTCTTCCTTGGGTCATGTGTTCGGACGATACTTATGAAAGCCCTATGCAACGTAGGGCTTTTTTATGGCATTAAAATGGAAACAGCCTTAATTCTATCCATCAAAATCGGAACCCGTTGCTGGCTCGCAGAGTCCGGTAAAAGATGACCAGGTAGGGCGTCAAGGAATGACCGATTGTTCAGGAACTCTCCGAACTTCTTGGAAAGGAATGCTTTGACATCTTCCGGGGCAATTCTTACTTCTTCGACAATTTCAGGTCGGCCATCCAATAAGGTGATGATGTCTTCCATATCGTGGCTGGCAATCAGAACAAGGACCTACATAGCCACTGCCGCGCTTGAATTTTCACCAACCACCATTACTATATCGACTGTGGTATCGTTCGGTCCCAATAACTTTGGCATCCGGTTTATAGTAATCACATTCGGCAGCTTGATTTGATCCGCATTTATGCTTGAGGAATTTACAGAAAATTGCTCCATCGCTTTCGTACGAGTAATTTGCACCTGCATGGTAGCGGCAGAGGTAGCAATTTTTCACTGCATGCCCCTGCTGAAAAGCTGACTCGACCTCCTGAATGAAGAACTCATATCCGTCATTTTCCATCAGCTTTATGTAGAAGCCAGGCGTGCTTTGTAATCTTTGAAATTCATATAAGGTCTCTAACCCTGCCCATGCTTTACCGGATTTATAAATTTTGAAACAATTCACCTTTTTCACACAAAGCTTTCCTAAATTTTGGTTTGAGGGCTTTGGTTTGAAATTATGTAAATTTGTCTTCTCCTGGCATTTCCAACCGTTTTTCAGAAATCGCAGGTCCTCCTCAGATTTAATATCAAATTCGACAATCTTCTCTCCATCTTTTATTCTTTTGTCGCAGTTTTTCATAGACCTGAAAGCATCTCTCATTTCAAGGAAGACCTTTTGCCCCTTCTCACTTTCTAAAACTAGGCTAGTGAAATTTTGCTCGGGATGGTGCATTTCCTTTATACGCCCAAAATATTGTGTGATATCTTCAGAGTAACTTTCTTCCTTTACTTGACACGTCCCGGAACCACAGGCATTGCATAAAACTGGACGTGTTAAGAATATATTGAAAGGGGTCTTTTTATTTAATGCCTCCAGATATGCACTTAGAATTTCTTTCATGCTTATCTTGTTCAACGTCTCGATCCGCTTCAGCTCAGAATATTTTGCGCAGCAATGAGAATGATTTATTTCTACAGTCTTCGGCGCTATGTTAATAAGTTCAACTCGCCAATCTCTGCAACTAATGATTTTTCCGTCAATTAGGGCTAAATCTGCTTCTTCGATGAGGGTGATCTCAACTATCGGAACTTTTGAATCAATCTTTTTATCAGAGGCTTTGTGGGAGACTGCTATTTCTATGTACATCTTGTCTGCAAAGGCATTGGTGAGCAGAATGTCCGGAATGAACCGCTCAGTGTCAAAATTATCGGCTTCTTCCATTACTGACTGGTTATATCGTTCCGTGAGATCAAATTTAAAAGTTGTCGGATCTATCTCACACGGACCTTGATGGCAGTCATTACAGATATTTATTTGAGGGATTTCCAATATGAAAGGCAACTTGTTCTGCAGGCATGATTGATAGTTTTTCTGGAAAAGATAGACACCTAGTCGGTGCAGATACGTTTCAGGAGAACAGGTAGCTACTATTTTATGTTTGAAGTGCTTTTGACGGACCTCACCTAAAGCCGGGCGTAAAGCTCGGCCGCAGCCAAGGCAAATATAATCCTTTCTGTCTTCTTTAGACAGATTTGATATGTCGACGATTTTCGCAGAGCCATCAAGAGCATATCGGTATTTAATTTGTTGTCTGTCCATCGGCAGGCCTATTTTTAACAGGATTTACAAATTCAATAACAAGCTTTACGATGAAAGGTGCTCAACCATGCGGTAAGTTCGTTCACGGCTACTCCAAGGTAATGCACAGCTCCCAGAGTACCGGTCGATATTTTCAACGCTTTTCATCCTTCAGCTTTCCGTTCCAGTATACGACATACGCTCTGTAACCCTCGCTGGTTGTCAGAAACTGCATGTGTTGTTCCGGGCCAAGCCTATACGCCATCATCGTTTCCATTCCAAGTCGCCGGGCCTTCTCAATCCTGTGATTGCCGTCAATCACGTTGTAGCGGCCAGGGGATATTTCAGCGACGATGAGCGGTCTGGTAATGTCAACCGCTGCCAGGTGCTCTTCTTTGAACTTGGATGCCCCCCTGCTGAAATCTCTTATCTGGATTTCTTCACAAGGGATTCGGCTGCGCATGATGTATTCGGTCATCTTGGTTATGTTGAAGACGAATATCCCGTTCGGAAACAGCTCGTCTCCATCTTCGACAGAGCATGGCGTGAACCGACTATCAATTTTCAGTTTCCTGCTCAATCTGGACATACCTTCACGCAGTTCAGACGGCCGAGCCTGACTAACCTCAACAGCGCTACTCATGCGATAGCCTCGCGGTAAGTTCCTTTAAGGCCAGTTCGCGCTCCCTCGCCCGTCCGTCACGGATAGCATCTACAAGGGCGAGAAGTTCATAAAGAGCGGTATCGTTTGCCACTGCCTTGGGTACCGAACGGTAAAGGGGTGAGAACTCTATCCCTCGAACCTTACCTTCAGGATACGGCCATACCGGAGGTAGTTCGTCGGATTGGACAATTTGGCTGCTCAGCGGAGGTGCGGCGTAACTGGTGGGTATTCCACGGGTGGGTTGACCCTTGTCAGGAGGGAATGCGTATTTGACCCCATGAACAAGAAACTCCAGGAGAGCCTTCAAGATTGGTACTTTCCGCTGAAGGTCGAACAGTCGAGAAGCAGCCGCACGGCCTATGCCGCTATGAACCTCTGAAGGGCTCATGGCAAGCTCGTTGGCGAGGGAGCTGTATGACCATTGCCGGTCGCCGATAGTGACGAGCTTTAAGAGGATAACTATATCTTGAGGTTTGAGAATCATGATGCATATTCTTTTCGCGAATCGCGAATCGCGAATAGCGCAATAATTATTTCCGAGTGGTGGTGATTACCAGTTGTTGGATAATTTACATAATTTTGTACGATTGCCTTGCGCTCTACTGCCGCGACTTTAAACGGCCATCTTGTCGATTCAATTGCATTTCATCAGGACCAATAGGAGTAGCAACATACTCGTCGTATGCCGGAAGGAATCCCGTTGGAATCGGGTTTGTCGCGTTTGGGTTGTGAATTACTGCCAAGTCTTCTGGATTGCCAATTACCGACGTGCCGTCAATATCCACGGCCCAGATGGCGCTGATTGGTTGAAATCTTGGGTCCAGGAATGTATATGCAGGTACTGAACTCCCATTGGACTTAATAATCTCTGGTCGGTGCTGATGCCCCGCACCTGTTTGCTCTAGAGTGTCTCGGTCAATCATTATCTGGTATGGCCCAATTGCGAACGCAGCTTCTGCTGCAAATGGAAATTGACTTATTCCAGTCACTGTAGAAAATGATCCACGAAGTTGGCAACCATTTATTGCGATAACATATGCATCATCCGTTGCCACTATCCCTTTGTTCAAATACCCCTTCTGTGTGCCATCAATGTTTCCAATTAGTTTTTCAGCTTTCTCTTTGATTGCACTTGTCCAGCGCAGTAGAATTTCTATATGCGGAAAATTCACCACACCAACGGATTTGCGATTTAACCACTCTTCTGGCACTCCGCACGGTTCCGGGCAAATAACTTCAATCCAGATTTTTCTTCCATTCTCCATTACCAAGAAATCTGGGCCTTCACCACGGGGAGAAGCAGAAGGTACGATACCGGCGTAATTCAAATGGGCTGCCAATAACGCTTCAGATACACATGACCAGAACTTAGCGTCTGAACCAGAGCAAATCTCCGTGGTGAATTTCGTGTCTGCCAATCCTGAATCAATGAAGTAATTGCAAGCACCGGCAATAGCATTGCGCACCACCTCAGCCTTGCCGCTACCGGGATACCGGTGTAAGAGAATGTTTTCTATGGACATCGGATAATTATCCCATTCAATCTATTATTTTGATCTTCACCAAGTTACTCTAGTTTCTTCACTTCACCTCAACGTTCTTGATTCCGGCAGGTCTCCAGGCAGGGCTGACAACATGAGACCCATGTTCTTGCTGCTCTCGCCATCTAGCAGGCTCCCAAAGTTTATGGTGAAGGTGTCGTCCTTGGTGAAATCAATAAGGTATTAAATCGAAGCGTTCACCATGTGGTGTATCACTAAAAATTATTCCGAAACAAGTAGACATGAAGCTCGTGATTTCATCAAGCCCTTTCGCAAAATCAATATCAATAGCTTTCGAGGCATACCATTCTCGGAATAAATTGAAGATATTTTCCGTATCGTCATTGAGGAAAATTGACGTACGACTTTTAAAATCATCCTTTATGGAGTCGAGTGAATCAGAGAACGAATAACAATAGCACAAGTCCTTAATTGCAGCATCAATATATGGGATAGTGTTATTAAACATCTTTGTGGTGTCACCATCTATCCGCCAGTCTTGATATTCTTTCTTGATTGGCAAGTAATACTGGCTTTCATCTTGGAGCGATGAAATAAAACCATTGTATTCTGATGTTATATCTCCACTAATGTTCCCAAATATTTCGTGTTGCCCCAACTTTAACATTAAATCGTTTGTAAAAAGGTTGGCAGTATACTCATCGTACATAATGGCAATCGTGTTCGCATATCTAGTCTCAGCAGTATGAATGTAATCAGGTATTTTGATATGCTTCCGGTTTACTAAGTGATACAACTCATGGAAAACGAATTTGCAACGACTTCCGAAATTCATGATTTCGGTGTAGGCTAGAGGAGATATTATGATGTTATTATTTCCTTCACACTCGATGGTTTTCCCGATGCAACGTTGAATCCTGTCTGAACTGTACCAAGTCGTGTTTTGAAGCCTGTTCACGGTTACATCGAAGTCAAGAGGAATAATAATGTTATGAAGGTCGATGTAATTGATAAAGTCATCCCCCAACAACTCTAAAATCATCTGGAGTTCTGATTTTATGGCTTCTTGTTGTTCATACGTTCCAACTTCAACCTGAATGTTGATTTCCATAATACCTCTTAAAACAATTACTTTTCTGCTGGCAGCCCGTTTTTATCCTTCACTTCCAAGATTACCGGCTCTTTCGCTGGTGAGATGTCAATCAGGCAGACCTCTTTGTCATCTACGTCATGGAACTTTATAGAGACCTTGCTCGTCACAAATCCGGTACCGAATTGCTGATTCAGCAAATTGCGGAGATGCAGCTCAAATTTATCTCTGTCAACCCCGCCTAAAGACTGATAATCATGTTCAAGACCTAGCACCGTACCATCATCAGCGACGCCTATAAGAAGTGTGCCACCTTGTGAGTTTGCAAAGGCAGAAACCGTCTTCATGATGACTTCTTCGAGTTTCTTGTTTACCAAGCCCTGCATTAAATCCCACCGGAGAGTCGATTTAAATTCAAGCTCGTCGCTTTCACCATCCGCAATCAGATCAGTCAAGGAAACCGGCGCCACCGGCACAACCGAAGCTGTAATATTTTGTAAAAATACATTCAACTGATTGGCCAACATTTTCCGGCGTTCTTCAAGAAACTGTTCGTAGTTCTCAATTTTCCAGAGATTCGGGTCTTCGGGGATGCACTGCAGCTCAAGAGCCTTTGGAAACCTTAACTTTACTGATGCTAGGTAATTCTCAGCGTGTG
>Ga0351904_1015_pt3 | contig 45222 bp, 42 predicted proteins | sample BONcelHT113001E3_FD_205826 | JGI IMG/M metagenome (GOLD analysis project Ga0351904, IMG submission 205826) | Enriched cells from coal bed in the Powder River Basin, Montana, United States - BONCAT cells T11 rep1 HSBNCT.T11.300.1.E3 ...
ATTTAGCATCCTCAGAATATTCATTTTTACCCCGAAGTCCATGACAATAACTTTCAATGTTGAATGTTGAATGTTGCTCGCTCGGACAAAAGCCCCGGCGGACGAGAATGTTGAATGAATTTCAGATGTTTCCTGACCGCTGTTGCTCCAGATATAGGGTTCCATGCAGGTAACTTCTTTAACAAGGTCTCTGCCTACAATGCCACTGGATGTCCTTGCCTTATTCACAAGACTCCCGGGATCTGAATCAATGGTGGAGATGATGCCCTTCATTGCGCCTTTGACCCTTATGTGTCTTGTAAGCGCACGGGTGTCAACATCTTCTATGGCTACTATGTTGTGCATTTGAAGATAGTTGACAATGTTGTCCTGAGACCTGTAATTACTTGCAGTTTTACTCAATTCCCTGACAATGAAACCTTCGATCTTTGGACTACCCGATTCTATATCATCATTGTTTACCCCGTAGTTGCCGATAAGCGGGTATGTCATTGTAACAATCTGCCCTTTGTATGAGGGGTCTGTCATGATTTCCTGATAGCCCGTCATGCTGGTGTTAAAAACGATTTCCCCTTCTCTCTCACCTTCTGCCCCGCAGCTTATACCATCAAATATGGTTCCATCCTCAAGGGCAATGAACGCTTTTGCCGCCTTCATATTTTACCTTTGCAGGCTTCAATGCATATACCGCAGATATGGTGGCCGAGGTTCCTTTTATTTTTGAATTGTGTGATCATTTCGTAGCAACCTTTATGGTCAAATAAGGATTGATTATCTTTTATCGATCCGCCCGGACATTTATCGATACATGCCTTACAAGCCCCGCAATCTCTGTCAAGGGATTTATCAGGTGTGAGCGGCATGTCCGTAAGAACTGCATTATACCTGACCCTGGCTCCGAAGACAGGATGTATCAGGAGATTGTTTCGGCCTATCCATCCGATACCCGATAAAACTCCTATATGTTTATGAGAGATATGCCCTTTCTGGTTCCGCCAGTCTATCACCTGGGAGGCGCCGAAGGGCAAAGCCCTGTAACCTTTTTTTTCAATCTCCTTTGAAAGCAGATATGCAATCATGTCGAGCCTGTAGTTCAACTGCCGGTAATGATGGAGATATAAAGGGTTGGGGCCATCCGTTACAGTACCCAGAATACCTTTTGACAGTACAAGGCCGAAAGAGACGGCAAATGGTAACCTCTGTTTTATTGAATCATCCAGACCTACCAGTTCTCTTTCATACAGCGACATATCCCCGATACCCATTGTATCTGCTCCAAAGGCGGCTAACAAAGTTTTTATAATGCTGTTATTATCTTCCAAAATGAACCTCATTGTTTAACCTTCCCGCAGCTTTACCGCTGGAAGGATTGTTTCAAATCTATATTGTCCCTGTTTTCTTCAATTGTATCATCAGCGCTGTTATTGCCGCCGGTGTAATTCCGGGAATCCTGGATGCCTGACCTATGGTGAAGGGTCTGATCTTTGACAGTCTTTCCACTACCTCCCGCGACAATCCGGAAACACTGCCGTAAGCGATATCAACGGGAATCTTCATGTTTTCAAGTCTCTTTGTTTTTTTTATCATCTCAAGCTGTCTTTCTGTATAGCCCCGGTATTTTATATCTAATTCCACCTGATATGCAATATCTTCTTCAAGGTTATTAAACACCGGATCTATCCGTTTTATATCAGCCATATTGACTTCCGGTTTTTTAAGAAGCTCTTCAAGGGTAACAGGGTTCTTTATGCTTTCAAAACCATTATTTCTTAACATTTCAATTGTTCCAAGGGTGGGTTTAAGCCTTATTGACTGCAATGTCTCATGTGTTTTGGAGATTTTCTTCTTTTTTTCAATCAGCTTTTCGTAACGCTCCCTGCTTACAACACCGGCAGCATAACCTTTTTCCGTAAGCCGCAGGTCCGCATTGTCCTCTCTCAATAATAGCCGGTATTCGGCCCTTGATGTAAACATCCTGTATGGCTCGTCAACACCTTTTGTCACAAGGTCGTCTATCATAACGCCGATGTATGCTTCGTCCCTGCCAAGACAGAATATGTCCTTACCCTTAACCTTTAATGCAGCATTAATGCCTGCCATCATACCCTGAGCAGCTGCCTCTTCATAGCCCGTTGTCCCGTTTACCTGACCTGCGTGGAAGAGATTGTTAATCAGTTTGGTTTCCAGTGTGGCATAGAGTTGTGTGGGATATATAAAGTCATATTCTATCGCATAACCCGGTCGTGTAATCTCCACATGCTCAAGACCGTTTATGCTCCTGAGCATCTTTAACTGTATATCAAGGGGCAGACTCGTGGAAAGCCCGTTCGGGTAATATTCCACGGTATCCAGACCCTCCGGCTCAATAAATATGCGGTGACGTTCTTTATCCTGAAATCTTACTATCTTGTCTTCAATAGACGGGCAGTACCTTACCCCGGTACCTTCTATCTTTCCTGTATAAAGGGGTGATCTGTCGAATCCTGCCCTGATAGCATCATGGGTTCTTTCGTTTGTATAAGTAAGCCAGCAGGGAACAAGTTTATTGTGAACCGTCTTTGTTAAGAAGGAAAAAGGCTGTGGCGGGTCATCGCTATGTTGGGGCTCAAGTTTTGAAAAGTCTATTGTCCTTCCGTCAAGTCTGGGACATGTTCCGGTTTTAAGGCGTCCTATATCAAAACCAAGCTCTTTGAGACACAGGGATAGGCCGACAGAGGGGAAATCTCCCATTCTGCCTGCCTCGAAATGCTCCAGGCCTACATGTATAAGTCCCCTTAAGAATGTTCCCGCTGTTATAACAACGGTTTTTCCAAAGAACTTTTCTCCCCATTGTGTTTCGACGCCGATAACCGTGCTGTTTTCAATCAGAAGTTTTTCTACAATGACCTGCTGTAAAGAGAGATTTTCCTGCTCCTCAAGCACCTTTTTCATCCTCAGGGCATATTTCATCTTGTCTGCCTGAATGCGGGTTGCGCGGACAGCAGGTCCTTTTTTCATATTAAGGATGCGGAACTGAATGCCTGTGGCATCGATATTTTTACCCATTTCACCATCGAGTGCGTCCAGTTCTTTTACGAGATGCCCTTTGCCAAGCCCGCCTACGGCAGGGTTGCACGACATGAATGCTATATGATCCAGATTGGTTGTCAGAAGGAGGGTCTTTACGCCCATGCGTGCAGAAGCAAGTGCAGCTTCACAGCCTGCATGACCTGCACCGATTACTATAACATCAAGATTGTCCATGGTATTCCAGGGTAATAGCTCCAGCAAGATTAAAACAGCCATAGTTTAGCAGAAATAGCACGTTTTTTCCACAGGTTAATGAGCACAAGTCCGAACTGTTCTAAAAGCGGCAAAGGCCCAAGCTGGCTTGGAGGTCGAGGCAGATAAATTATTAACCCAATAAATTAAGTTTATCGACTTTGAGTTTGTTTAACATTGAATTCGCAATGAGGATTGTGCTAAATTTGCCTGAGATTTTTGCACCTATGATTTTACGGAGCGAAATATTATGGAAGAGAATAAAGATAAATGGCTTAATTATCTTGCACTTACAACGGTTATCCTTGCAGTCTGCGCAACGCTGTCAACGTTCAAGGGAGGCGGTTTTTCTACCCGTGCAGTACTGAGCCAAACACAGGCATCTGATCAGTGGTCATATTTTCAGGCAAAAAGTATTAAAGGATATCTTTATGAGATACAAAAAGAAAGACTTGAACTTGAACTTAAGACTGCGGTTCTAAAGGCTTCCCATGCACTTGAAAAAGAATACAGGGGAAAGATAGAATTATATGAAAAGAAAATAAGAAAGTATGATGAAGAAAAGGCGCAGATAGAAAAAGAAGCGCGTAAATTTGAATAAATCAAGGAAGATGCATTAAAACACTCAGAATCATTTCATATGGCTGTGATATTCCTTCAAATTGCCATATTGCTTTCATCCATTGCTGCGCTTATGAAAAAGAAATATGTATGGGTTCTTGGGCTTGTTGCCGGATTTGCCGGCATTGTTTACTTTGTTAACGGGTTTCTTAACGTTTTCTGATATATTTTATAGTATCCCCATTTTAAATTAAGGCATGGATTATCCGTTTTCAGGCCGGATAAATCGATTTTTGTTGAGAAAGTTAAGCTATGGCGTAAGAATAAAAAAGGATTATGCTTGAATATTAAACTCAATAAGCATTAAATAATATTGCAATGGATATAAAACAAAAAGCCTCTTTATTCGCAATCTTATCTGCAGCAATCCTTGCATTAGGCAAGTTTTCCGCAGGTTTGATCTCAGGCTCCATGGCAGTGATGTCTTCAGGTCTTGACAGTTTACTGGATGTTTTCATGTCCGGTATGAACTTTTTTGCAATAAAGAAAGCTGCAAAACCGGCAGATCATGAACACCAGTACGGTCATGGAAAGGCAGAAGATCTGGCTGCTGTAATTCAATCTCTTTTTATTGTTTTCAGCGGCGTTGCAATAATCTATACGACTGTTGAAAAATTCCTCTATAAAGAGGCAATCACCTATTCAAGGCTCGATATCGGGGTCATGGTTTTTTCCCTTGTCTTTACTATTGCCGTTTCAACTGTTTTGAAAGTAGTGGGAAAGAAGACCGGCTCGCATGCGCTCATAGCCGACGCCCTCCATTATACGAGTGACTTTTATTCCAACTCTGCTGCTATTGTTGCTATTATCCTAACCCATTACACCGGCAGGACGTATTTTGACTTGTTGTTTGCTGTTATAATCGGCCTGATCATTATTTTTTCCGCTATAAAAATATTCAGGGACGGGCTTACGGGTCTTATGGACACTAGCATTCCTGAAAACGTTGAAATGGAAATTCGAAACATCATTGATACCATGCCCTTTCCCTATGCCGGGCATCACAAGCTGAGAAGCCGCCAGACAGGCAACAAGAAGTATCTGGATTTCCATTTGTTGATATGCAGAAAGGCACGCATTGAAGAGGCGCACAATCTGGCGGAGGTGGTAGAAATTAAGATGAATGAAAGGATGCAGAATATAGATGTTACAATACATATAGAACCTTGTCCAAACGAATGTGAACTGACGGACGAAACATGTATTGTCCTGAAAAAGAAGATTCAGAAAAAATAATCCGCAGCAATATATGATTATTCGTGGAGCCTCGGGTGCCCGCAAGCGGGCACCCGAGGCTCCACTATATGTATGCTAAGACCGTATGCTGTAAAATACTTCTTTTCCACCAAAGACCGCAGTATCATCCATCTCTTCTTCTATTCTCAATAGCTGATTATATTTGGCGATCCTTTCACTTCTTGATGCTGAACCGGTTTTTATCTGTCCTACATTGGTTGCGACAGCGAGATCTGCAATAAAAGTATCTTCAGTCTCTCCTGACCTATGGGAAATAACGCAGGTATAACCTGCTCTTTTTGCCATTTCAATCGTTGTAAGCGTTTCAGTTACCGTTCCGATCTGATTTAGTTTTATCAATATGCTGTTGGCTATGCCTTCTGCTATTCCTTCCCTGAAAATTTTAGGGTTTGTTACAAATATGTCGTCCCCAACAATCTGTATCCTGGATGCGCATCTATCCGTAAATTTTTTCCATCCCTTCCAGTCATTCTGAGCAAACCCGTCTTCTATTGATATAATAGGATAATCATCTATCAGTGATTCGTAGAAATCAATCAGTTTGTCACTGGTCCATACATTACCGTCTATATGGTATTTACCCTTTTTATAGAGTTCGCTTGCGGCGACATCCAGTGCAAGCAGTACATCCTCTCCGGGTTTGTACCCTGATTTTTTAATAGCTGCAACGAGTGTGTCGAGGGCCTCTTTTGTGGAGGCGATCTGCGGTGCGAAACCTCCTTCGTCGCCTACCCCTGTCGCGTACCCCTTGTCCTTCAATACACCTTTCAGGGTATGAAATATTTCAACGCCCATCCTTATCGCTTCTTTAAAATTTTCTGCACCTACAGGCGCTATCATAAATTCCTGTACATCAAGCGGGTTTTGAGCATGAGCACCGCCATTTGTAACATTCATGAGGGGTACCGGAATCTCTCTTGGTCTGATTCCTCCTATGTACCTGTATAGGGGTAACCCGAGATATTCCGAGGCTGCCCGGGCAACTGCCATTGAAACCCCGAGAATTGCATTTGCGCCGAGATTGCTTTTATTTTCCGTGCCGTCAAGATCAATAAGGAAATTATCAAGATATGCCTGTTCAAGCGCATCAAATCCTTCAATCTTCGGCGCTATCGTCTGGTTTACATTTTCCACTGCTTTCAGGACGCCCTTTCCCTGATATCTTTTTTTATCCCCATCTCTCAGCTCAAGGGCCTCTCTCTCGCCGGTTGATGCGCCGGAAGGAACGATTGCCCGGCCTATGGAACCGCTTTCCAGTGCAACTTCAACCTCTACGGTGGGGTTGCCTCTGCTGTCAAGTACTTCACGGGCAAAAACATCATATATTGTTGACATATATACCTCCTTTAGAATATGAGATGAGTGGTAACGCATAGACGAAGCCTGATAAGACGAATGTTTAAGACCAGAGGCTTTGTTTTCTGCAATTTTGAGAATAACACAGTATAAAAAAGTCGTCAAATACTTTATATTATGCTGCCAGGAGGAATAATATGCTTAGAAGATTGTTAAACGGTGTGATATTTATATTTATTATTTTGCTGGGCCTTTCAATGGCGGGGTTTGCGCAGACCGGTTTGGATGCAAAAGTAATGGAAAAATTTAAGAAAGCCTTTCCGAGGGTCAATGCTGAGAATATCAGAAAGACAGATATTGAAGGCATGTATGAGATAAATGTGCCGGGCAGGATACTATACTATTTTCCCGAGAAAGACTATCTCTTTGCCGGTTCCATATGGAATGCAGCAGGCAAAAACATCACGGACGAGCGTGAGAGCTCAATAATAACGGAAAAAGTCAAAACCCTGTCTCTTGAAAAGGCCTTAAAAATCGGGAAGGGCGAGCGTATTATCATTGAATTTACCGATCCGGATTGTCCGTATTGCAGGGATGCGTCTAAACATCTTTCTAAAAAGGAAAACATTGTAAGGTACGTTTTTTTTGTCCCGCTTGGCATGCATAAAGATGCGGATCAGAAAATAAGATACATATTTTGCGAAAAGGACAGAGAAAAGGCATATAAAGAGGCGATGAACGGCGATCTCGACGGGATGAAGTTCACAGTCTGTAATGACGAAAAAGTTGAAGCACTGCTCAATGAACATAAAAAGATTTCAAAAACAATCGGCATAAACAGCACCCCGCAGTTCTGGATAGATGGAAGGCATGTTCAGGGAGCGGATATACCGATGATAGATAAGCTCCTTGGCGGGGGTTCTAAAGAACCGGAGAAAAAGCAGTAAACTGCTTATTTTAAGGAGTTTTGTCTGCCTTTTTTACTTGGACGGTCAACGGTATGCAGCAAATGTTTATCTGCGGCGATATGCTTCGCCTTGCGCCCTCCGATGTACCTTCAGTACGCCTACGGACCTGTGAAATAATCGTCGGTGTGGTACGCTGCCTACTCAACCCGGATTCGCATATACGCTTATGTGAATCCGGGATAAAGAAGGGGCAAGTTTTTTCATATTTAATTTCCTTTTCCTACCTTCTTCTTATTTTACCCTATAACTACAATTTGATTTTGATTTCATCCGGTTCTTGCGTACTTTTGTTAAATTTTTTCTCATCCGGAGACTCCAGACGAAAACCAGAACCAAATATGAGATTGGAAAATCAGCTGCTGTTACTGATTGTTGTTATGCCTACAGGATGTGAGATGCGCAGTTTCCTGAATGTAAGGATTATCTTTAGAAATGTGTCTCTTATATCATTACTTGTATGATTTTTCTTTCGCCTGTCAGGCTGCACACTTCGTGGTTTTCCGGAGGCAAGGGTTACCGGGAGAAATGTGTCTATTACACCACTCTTTTAATGATTATTTTTAACACCTGCTATACGTAACATAATTTCTTGACCTCAGGAGTCTCTGAAGGTCATTATCTAACTGCTTTTTCTCCAAAGAAAAGGAGGAAGAAAATGACCCAGACGAATGTAGTAGAGAATGGACCAGACAGCAGCATATTAGAAACAGCACAGTACAACCATCGAACACGAACTCCCATCAACCGCATTCTTGAGAGGCTTTCTCAATTAGAACTACCAGAAAAAGAGCACTTCGAGAGCTATCTCCGGTACAAGTGGCGGGCAAACCACAAGCCGAGGACTATCGATAGCTCTTTCACATCCATCGGGCTCTTCCTCGACTTTTACAGGAGGTCGGGTAAGACAGAACTTAAACAGATTGAGCGTTCCGATCTCGAAGCTTTTATTGAGTATGAGCAGGATCGGGGCATGCATATCTCGACGGTGAGGACGAGACTTGCCTGCATTGTTGCCTTTCTCCACTTCCTCATTGAACAGGATCAAATCCCCGGGACTGTTTTCAAGAAACGGATCAGGCTGAAGCTTCCCGACACGCTACCCCGTGCCATGAACCCCCTGGATGTGAAGAAACTTTTATCTATGATCGATCATACCCGGGACCGGGCACTTATCTTTCTCCTCTTGCGGACAGGCATAAGGATCGGTGAGGCATTGGGGCTTACAATGAATGATGTTGATCTTAAGGACAGGAAAGTCAATCTGTTCCAGGGAGAAAAAAACGACATGGGGAGAGTAGTCTACCTGAGTAATGACGCAGTTTTTTGTTTAAAGCGCTGGTTTAAATTGAGGGACCCGGAGAAGAGATTTGTCTTTTACGGCAAAGGCGATACACACATATGCTACAGCACAGCCCGTACATGCTTCGTCAGGTATCTCAAGGATGCAGGGCTTGATACGAAGGGCTATACCGTCCACTGTCTGAGACACACCTATGCATCAGAGCTCTTAAATGCCGGGATGCGCTTGGAGGTCCTTCAGCATCTTTTAGGTCATCAGGACATCGAGATGACCCGGCGCTATGCCAGACTTACCGACAGAACCAGGGAAGAAGAATACTTCAAGGCCATGGCAATTATCGAGAAAGGAGGGATTGATGGAGACTATTGACAGGTATCGGAGGTTTTTAAAGAGAAGAAACTTCTCTCCCCATACTGTGAAAGCCTACATGAACATCCTTTCTCAGTTCATCACATGGCTTGCAATACCTCTCAACGAAGTGACCCGTAAAGAAATAGGCAGCTATGTGGATCGTCTTATGGGAAAAGGGCTATCCCCGAAGACTATCACCTGCCACCTCCAGACGATACGGCTTTTCTTCGATTATCTTATCGATGATGACGGAATGAAACTAACAAACCCGGTCAATAAAATATCGATTCGTTTGCCGAAGCCTCTGCCCCGGCATTTAAAGGACGACCAAGTAGGAAAGTTCCTTGCCGTCATTACCGATCTGAGAGACAGAGCCATGTTCATACTCATGCTTCGATGCGGGCTCCGGGTGGAGGAGGTCTCCCGGCTGACTGTGGATGCAATGGAACTTCCACGGAACCGGCTCTTTGTCGCCAACGGAAAGGGTCGCAAAGACAGGGTTGTTTATTTAAGCAAAGATGCCAGATTTGCGTTAGAGACCTACCTTAAGGTACGTTCATCGAAGGCGAGAAGAATGTTCCTTGTGCAGAAAGGACCTTTGACAGGAACATCTATATCGGTCCGGGGTATCCAGAAAAGGATCGAATACTATGCCCGACAGAGCAAGATCAAGGTATCGTGTCATAGCTTACGCCATACCATGGCCACACAGCTCTTAAATGCCGATGCCGATCTGGCCACCATCCAGGATCTTCTCGGGCATAACCACATTACTACAACCCAACGATATTGCAGGGTATCAAACCTGAAAGTGCAGCGTGACTATTATAATGCAATTGAAGTGGTTATGCAGCGGAGCCAGGCAGAAGGCAGGGAATTACTCCAAAAAAGACTGAGTATGGTGAACGATCATATGCTATATTCACAAGAAGAAGATGCTTTTGAGGGAAAGAAAAACATACAAAAGGAAAACATGGTGTAAGTAACTAATATTAAGAGAGAAAGCAGGTTTTGTTACGTATAGCTTCCTGCAAGTGAGTGACTTTGAGGTTTCACAAAAAGCAAAGATTGCGAATTGAAATAAAGAAATATACCATGAAAGATATGACCCCATTTTCCCAGTGTTTTCAATGTTTTATTTTACTTTTAACCTTTCCAACCTTTGCACGACTCCCTTGCTAATGGCCGGCCAACGTTTTGCGGACAGTCTGACCCAGAATGGCCACCGAAAAGGGCTTTCGCAAGTAAGCACTGGCTCCCAGGGCTATTGCCTCGGCAACGTGCCCGCTTTCAGAGAACCCGCTGGCGATAATGGCTTTTTGTCCTGGCCTGATCTGCAGGATGCCCTGATAGGTTTCCAGTCCGTCCATGCCAGGTGACATGATCATGTCCAGCAGCACGAGGTCTACTGTGTGTCTCTTCAAATAGTCCATTGCTTCTTGCCCGCTTGCCACGGTTTGAGCAACATAACCTAAGTGGGAAAGGATCTCCTGTGCAAGTTCCCGTTGTTGCTTTTCGTCGTCAACGACGAGGATGGTTTCGCCGCGACCATGCCAGGCATCGGTAGCTTCCGGCAAGCATGCAGACTTTATATCTTCATGAACTGCGGGAAAATAGATGGCAAAACGCGTCCCCTCACCGATCTTGCTATGCACATCTATGAACCCGTTGTGGTCCTTTACGGTTCCCCATACCACGGCAAGCCCCAGGCCTGTGCCGCTACGGCCCATAACCTTTTTGGTGTAAAAGGGTTCGAAAATTCTTGCCAGATCATCGGGCGCAATCCCGGTACCCGTGTCGTTTACCCTCATTATGGCATAATCTCCCGGTGGAATGGTCTCGTAAGCACATAAAAGCTTATCCACCGTCATGTTTTCGGTAACGATCGTTATCCGTCCATGAAGACCGCCGACAGCCTCAATGGAGTTGGTCATCAGATTGGTCAGGGCTTTGCCCAGATGAGCAGCTGATCCCCTTATATTGAGCAGGTCCGGCGCCAACCCGGTTTCAAAAGCCACTTGCGGATACGCCTTGGTTAGCGTAGCAAATTCCAGGCTCTTCAGATAGTCCCTGACGGTGTCGTTGAGGTTTACAACTGTTTCAGTCTGAACGCCTCTGCGAGCCAGGGTCAGCAAATCCTGGACCACGGCAGCGGCACGCTCTCCAGAGTCTTTTATGGTTACAAGTGGTTTTTGCAGCGGGCTGTCGGGCGGCAAGCCCATTAGCAATAAATCAGGATAAGTTACCAGCCCGACGAGGATGTTGTTAAGATCGTGGGCCACACCTCCGGCCAACAGCCCCAAAGCCTCCATCTTCTTGGCCTGCTGAAGTTTTTCCTCCAGAATGCGGCGTTCCTGCTCCGTGCGGATAAGCTCGGCCATCTGCTCCTGAAGTTTGCGGTTGAGATCCTCTAAACTGAAGGCGCGGAGGATTAGAAAAACGGCGATCGGCCCGACAAAAGCCGACGCCACAAACGCATCGATGGTTCCTATGAGCAAAAGGTTGCTATCGAGGCGGCCCCACAAGATCAGGCTGGTAACGCTGTTCATGAAGAAGGTAATAATTTCGGAAGCGACCACAATAAAACCGACAAGAATCCAGGGCCAGCGTTGGGAGCCGCGCAGCATTGCGGATAGCCGACTGAATAAAATGTTAAAGTAATCGTTGATCATACTTTAACTCTTAACGGACAATATGGGTAATGGATAAAAGTTTGTTTTCACAAGGAAAATATCTCATGAATTACGTTGCGTGTCAAACTGGAAAAACATCTGTTATTAGCAAGTGGTCACAAAATAAGTTGTGCCAGCAGGTCGAGTAAAATTAATTCAAGATAATAATTATATGAGGACCTAAAAAATTACCGAATGAAAGAGCAGAGAATTAGTTAAATATCGAGCTATGTTGCATCTAAGGCAAAAACCGCGCAGTATGACCTTCACGAAGACAGCCTTATTTACAGGAACAGAAAATCAGCTATCAGACATTGGCACATTTCAAATCCTGTTCAATAAGCCCTCTCGAATGTGTATTGTGTATCAGTATTCGGTATCAGGCAACACATGCGTCTGACAAGTTTTTACCACCTCATCACAACAGCACCCCAGGTTAACCCTGCCCCAAAGCCTGCCAGTACCACTACATTACCCGGTTTTATCCGGCCATTCTCTAATGCTTCATGAAGTGCAATCGGAATGGATGCAGCGGATGTGTTACCGTATCTATCAAGATTCACCATAAACTTATCCATAGGTATATCCATTCTACGGGCCGCTGCCTCAATAATCCGCAGATTGGCCTGGTGTGGTATAATCAATGCAATCTCTTCCTTGCTGATGTTGGCCATTTTCAGCGCCTGCTCCGTCACCTTTGGCAACATTCGCATAGCAAATTGAAAAACTTCCTGTCCATCCATTTTTACTTTATGCATATTGGCCGCAATATTTTCAGCAGTCACTGCCATACGAGTTCCGCCTGCCGGCGTATGTAGATGTTTGATCCCTGACCCATCAGCGCCAAGACACATAGATAAAATGCCGTGCTCCGGTAAGGCTCGTTGCAACACGACAGCGCCGGCACCATCTCCGATAACGATACATGACCCTCGATCTTCCCAGTTAGCTATCCTCGAATTTGTCTCAGCCCCGATGACTAATACGGTATTGTATAATCCGGTGGAAATGAACTGACTCCCCACAGCCAATGCATAGATAAAACCCGAACAACCTGCCGAAATATCAAAGGCAGGAGTATTTTTCATTTCAAGCCGTTCCTGAATGATGCAGGCAGTTGCCGGCACCAGTAAATCGGGGCTCATGGTTGCCACGATGATCAGATCAATATTGGCACGATCAATCCCTGCCCGGATCATGGCCTGTTTCGCAGCCACGATGCCGAGATCCGATGTTGCCTGGGCTGGATCTACGATACGGCGCTCCCTGATGCCGGTCATGGTTTGAATCCACTCGTCGCTGGTATCCATTGTTATTGCCAGGTCATGATTCGTCAGCACGGTATCAGGGATACAAATGCCAACACCTGCAATGAGAGCGTTAATTTTTTCAATGGGCATCTTTTTCTCCACAATCAGTTGACTTTCCAAACCGAAACACTGTCATATCCCTCGGACCGCTTCACGGTCGGTTCTGATAAATGCCAGCAATTCCCTGGAAAAGGGTTTATAAAGTTTTGTTTTCTCGTATTCTGTTTCGCTTTCAAGCAATCTCTGCATGAGCAGTCCGTCTGTTCCGAACCAGCGTGGAGCCATCCCGCCGAAGAAAAACCCCTTTTCCCGCAATAAATCAACAGCAACACCAATATGAGGGCACGCCATATTAAGTGTGACTTGCAAGCTGATCACCCGGCGCTCCCTTCCTTTATACAGGATATTTTCCACCACTTCAATCCAGTCGCTACCTATTATGGGGACCGCCACCTTCCAGGTTTTAGCGTAAGCATAATACTTCTCTTCAAGGGTTGTCGACCCATCGGTTGGCAACGCATCTGTCGACGGAAAAAGAATCCTCGGCCGCAGTGAGCCGGCAATTTTTCTTAAAATAGTATCATACCTGATTGGCACATATTCAGGCTCCAATGGATCTGTCAGTTCCCAAAAATAGAGCACGCATGACACACGTGCAGTCCCTGCTTTGTTGCTCTTCCCATCCTTGAAGCTGTCACCGTCCAGTTGATCCAGTTCCAATCCGCAGTCAATCATGCCGATTTTAGCGGCACTTACCTGTGTGAAAAAGTGACAGCACACCGTTTCATTAAAAATCCCATCAATATCGGTCATCTTACACATGGCAGGATCAAAATAATGATGAACCAGGCGTGACGAAATGTTAGTGTGTGTATACTCAGGGGTAACTAATATATTTCCGGCTTCCCAAAGGCGGGGATTAGGGGCGGTTTTGAACATCGAAATATACCCTGCTGCCTGTCCCTTCTCATCAAAAGCCAATGCTGAAACTAAGCGGCGAGCCTGTATTTCCTTCCACAAAGTCTCTGGTTGATAGACATCCTTGACAGGAAAATCTTCGCCATATACCGATCGAAAAACCGTTCCTACATGATGGGTGTTAGTTTTGTCGACGGCAACAATCCGGAATAATTCGTCCGGTAAAAAATCAACCTTGTGCAGCAATGCGCTTGTCGAAATATTCCACTGCAGCGCCGATTGTCGTGAGGTTTACCGCATCTTCCATGGGTATCTCAATGGAAAACACATCCTCGGCTATTACCAGCATCTCCGCAAAATCGAGCGAATCAAGCATCAGATCATCAACCAGTGATGCTTCAGGTTTCAGAGCTTCCAGGGAAATGTTTTTCTTTTTGAGTTTCAAAATAATCTCGTACACCTTTTCCATAGTTGTCATACTCATTATTCCTCCTTTTTTTATTTGATCCGCAAACGGATTTGCTTCTCCTTAAGTGTTGAAACCGATCCTGCCGCCTCATTGCAGCCAAATATTGGCCCGGTGCGGGATAATCAGCACAATTTTTCCTTTTGAGCTTTTGCCGGTCCAGCACCTGCTCCGAAGCCTCCGGCAATAACCGGTAGTTTGCTTTTCAGCATATAACAAGAATAACAAAAGAAAAACAAAAGAAAAACAAACTATCAATAGGGACGTACCGAATATTTTGGTTAAAAACCCGAGGGTGAATGAGTGCTTCCAGGACAAGGAACCAAACAATAACGGTTCACAAATGTAATATCTGAATATTTCCCTTTTGCAGCCAGGGATTAACCCGTTGCTTATCCCAATGGACAATGCGGGTCAAACAGTAAATCTCCATTTGCAGAAAACGTCACCCGGATGCGGGTCAGGGGGAGCAAAAAGACACTCGACCTTGATGTCAGGATCAATTTCATGGGCAAAGGCTGTAAATTCACCTTTGTGCATCTCCTTGCATACGAATTCTCCGTCGCCTCGTTTTAAACGGGCTTCCTGCGTGGGACAGTGAGGTATGGTTATGATCACCTCGTTGTCTTTTTCTTCGATTTCGTATCCTACAATGATTGTCCATGTAAAAAGTTTGAGTGTTTTAACAAAGCCTTCAAGTCCTTTTTCCTTAATGTTGAAACGTTTGATTAGTTCCTTTGCCGCCATTCCAGGCACACGTCCCCAGACTTTTTCGTTAAGGTGTTCCGCTGTCGGCTGATCAAAATCTTCTGCAACATTGATAAACCAGAATGCATCGACAACCCTGTAATGCCACAGGAGAAACTCAATGTAGCTTCTCAATTCAGGTGCTTCCATCTTTTCAATAACTCTCAAGTCCATACAACCCCCTTATGCCAATTCCAAATCAAAGCGCAATCATCGTTGGCTTCGTCATCAGTTCCTCGACATACTGGTAGTATGCCTGCGCCTGCCCTCGCTTGATGGGGGTCGCCTCTTCCTTGCCACCTTGATATCATCTTTGATTTGGAATTGGTATTAGATGATTTAGCAACCCACTGTTTTAGTCGGTGATAGTTCGAATGAAAGTTAAGCCTATATATATTCAAAATTTTGCTCTCACTCAATATTTGAATTTAATTTTGCTTTTTAAAATTTGCAATTCGCAATTCTAAATCACAAACAGGTTTTATATGTCTTCTTCTTTTAATGCCCTGTTTTTGATATCATTTATGGATGTCAGAAGTTGTTTTCCTTCAAAAACTACTTTATAAAGTGCCTCGGTAATAGGCATCTCAATATTCAACGTTTTGGAAAATCTATATGCGGCTTCAATTGTGTAGTATCCTTCAACAACGGTGTTCTGAGACTTTATAATATCTTGCGGTTTTTTCCCTTTTGATAATTCTACCCCGAACATTCTGTTCCTGCTCAGTTGTCCATAGGATGTAAGCATCAGATCGCCTATACCGGAAAGACCCATGAAGGTGGTTTCTTTTGCACCGAGGGCCTTACCGAGTCTTTTGATTTCAGCAAGGGCTCGTGTTATGAAGGCTGCCTGGGTGTTTGTGCCGAGCGCCAGACCTTCTATAATACCTGCGCCTATAGCCATGACATTTTTCATTGCACCGCCCAGCTCTACGCCTACAATGTCTTTGCTTGTATATATACGAAAGTTATCATTGTGTATATGTTTTTGAAAGTATGAGGCAAGCTCGCTGCGCTTTGATGCTACTACAACGGATGTGAATGCCCCCATGGCGACTTCTTTTGCAAAGGATGGGCCTGAAAGTACTGCAATGCGGGCATTTTTTTTCCCGTGGCATTTTTCAACAACCTCGCTCATGCGCAGCAGCGATTTTGTTTCAAATCCTTTTGTGAGGAGCAATATATTTTTATTCAAAATGGAGCGGGATACCTTTTCCACGGTTTCCTGCAAGGAGAACGAAGGAGTTGCGATAACGATATCATTTGAATAATCTGTTAGTTCAGAGAGATTATCGGTAAAGCCGATCTGTTCAGGCAATGAAAAACCTTCCAGATAGTACCTGTTTATTCTATCTCTCTTGAGTATTTCATAAAGCTCCCTTTCAAAAACCCAGAGAAGCACTTTGTAGCCTTTTCTTACAAGATGCATGGAAAAGGCAGTTCCCCACGCACCGGCGCCGATTACCCCGATTTTTAAATTTGTTATATCTTCTGTCATTTAAATTTTTTAAATCCCTTGATCTTTTTTATCTATGATTTAATATCCAGAATTGTTTTTTTATTCCTCTTCCGGCATCGCTACATTGTCAACTATTGCTGTTGTAACCACGGCGCCGACTATTTTCTCGGCATCCCTTAAATCCATGAGCTTAACCCCGAGGCCGCCTCTTTTCTGGACAGGGATATCCTGGATTTTGAATCGTATTGTTCTTCCGGTATCTGTTGTAAGTAATACTTCGTCATTTTCACTTACCTGTCTTAAACACACAACTTCACCGTTTTTGGCTCCGCATCTTACATTTATAATGCCTTTTCCGCCTCTTGCCTGTATCCTGTAATCGCTGCAGGGTGCGCGTTTTCCATAACCCTTCTCCGTTACCGTAAAAACGTTGCAGTCCTGGTTGACATTTTCTACAGAAACCACCTCATCTTTTTTTGTAAGTCTTATGCCTCGCACCCCGTATGCGACTCTGCCCATAGGCCGTATCTCTTTTTCCTCAAATCTTATCGACTTGCCTTTTTTTGTCGCGATCTCGATTTCATTTTGTCCTTCAGTCTCAAGTACTCCGATGAGGCTGTCATCTTCCGGGAGGCTGATTACACGTATGCCCGGAGCTCTTAAGTGCTTCAGGGAGTCGAGACTTATCTTTTTTACCTGCCCCTTCTTTGTAACCAGGAAAAGATATTTGTTTTCAGAAAACTCTTTCACGTGTGCTACAGCCGTTATCCTTTCATTTTTATCAATATTTACGAGGTTAATGATCGGTTTCCCCTTTGATGACATGGGGGCTTCAGGGATGGTGTGAACTTTTACAATGTGTGCCTTCCCGGAGTTGGTGAAGAATATTATATAGGAATGTGTAGAAGCTACATACAGATGATCTACAAAATCTTCTTCCTTTACAATAATGCCTATTTTCCCTTTCCCGCCCCTTGCCTGGTTTTTGTACTGGTCCAGCGGGGTCCGCTTTGTATAACCGCGGTATGTGATAGTTACAACAACCTCTTCATCCTTAATCATGTCTTCTATAGTAATGTCAGGCAGTTGATCGACTATCTCTGTTAATCTGCCGTCACCGTATTTTTCTTTCGCCTCAAGGAGCTCTTTTTTTACTACTCCAAGGAGAAGTGCTTCGTTACCGAGAATTTGCTGCAACTTTGCTATTTCTTCCGAGGTGCTGCTGTAGTCATCAAGAATTTTTGTTCTTTCAAGGGATGTAAGGCGCTGCAGACGCATTTCCAGGATACTCGTAGCCTGTTTCTCGGAAAATGTAAAACGTTCTATCAAAGAAATCCTTGCTTCCTGTACGGTTTTTGCTTTTTTAATAAGAGCTATGACTTCATCTATGTTATCAAGCGCTATTTTGAATCCTTCAAGGATATGCAGCCTGTCCAGGGCTTTATTCAATTCAAAGGTAGATCTTTTGGTTACTATATCTCTTCTGAATTTTACAAACTCATCAATCAACTGGATCAGGGTAAGGGTTTTAGGCTCATTGTTCACAATTGCGAGGAAAATAATGCCGAAGGTTGTTTGAAGTTGGGTGTGCTTATAGAGTTGATTCAAAATCGGCTCGGCCATCTCGCCCCTTTTCAACTCCAGCACTATCCTCATACCTTCCCTGTTTGACTCATCTTTTATATTTGATATACCTTCGATCCGTTTTGCGTTTATCAGTTCTACGATATTTTCAATGAGACGCGCCTTGTTCACCTGATATGGTATTTCCGTGATGACTATCGCCTCTTTGTTCTCTTTTTTCTTTTCTATCATGGCTCGCGCACGGAGAATTATATGCCCTTTTCCTGTTTCGTAGGCTTCCCGTATCCCCTGCCTGCCGTAAATGATGGCATGTGTTGGAAAATCCGGTCCCGGTATAAGCATTAAAAGTTCATCAAGCGTAATAGCGGGATTATCAATATATGATATTATGCCATTTATGATTTCTGTGAGGTTGTGGGGAGGTATATTTGTTGCCATACCAACTGCAATACCGGAGGAGCCGTTAATCAGGAGGTTAGGTATTTTTGACGGCATAACTACCGGCTCAACAAGAGAATCATCGTAGTTCGGTCTAAAAGAAACTGTCTCCTTTTCAATATCCTTAAGTATCTCTTCGGCCATTCTCGTAAGCCTGATTTCCGTATACCTCATTGCAGCAGGGGCATCCCCGTCTATGGAGCCGAAATTACCCTGACCGTCTATCAAGGGATATCTGAGGGAGAAATCCTGCACCATCCTTGTGATTGCGTCGTATACCGATTGATCCCCGTGCGGGTGGTATTTACCGATGACGTCGCCGACAACCCTTGCGGATTTTTTGTATGGTTTGTCGTGTGTGTTGCTCAAGTCATACATAGCAAACAAAATTCTTCTATGTACCGGTTTTAAGCCGTCCCTGATATCCGGAAGTGCTCTGCCTATTATTGTACTCATTGCATAGTCAAGGTAGGATCTTTTCATTTCATCTTCAATCGGGACAGTTATTACAGATGTGTGCATTTAATACGCCTCCATTATTAGCGTGGTTTTTTTATATTACTTTAACATAAACATTAACCTGTTGACAAATAGGAACGCATTGATAGAAAATATGTCTATATGAAAACTATATCAATTTTTGTGATACTATCCCTCATTGCAGCAGGGTGCCTCTCCTGTGGCAAGGAAGTGAAGGGCTTGAAAGAGGAAATAAGACTTTTGAAAGAGGAGAATAGTTTTTTAAAGGCAGAAAATATAGGGTTAAAAAAGGAATTAGAGAAGCTTTATAAAAAAATTGATGAAAATGTCAATTATGAAGAAAGAGGAGAGATTAAACTGAAGCCTGAAACAAAGAATGCTGAAAAACCGAAAGAAGCCGCAAAGACTGAACAGGGTGTCAAAAAGAAACCTCAATAAAAATGTGCTTTAAGATAATGCAAAGAGATAGACAATACCCGCGAACACTGGAGACCGGATGCCAGATTTGCTGGTATGCTTAACTAAATGCGGAACATATCCCTAATTGTTTCATACGATGGGACCAACTATCATGGATGGCAGTGCCAGCCGGAGTTGATAACAGTACAACAAACCTTACAGGAAAGAATTGAGAAAATCGTCAATCATCACATTAAACTTTTTGCAGGGGCAAGAACGGACAGCGGAGTCCATGCATACGGGCAGACAGTAAATTTTCTTACCAGCAGCACTATAGAACTTAAGGGACTTACCAGAGGATTAAACAGTCTGTTGCCCCCGGATATCCGGATAAGCCATGCAGGCGAGGCAGACAGGAATTTCCATTCAAGGTATTCTGCAAAGAGTAAAATTTACATATATTCTATCTTAAACTCGGCATACAATACCCCTTTTTATACGCGGTATGTGTGGCACATACCTTATTCCCTCAACGTGTTGTCAATGAACCGGACGGTCAAATTGATTACAGGTGCTCATGATTTTTCTGCTTTTAAAAAAAAGGATACATTATATCAAAATCCTATCCGGGAAGTATTACAGGCAGGTGTAAAAAAAAGAGGAGACTTTATATATGTCGTGATTGAAGGCGCCGGTTTTTTACGTTATATGGTAAGAAATATTGTGGGGACACTTATGCTCGTAGGATCAGGAAAGCTGACCGAAAATGATTTCAGGGTGATCCTTGAATCGAAAGAAAGGGAGAAGGCAGGCCCGACTGCACCGGCTAAAGGACTGTTCCTGAGAAGGATAAAATACTGATTTGCCGCCTGGTAAAGAGAGATTTTTTTATAATGAGGTCTTTATACTTATAATCCTTGATTTAATGGCCTGGTTGCTATTATATCTGTCTGCCGCAGCAAGGGAAGGCCTGTTATCGGTGATTCTGCTCAGCGATCTCAAGTTGGCTTGAAAAAGATGTATCATAAGGAGGGTTATGGATTTGAAAAATGTAAAAAACAGGTCTAAAAAAACAGGTTTACTTCCTGGAACCCTCATTCATATCGGGGAGCAGAAAACGGAAAACACCAGAATCAGGCTTATCGACTATGATGAAACGCAATTTAAGGAAATGGAAATCAGCAGTATTGAGGAATGTTCTTCCTTCAAAGACAGGCCGACGGTTACATGGATCAATATAAACGGTATTCACGATGTAGAGGTCATCGAAAAGACGGGACAGTGCTTTAATTTGCACCCTCTCTTGCTGGAAGATATATTAAATACCGATCAGCGTCCTAAAATGGAAGATTACGATAGTTATGTTTTTATTGTATTAAAGATGGTCTTCAATGATGATGACAAGAAAGAAATAAGGACCGAACAGGTCAGCCTGATTCTGGGCCGTAATTATGTCATTTCATTTCAGGAAGTGGAAGGGGGAGCCTTTGAGTATATTCGTGACAGAATAAGAAATAATAAAGGACGCATCAGAAAACTGGGGGCTGATTACCTGTTGTATTCCCTGATAGATGTAATTATTGATAATTATTTTGTTGTCCTTGAAAAGCTTGGGGAAATCATAGACGGTTTGGAAGAAGAATTGATTAAAAACACCAAGCCGGGAACATTAAGTTCTATTCACCAGTTAAAAAGAGAAATGATATTTCTGCGGAAATCTGTCTGGCCTTTGCGGGAATTGATCGGGACCCTCGAGAGAGGAGAATCTGTACTTATACAAGATTCAACACGTATTTACCTGAGAGATGTCTATGACCATACGATTCAGGTTATTGATTCGGTGGAGACTTTCCGGGAAATGCTTTCAGGAATGCTTGACATCTATCTTTCAAGCATAAGCAATAAGACAAATGAAATCATGAAGGTATTGACCATGATCGCTACCATTTTTATACCTTTAACGTTTATAGTAGGTTTATACGGCATGAATTTTAAGTCTATGCCGGGGCTTGAATCCGAATGGGGTTATCCCGTTGTAGTTACTTTTATGGTTGTGATTGTGGTTTTTATGCTGGGCTATTTCAGAAAAAAGAAGTGGTTATAATGCTGACGCAGATAAAGTCAGGATTTCTCAGGCACCTTCTGCTACAGCAATATTTTTAATTGAGACAGCCTTTCGCTTATCTGCTGAGCAGTGTTTTTCAAATGCTGGATTATGGAAGGTAACTTTTCGTTATACATTGAGGTCGAGAATCCGATTACACTGATGGCTCCCACAGGCACGTTATTCGAATAAATAAGAGTTGCCACTGCCCTTATACCCTTCAAATATTCCTCAAGATCAAGACTGTATCCTGTTTCCCGCATTTTATCAATTTCTTTGAGGAACTCATCAATGTCGGTAATACTGTTTTCAGTATAATGCGGCAGCCCCTTCTCCTTCAAAAACATTCTTATACTCTCATTATCCATAGGGGAAAGAAGTGCCTTGCAGAGGACGGATGCGGTAATGGGAAATCTTATGCCAATCGGTGAGGTTATTTTGAGGGCTTTTTTTGCTTCTATGGCATCAAGCACCCTGGCAGCGGTATCTTCCCGTATGCAGAGAAAGGCAGTTTCGTCTACGAGCGACACAAGCTTTTCCAGGAAAGGCCTTGCGACCATTACGATCTCTCCGCCCTTGAATACCTTTTTTGAAAGTTCATACAATTCTGTCCCGATGATATATTTTTTCGTTTTATTGTCTTTTGCAACAAATTTTTCGTCTTTAAGGGCATTTAATATCCCGTATATTGTACTTTTGCTTACAGACAGATTATTTGATATTTCCGTGACGCCCAGAGGAGTCCCGCTATCAACGATAAACTTGAGAACTTCAAGTGATTTTTTTAGGATAGGTGCGTTATACATAATTCACTATGATGAACACTATACGATTATATTCTTTGAATGTCAATAATAATATGGAGTAAATGTGATATGCATATTATTGGCCATGTTTTTTATGGTAAATATTATACTCGTTATGTTTGCCATCAGGCCCCCTTGAAGTATGACAAACAGGCATGACCCGGGGTAATACCGGAAGCAGGTTTAATAAGATAGAATAATAAATAGTCTATATTTTATGCAATACATGGATGTAATATGTTGAAAATTGCCAATAATTTGTTAATATTATAGAGTTAAGGATTTGAATGACAAAATATAAGATTAAATTCCTTCCAATAGACAGGATATGTCTTTCCGAGGACGGAGAGACTGTGCTTGAAGCAGCAATGAAGTCAGGCATCCATATTAATGCTTCATGCGGCGGCAATGCCTCCTGCGGGAAATGCAGGATAAAGGTCCTGCAAGGCTACGCCCCTTCCGGGGTCCATCCTGAAATATCGGAATCGGAGTATGATTCGGGTATAAGACTTGCGTGTTTAACCACCCCGCATTCAGATATGACAATCGAAGTGCCTCTTGAATCACAGGTGGATAGACTTGTGCTCAAAAAGAGGAATAAGGCATCTTCTATTCTTTCTGTATCAGACATAGGGGAGTTTGTAGCTGGATGGGATGTTGACCCTGCTGTAACTAAGAAATATATTGAGCTTGAGCCGCCATCCCTGGATGACAACATATCAGACCTCGTGAGACTTACCAGAGCCCTGAAGGAAAAATATGGCATTAACGGTATCTCTGTTGACTTTAAAGTTCTTGAAAGATTGAGCGTGGTGCTCAGGGATGCCGGCTGGAAGGTTACAGTTGCAATAGTTCAAATAAGAGAAGGATATAAACTTATTGACGTTGAGTCCGGCAACACAGTGGAAAAAAACTATTCAATAGTGATAGACATCGGAACTACGACGGTTTGCGCGCAGCTTCTCGATCTTGCAAACTGCAGTGTGTTTAAGCTGCAAACAAAAGGAGATACTGCCAGAGATCTGTGCACACTGGCAGAATCATCCGATTACAATGCCCAGATCAGTTATGGGGAAGATGTGATATCAAGGATCATGTACTCCCAAAAAAAGGGAGGACTGAAGAAGCTGCAGCAAGTTGTTATCGGCACGATCAACAGCCTGATAAAAGAGCTTATCGAAATAAGCTGCGTCAATGCGGAACATATATCTCAAATGGTTTTTGCCGGAAATACCACCATGACTCATATTGTCCTTGGCCTGGACCCTAAATATATAATGCTTTCGCCATATACACCGGTGGCAACAATTTTCCCAACTGTCAGAGGGGAAGCGCTTGGTATAAATGTGAAGAACCATGTTCATATATATTTTTTCCCATGTGTAGCTTCTTATGTGGGTGGAGATATCGTTGCAGGGGTTCTTGGCTCAGGGGTTTTTCAAAGAGACAAAACAACCCTGTTTATGGATATAGGAACGAACGGTGAAATTGTTCTTGGAAATAAAGACTGGCTTGTGTGTGCATCGTGCTCAGCCGGCCCTGCCTTTGAAGGCGGCGGTATTAAGTTCGGTATGAGGGCAGGAAGGGGCGCAATAGAACAGATCAGGATTAACCCTTCTACTTTTGAGCCTATGACACTTACTATCGGACGGGTAAAACCTATGGGCATATGCGGCTCTGGCTTGATAGACCTTGTTGCAGAACTTATTGAAGTAGGTCTGATAGACCAGAACGGCAAATTTAAAAGAGATGTCCGGACAAATAGAATAAGGGAAGGGGATGGAAGGCATGAATATGTGGTCTGCTTTGCATCCGAGACCTGTATTGACAGAGATATTGTAATTACCGAGATGGACATAGACAACCTGATGAGGGCAAAAGCAGCTATGTATGCCGGTTGCAAGGTCCTCCTCGACAATGTTGGTCTTGCCTTTAATGATGTAGATATGGTTATAATATCAGGCGGGTTCGGTCATTATATAGATCTTGAAAAAGCGCAGACAATAGGGTTGCTGCCCGGATTGCCAATGAATAAATTCATATTTGTAGGGAACGGCTCTCTTCTGGGTGCGCGGCTGCTCTCATTCTGCAAGGGGTTTTTGAATGAGACGGAGAAAATTGCAAAAACTATGATAAATGTAGAGCTTTCAAATAACAACAAGTTTATGGACGAATATATAGCGGCAATGTTTTTACCGCACACTAATCAGGAGGAATTTCCTGATGTGATGGAGAAACTTAAAAATCTGTTAAATGCGAATAGAAAGAAGTGAATGATGAATTGTAAATCCGCAGGCTTCTGCCTGCGCGATGTAAATAAATTAAAATATTGCCGGTTTTAATATCGGCAATCAAAATAAAGGCGAGATAATGTCAAAGGTTATAGCAATTGCCGGAAAAGGCGGGGTCGGAAAGACAACAACCTGCGGACTTCTGATAAGGTATCTTATTGAAGAAGTGAGAGACGGGACTGTTCTTGCCGTGGATGCCGATCCTAATTCAAACCTTAATGAACTCCTCGGCGTGGATGTTAAGGCAACGATCGGTGAGATACGCGAGCTTATGAAGAAGGATGTACCGCAAGGCATGACAAAGGACGTCTGGTTCGAATACAAGGTGCACGAGGCAATTATCGAGAGTAAGGGCTTTGACCTCCTTGTCATGGGCCGGCCTGAAGGCCCGGGATGTTATTGTGCCGCAAACAGCCTTGCAAAAAAATCTATTGATGCCCTGAAAGATAACTATGCCTATGTGGTTGTGGATAATGAAGCAGGCATGGAACACATCAGCAGGCTTGTTACTCAGGATATTGACCAGCTATATGTTGTCTCGGACGCGACACCGAGGGGCGTGATGACTGCGAAGCGCATCCTTGATCTGATCGGAGATCTGGGCTTGAATATTAAAAAGGTGGAGATTGTCATCAACAGGCTAAAAGATGGTCAGGGGGATAAACTGACAGGCATGGCTGCAAAAAACGTGGGAGAGGTTTCATGCACAATCAGAGATGACGATGTGCTCGCAAAAGACGATATAGAAGGAAGGCCCATATTTTCACTTGATAAAAAATCGGCTGCGCTGATTGACGCATACGGCATTTTTGAGAGAACGCTGAAGATATAAAGAGATTGAATATCCATGTCCGCGCTGTTTCACAGCGAAAGTCCCGGAATTGAGGATTCAACCTTGAACATTAAACAAAACAAGGAGTTGATATGCCTGCAAAAATCATAAGCGGAACAGAGATTGCATCCCGGATCAGAGAAGAGATTAAAGAGGATGCTGCAAGTTTAATGGAGCAGCACGGAATTGCCCCCGGGCTTGCAACGATTATTGTAGGCAGGAACCCTGCATCTGTAAGTTATGTTACGGCAAAACAGAAGACTGCCAAAGACCTCGGGTTTTATTCAGTTCAGGAAGATCTGCCTGAAGATGTTACCGAAGAGAGACTCCTTGAAATAATTGAAAAATACAACAATGATCCCAAGATACATGGAATACTCGTACAATTGCCGCTGCCGAAACAGATAAATGAAAACAGGGTTCTTTATGCAATAGACCCCGATAAGGATGTAGACGGTTTTCACCCCACAAATGTCGGGAGACTTATGATCGGAGAAGCCCGGTTCTATCCCTGCACACCATATGGAATCCAGCATCTGCTTATGAGAAGCGGTGTACAGATAGACGGCGCAGAGGTAGTGATTGTGGGCAGGAGCAATATTGTGGGGAAACCTATTGCAATGATGCTTGCCCAGAAGGCAAAAGGCGCAAACGCAACAGTCACTTTGTGCCACACAGGAACGCGGGACCTCGCATTTCACACAAAACGTGCCGATATTCTCATAGTTGCGGCAGGCAGACCGAAGGCGATCACTGCTGACATGGTAAAAGAAGGTGCGGTTGTAATAGACGTCGGCGTAAACAGGATAGGAATGACACCGGAAGGAAAGGCAAAACTGTGCGGAGATGTGGATTTTGATGGCGTTAAGGAAAAGGCATCGGCAATAACACCGGTACCCGGCGGTGTGGGACCGATGACGATAACAATGTTGATGCTGAATACAATACAGGCAGCAAAGTTGACAATATGATTTAATGAGTGAATTTTGAATAGTTTTAGCATACAGTTCAAGGCAGAGACAGTTTTTAAAGGCTGTTGGAACCCGCGAAGAGGTTTATTAAAAGTAATTTATAAGAGGCTTTTTTTATGTCCGGATACCAATATGATGAAAAAGAAGACTTTTACGGGAGAAAAGTAAAAGTCCTCGGTGCTACCTTTGAAGAAGGCAAACCCGAAGGTAAGCAGAACTGGAGGGCAAAACTTGTAACCCGTGAAGAAAAACTCGGTTATATAAAAACAGCTTTACGATACTGGTACGGCAAAGATTGGTATGGGAGCGAGAAGAGGAAGCAGGAGATATAAGTCGATTTCGTAATATCTATTTGTCATAACGAAATCGACAGTTTTTAAGTTAAGAGTTTTAAATTAAAAGATTTATTGTCTTTTAATTTAGCATTCAAAACTCAAAATTTAACACTGACTTTAGCAAGGGAGGAATAATGGTTTTTGAAATTCCAAAAATAAAATATTCAGGGAAGATAAAAGATATAAAGATCGGTGTCGGACCAAAGGCAATCACTATAGGCGGTGAGAATTGCTACCCCTTTTATAATTTTGAAGGGGAAATGGTCAATCAACCGAGAATAGCCCTTGAAGTGTGGGACAATGAGCCGCAGGAATGGCAGGCATGGGCCATAGAGCCTTTTGCAGATGTCATCAATGACCCTGCCGCATGGGCAAAAAAATGCGTCGATGTATATAACGCCGAGATCATTGCTTTGCAGCTTAAGAGTGCTGACCCTAACGGCATTAACAGGGATGTGGAAGAGGTTGCGGCAGTGGTCAGGAGGGTTGCCGATACTGTTGATGTTCCTCTTATCATATGGGGAACAGGGGATGAAGAAAAGGACATTGTTTTATTGAGAAGGGTGGCTGAGGTATGTGAAGGGAAGAATGTTGCAATCGGCCCGGTAACGGAAAAAAACTACAAGCAGATCGGGGCGGTAGCTATTGCATACAATCATGTTGTGCTTGCATCAAGCCCGATAGATGTAAACCTTGCAAAACAGTTAAATATCCTTCTCGGAAACCTTGGCGTGCCTGACGAAAAGATCGCTATGGACCCCACGACCGGTGGACTGGGCTACGGTCTCGAATACACTTACTCTGTAATGGAAAGGGATAGAATGGCAGCTCTTACTCAGGAGGATGCGAAACTCCAGTATCCTATTGTTTGCAATCTTGCTCAGGAGGTCTGGAAGACGAGGGAGGCAAGATTGACGAAAACGGAGGAACCGAAGCTCGGGGATGAAAAGAAGAGGTCTGTACTGATGGAAGCCGTTACGGCCATGAGCCTTCTTATCGCCGGAGCAGACATAGCGATTATGAGACACCCCGATAGTGCGGCACTTGTTAAAGATATGATTAAGGAATTAGCAGTTTAAGAGGAAAATATGTCCGATAATAAGTTGAGAAGTGTAGATGGGGCAACTATTGAACTTCTGGACAAAGCTCAGAAAGACGGGATAAGCACGGCCTTTTCCCGTGCAGACGAAATAAAGCCATGTCCTATAGGTATTGAGGAAAGCTGCTGTAAAGTCTGTGCTATGGGACCATGCAGGCTCCCCAGATCTAAAAAGGATGAGCAGAAGGAGCGCAGAGGGGTATGCGGTGCCACGATAGATACGATTGTTGCGAGGAACTTTGCCCGGAAGGTCGCAGCAGGCTCTGCCTCTCACTCCGACCATGCAAGAGAGGTGGCGGAGACCTTTATAAAAACGGCGCGCGGTGAAGCTCAGGGATTTGCGATCAACGATGAAGTGAAGCTCCTTGAAGTTGCCCTCGATTTCGGTATTGAGATTGAGGGGCGAGATACGAAGGACATTGCCGTTGAGCTTGGCGGCAAGGCATTGGAAGAATTCGGAAAACAGCACGGTGAGCTTGTTTATACAAAAAAGGCCCCCCTGAAAAGACAGGAAATCTGGAGAAAACACGGCATTATGCCAAGGGGTATAGATAGAGAGGTTGTGGAGGTCATGCACAGGACGCACATGGGTGTTGACCAGGATTACAGGCATATACTGCTTCAGGCAGCGAGATGCGCCCTTGCCGACGGATGGGGAGGTTCCATGATATCCACCGATTTACAGGATATTATGTTCGGCACTCCGGTGCCTGTCCTCGGCAGTATAAATCTCGGTGTTTTAAGGAAGGATCAGGTAAACGTGATAGTCCACGGTCATGAACCTTTACTGCCTGAACTCCTGGTTGCAGCAAGCAGGGACCCCGAGATTAAAGAACTTGTTGAAAAGGTCGGTGCAAAAGGCCTTAACCTTGCAGGCATGTGCTGTTCTGCCAACGAAGTGCTCATGAGGCACGGTATCCCCTGCGCAGGGAATTTCCTCCAGCAGGAACTTGCGCTGATTACCGGTGCCGTGGAGCTGATGACTGTTGATGTACAGTGCCAGATGCAGGGTCTGCAAAGCGTGGCGGAATGTTTCCATACACGTCTTGTCAGTACGTCCGACAGGGCGAAGATAGAAGGTGCCGCACACATGGAATTCCATCCTGAGAATGGTCTTGACACAGCAAAAAGCATCCTGAAGATGGCCATAGAAAATTTTCCCAACAGGAGACATGAAGTATATATACCGGATTATTCACAGGACATCGTGGCGGGGTTCAGTCATGAAACAATCAATTATCTTTTGGGCGGACTTTTCAGAGCAAGCTACAGGCCGTTGAATGACAATATCATAAACGGAAGAATAAGGGGTGTGGCAGGTGTTGTGGGATGCAACAATGTAAGGACGCCCCACGATTCAGCGCACCTTGCAATGATAAAGGAATTAATAAAAAACGATGTGCTTGTATTGACAACAGGGTGTGCGGCAATGGCGTGCGGGAAGGCAGGCCTCCTGACGCCTGAGGCGGCACGGGAATATGCAGGGGCCGGACTTGCCGAGGTCTGCGAAACAGTGGGTATACCGCCTGTTCTCCACATGGGTGCATGTGTTGACAATTCGAGAATTCTCATAGCCGCAACCGCCATGGTGAAGGAGGGCGGTCTCGGCGACGATATAAGTGATCTGCCGGCAGCAGGCGGCGCACCGGAATGGATGAGCGAAAAGGCTCTTGCCATAGGGCAGTATTTTGTGGCCTCAGGAGTATTTACGGTATTTGGAACAACATGGCCGACAACAGGAAGCGACAATGTCACCAGCCATCTTTTTGAAGAATACGAGGATATGTTCGGGGGTATGTGGGCATTTGAAGTTGATCCTGTAAAGGCAGCCCACCTTATGATCGACCACATTGATAAAAAGAGAAAAGCCCTGGGGATTGACAAAGCGAGAGAGAGGGTGCTTTTCGATATGGCTATGCGCAGGGCGCTGGTGTAAAAGCAGTGAATAGTGAATAGTGAAAAGATAAGAGGCAAAGATGAAGAGCAATAATATTGAAAATACAATTTTAAGGTGCGGGGGCTGAGATGTCCAAGATTATAGCATCCGCGGCCATAAGAGGAGCGCATAAAATCTATCTGAGGGCTGAAGAGAAATATGCGGAAGCCCTTGAAAAATACGGCCCCGGACATGAAGCGGGATTTCCGAATACAGCCTATTATCTTCCCATCATATACGCAATAACAGGCATCGGTGTTTCCAGAATAGGGGGCATGAGAAAGGTTCTCGATATCTGTAAGAGGCTGATTCCTCCGCCGGTGAAAGAAAAGACACCGCTGCCGTACCTTGCGCCGGCCCTTGATGCGGGTATGGCTGCATTCTTTGCGGAAGAAATTATTGAATCCATACGTTATCTTGAAGAACCGGACTTTTACCTGTCGAACAATGAAGAGATAACCGGCGGCAACATATGGCTTGGCGCGGCGAACGATATAGTATTCAGAAAAAGAGGAGTGGAGTTTGTAGACGGCACGGCGCCGGGTTTTGCGGCCATTGTCGGGGCAGCACCTGACCCTGCGACTGCCGCGAAGATTGCCCTTGAACTTCAGGAGAAAAACCTCTATGTATTTATGTGCGCAGAACATGAAGGAAAGAGGTTCTCAGAGCAGCTTGTTGAATCGGGTACACAGATCGGCTGGCCCACAAGGCTTGTATCCTTCGGCCCGGACATATCGTCAGCCGTATTCGCTATAGGTTTTGCGTGCCGAGTTGCCATGGCCTTCGGCGGCATAAAGCCCGGTGATTTCAGAAAAAATCTCATATATAACAAAGACAGGACCTATGCCTTTATCCTTGCCCTTGGCAATGTAACCGATGAGTGGTATGCCAATGCTGCAGGGGCTATCAACTGGGGATTCCCCACAATTGCCGATACGCCCATACCGCAGGTGCTGCCCACAGGCATATGCACATACGAGCATGTGGTTTCCAATATACCTCATGACCAGATTACGCAGAAGGCAGTTGAAGTGAGGGGTTTAAAAGTACAGGTCGCAAAGGTTCCTGTGCCTGTTTCCTACGGTCCGGCCTTTGAAGGCGAAAGGGTGCGTGGTGAGGATATATATGTTGAAATGGGCGGCGGAAGGACGATTGCCGTTGAGTGGACAACCTCCAGAAGAATGGAAGAGGTTGAAGACGGAAAGGTGGAAGTCATCGGAAAGAATGTTGCTGATGTGACGCCGGGAACGAGACTGCACTTTGCCATGGTCGCAGAGGTTGCAGGGCGTAACTTCCAGGAGGATTTTGAGCCGATCCTTGAAAGACAGAACCATCATCTGATCAATCAGGCGCAGGGTGTTATGCATATCGGCCAGAGAGATATAGCGTGGATACGTATATCGAAACAGGCCGTAGAAAAAGGTTTTACCCTCGAACACATCGGGAAGATTATCTATGCGAAGTACCATCAGGATTTCGGGGCTATCTTCGACAAGGTGCAGATTAAAATATATACCGAAGAAGAAAAGGTACGGGAGATCCTTGAGCTCGCCCGCGCGTCCTATCACCACAGGGATGCCAGGATCGAAGGTATGACGGACGAGACGATAGATACATTCTATTCGTGCATACTTTGCCAGTCTTTTGCTCCCGACCATGTGTGCATTATAAGCCCGGAGCGTACCGGATTATGCGGCGCCTATAACTGGCTTGACTGCCGGGCTGCCTATGAGATAAACCCGGAAGGGCCGAATCAGCCCGTAAAGAAAGGCGAATGCCTTGACGAGCATTACGGTCAGTTCAGGGGGTGCAACGAATACGTAACAAAGGCTTCGAGACAGAAGGTCCTGAGCGTGAGTCTGTACAGCCTCATGAATGACCCCATGACTACCTGCGGATGCTGTGAATGTATTGCGGCCATTATGCCCATGTGCAACGGCATTATGACCGTTGACAGGGATTTTACAGGGATGACGCCCTGCGGGATGAAGTTTACAACCCTTGCAGGTTCTGTGGGCGGCGGCGCGCAGACCCCCGGCTTTCTCGGTCACAGCAAGTACAATATAGCACAGAGGAAGTTCCTACGGGGCGACGGAGGGCTTTTACGCATCGTGTGGATGCCGAAGAGATTAAAAGAAGAGATTTATGAGCGCCTCAAAGCAAGGGGTGAAGAACTCGGCTTCCCGGATTTTCCGGATATGATTGCCGATGAGTCAGTCGGCACGACGGAAGATGAAGTGCTTGCCTACATCACGGAAAAAGGCCATCCCTGTCTCACGATGGAACCCTTGATGTAATACCAATTCGTCTTCAATCATATAACTTCGTTAACTCAACGTCACGTTCCTCGACGTACTGTTTATATAAGAAGGTGTTTTAAACTTCTACGTTGTTTCGTGAATGTTCTTTCAGGTTTTTTTCTTTGATGGGTCAACGGCATGATTGGAATGTCAATCTGCGGCGCTCTGCTTCGCCTTGCGATCCTCCGACGTACGTTCAGTACGCCTACGGTCTGCAAGTCTCACAGCCCATCCACATCTTATACATTCCTGCCATGCCATTGTCCACTCAACCCGAATTCACATTTACGCTTATGTGAATTCGGAATAATAAGCCATCTATTTTCATTTTCAAATCCCTTTTTTTGCCTTCCTTATTGTTTTGGTTTATTAAATCTTTGTAAAAAAAATTCATGAAATTTGTACAAGATTCAAAGTTTCCAGCCATAAGCTGATTGAATATTTGTAATGCTTCAAAAATACTTGACATTTTATTTAAATGACAGGAAAATAAGAAAAGGGTGGGTTTTACGGGGATCAATAAAGATTTTTCATCATTCCTTTGCAACTCACTTATTAAAAGTAAGCAAGTGTATATAAGGACAATCCTGGGATTGCTTGGCCATAATGGTTTATCAACAACGATGATTATACTCATGTTCTTAACAAGCCGGGACTTAGCGTAAAAAAGCCCCCTGGATGGATAGGTAGAGCTGTATATCCCGACCATTAAGTGGGATATACAGCGCCAGTGAAGGACTATTGGGATATTTTGCAATGGAGATGTATACTTAATTGAAAAGGATGCAAGAATCATGAATAAGTTGACGCTTTCCCTTTTGGTGGCTTGGCTAGTCATCGCCAGTCCGATACCTGCATTTGCTCTCGAATGTCCAAGGATGCCAGAACAAAGCAACAAGGACTGGGAGTTTGAAGTCAACGCCGCAGTGCTGAAAATAGGTCCCGTAAAGGGTGGGGAACTATCGACGAGAACCAGAAACGCTACGAAGGACTTGCTGGGCAAGTTGCCACAAGCAGGAAGGATTTACTTGGAACAAATGATGTATTCTTCGTATTGCTCTGCTCTACGCGATGATAAGACGATTAGAGAATCTGAAAAAGCAAAACTGCTCCGGGAGTACAACAGGGAAGTCAGAAGAACGCTTACCACATCCGGTGCTCAACCGAAGAAAACAAAAGTGAAATCCTCCGAAAGCTCCTTGAGAGGAAAAAAAGAACCCGACAAAAAGTCAACATCAGACGCCTCCAAAGACTCGGTGACGACTGCAAAACCATCACAACCAGACGCCACCAAGAACCGGAAAACATTGATGGATTTGTACAAGAATGACTTTAGTAACTTACTGAGGGTGAACAAGGATGCAATCGTTATGGCTGAAGGCACAAACCAGACCATTAAGTCACAGGCATATTTGGACTTTCAGTCGCAATCAATCTTCCTGGGTTTCTATATACCAAATAGCCCGCAAACATATGCAATATGCGTATCCTTAGCCAACAACTATGATAACATTTTGGAACAGCTAATAAAGACAACAATGGTTGAGTTCGCACAACCAGGCATGCAGCCGGTAAACTCATCCGAACTGCGATTCTCAGGGCGGATTTTTCTCTATCATGAGTATCACCTATTTGAGGAGCAAAAGAGGGAGCTGTTCTCATTGTACAAATCAAAAGGCGTGTCTCCCCAGTTTCGCGATTGGAAATACGCATACGAAAAGAATAAGGAATCATTAACGACCGGTTCCACCGGATCGCCAGAAAAGCTGGCTCCCGGTGAGCCGTGATGTTATGCCTTTAAAATGATTGACAGATGTATCAAGCTTCGCTATTCTATAAAGGGAATACAATAGGCACACCTTTATGAAATATTATGATTGGAACGATGAAAAGAATGAGTTGCTCAAGAAGCTACGCGGAGTGTCATTTGAGCAAGTCGTCTTGGCGATTGTTTCCGGCGATCTGATCGACCGTGTGAAACATCCGAACCCTGAAAAATACCCCAATCAGTGGGTATTTTTGGTAAAGATTGAAGACTACATATATTCAGTACCATATGTCGAAGATAATGAGAAAATATTTTTGAAAACGATAATACCAAACAGCAAGGCAACGAAGAAGTATTTGGGAGGCAAGAAATGAGAAAAGTGCAATACATCGATAAAGAAGAAATGGAATTAGCAAAATCGCTTGAGGCCGAAGAATGGGTCTCCGATCTCAGCAAGAAAGAAAAGAAGCAGTATGAGGAATATGCCCGCAATAGCCTGACCAAACAGAAAAGGATCAACATCCGGATGACCGAGCGAGACCTAAAGAAAATCCAGGCAAAGGCGATTGAGGAAGGTCTTCCCTATCAATCCCTCATCTCTATGCTGATTCACAAATACAATGAAGGGAAAGTATCTGTTCAAGAGTGGCATAACAAAGACGTGCAGCCAATCGCCGATAAATCCGGCTCTGGTTGATTCCCACGATACACGGCGCTTTGCACCGTGTATCGCAGCGCGGGATTCTGCGAACATTGAGGGGCGGATAGGCGGGACGTCCTTCAATATTTCAATTGGTAATAAATATGATTATCAGTGAAAGAAGTGGATTAGCTAATGAAATTCTTGACGAATTATATGAAACCAGAAACCAGCCCAATGAATCGATGCAGCGGACCGGCCTGAAATCAGGCCCCTCGCTTTCTACAAAAACGCTAATAAAGGTGGATGATTTATGAAAACTATGACTTCTGTGCTATTTTTGATCTTTGCTTTGGTTGTCACTGGCTGCGCTGCAAATACAGCCAGCAATACCAGTCAGTCGCCGATCCGCAACGAGACATGCAAAGCGGCGACTGAAAAGGAGATCACCTCGCTCTTTGACAGATGGAATCAGTCACTGCAAACGGGTGATCCGCATAAAGTTGTCGCCAACTATGCTGAGCGGTCAATTCTTTTGCCAACAGTCTCAAACAAACCACGCCTGACCCCAGCCGAAAAAGAAGACTATTTCCATGACTTTTTAGAGAACGGCCCATCAGGAGAGATTAACTTGAGAATGATAGATATTGGTTGTAACTCTGCCGTAGACGCAGGTCTCTATACGTTTACTTTCAAAAAAACGGCCACCAGGGTCAGTGCGCGTTATACTTACACATATCGGTGGGACGGCAAACAGTGGCTCATTACCAGTCATCATTCGTCTGCTATGCCTGAGAAGTAATTTATGGGCGACATAGCTAAACATCAGCAAAGGGGCTGCCGACATCGCCGGTGGTAATTGAAAGAATGAAACAAACCGCGACGATGAAGCTAAAAGACATAATAAACAGTTCCAATACCATGCAGCGAATCGACCACAAAGCGGGCCTCTGGCTGATCCATGTTTTCGCTCCAAATAAAAAGATAAAGCAATGCTTCCTCTATGATATTATAAGAGCGCATTCGACACAGGAGAATAAATGGACTACGATGAAGATAAGATAGACGAGTACGCCCCGGCGCTTCACTTCCTTGTTACCCATGCAAGACTGGAAAAAGGGCCTGGAAAGGATTTGACGGAGATACCCTGAACAGACTTTAAAAATAAAGATACATGTCAAACCCCATAGGCAAGGCAAAGTCGGTTGTAATGACGGAGGAAGGTTTCCTCAGGGCAAAGGAGCTATTTAAACGGTTTTTTACCAAAGAGACAGTCTCCATGCCTATAACGAAGCTCACCCCAGAAAAATGAAACCATAGAACCAGACAAGGATAAATATTTGACCTCGTTACCTTCGAACAGGAAATTAGGAAAAGATTTAACAGTGGGAAGCATTCCCAGGCACATCCTGGCTTACTCAATTCCCATGCTGATAGGCAATCTTGCAAGAACAAGCTATCACATAATAAATATCATATGGGTGGGGCATCTGGTAGGCAAGGACGCTGTTGGAGCGGTAGGCGTCAGCTTCCCCATCATTTTCGTACTGATAGGGATTTTTATCGGAATGTCGCTGGGGACGATGGTGCTTGTTGCTCAGTATTATGGAGCAAAAAGATACGATATGGTTGAAAAGGTGGTAAATAATTCATTCTTATTATCGTTGATAATCGGGGGATTTTTTACAGTTACGGGTATATTTTTAAGCGATTACCTCCTAAAACTTATGGATACGCCGCCGGAGAATTTTGCCATGGCATCAGGTTATCTAAAATTAAACCTGGCCGGTTTTATCCTTCTTTATATGGATTTTCTTATACATTCCATACTCAGGGGCATCGGCAATACAATGATCCCCCTGGTATTTTCATGCATAAGCATGGGAATGAATGCGATTATAGATCCGTTCTTCATCGGGGGTTTTGGTTCCTTCCCATTAAACGGTCTTAACGGGGCCGCATACGCGACATTAATATCAGAGGCCGTATCATTAGTAATAAGCATTATTTACCTCAACAAAAAAGATAAAATGATAGCCTTCAATCCGAAAAAACTCATCTTCGACAGGCACATAACCTCTATGATTTTTAAAATAGGCCTTCCTTCAGTGGCCCAGCAATCCCTTGTTGCTCTCAGCGTAATGTTTATAACAACCTTTGTTAACGCCTTCGGCAGCGCGGCCACAAATGCCTTCGGTGCTGTAGGACGGATCGATATGTTTGTCTTTTTGCCGGCGATGTCAATGGGTATGGCGGTTTCCACGCTGACAGGACAGAATCTCGGCGCCAATAAACCCGAAAGGATAAAGGACATATTTAAATGGGGAAATGTAATGACTTCATCTATAACTGTTTGTCTATCGCTTATCGTGGTTTTCCTCGCCAGACCCATACTTATTTTATTTGGTCTCGGGAATGATGCAAACGTCATGGATATAGGCATCGAATATATGCGCATCGTAGGTTCCTGCTATGTTTTTTTCGCGATAATGTCCGTAGCGAGCGGTGTTATAAATGGTGCAGGCCATACGATTATAACGATGTTTTTTACCTTTCTGTCGTTGTGGGCAATAAGGGTGCCCCTGGCATGGTTTCTGTCGAAGACCGGTCTTGGCCTTAGAGGTATATGGATTGCAATTTCGCTGAGCTTTGCAATAACAATGATAATCAGCCTTATTTATTATTTTTCCGGAAAGTGGAAAAAATCTGTAATTGTAAAGACTTCCGTTAAAGCACCGTTGTAGGCAGGCAACAGGGATATTGTTTCCCCTCATTATATTTTCATGTTATAAAGTTTTATCGTTATGATAATCTACTGAAGAGAGGGCATGTATGATAGATTTTAAAAAAGGTACGGAACAAATGGATCATCCGGAGATTCTTTACCGTCTATTTTTCCCGCGCATGGAATCCATTGAAGACTCAGGGTTGCCGAATGTGATAAGCCCGCTTTTCGAGGTGGAAGAAGGCATTTCAGTAGGCTGCCGTTTTTACCCTGTAAAGCTGGATGGTCCCAATATTTTATATTTTCACGGCAATGGCGAGACATGTCTGGATTATGATTACGTGGCCCCGCTTTACATGCAGCGGGGAATAAACCTTTTTGTGGCTGATTATCGCGGATACGGATACAGCGGAGGCAGTCCTGCATGCAGCAATATGATTAATGATGCCCATCCTGCCTTTCATGGTTTCGTTGCCTTGCTTCGTGATAAAGGATATACTGGCGATCTTTTTGTTATGGGCCGATCATTGGGGAGTGCTCCTGCCCTTGAAGTGGCGTATCATTACCATGAAAAATTGAGAGGCTTGATTGTGGAAAGCGGCTTTGCCGGTGCAAGGAACCAGTTTCGAAGGCTGGGAGCCCTGCACCTGCTCAAAGATGGAGAAGAGCCTGTTGGTTTCGGCAATGATCTGAAAATAAAGGAGATAACCTTACCCACTCTGATTATTCACGGGGAAGATGACGAGATCATCCCGTCAACGGAGGGCAGGGCTCTTTATGGATTATCAGGGGCTTCGGAGAAATTTTCACTTTTTGTGCCCCATGCCGGTCATAACGACCTTATGATGATGGCAACAAATGAATATATGACAGCTATCGAAAAGTTTACAAAAGGCAGTAAAACAATAAAGTAAAGATGGAACGTCCTGTATATAAATGAGCTTGCTTCATGCGTTGTAGTGTCCTATAATGTAGAAACTTCGAAAATTTATATTATTAAGGAGAATAGAATGGCGCTTACGGGGATACAGATTTTTAAGCTTCTTCCCAAGACAAATTGCGGAGAATGCAAGTTTCCTACGTGCCTCGCCTTTGCCATGGCGCTGGCATCAGGCAAAGCCGAACTCGACGCATGTCCTCATGTGGCTGATGATGCGAAAGAACAGTTGTCTGACGCAAGTGCCCCCCCGATAAGGCAGTTGACAATAGGAACGGGGGATTTTGAGGTAAAAATCGGCGGGGAAAATGTTTTGTTCAGGCATGAGAGGACATTTTTTAATAAACCCGGTCTTGCAGTCCTTATAACTGACAGCATGGATGACATAGAGGTGGAAAGCAGATTTGCCAAGCTCGCCTTTCTTCAGTATGAACGGGTTGGCCTGACGCTGAGGCCCGAACTTGTTGCATTAAAGGAGACAGGCAATAAGGAAAGATTCATCAGCCTTGTGAAAAAGGCCTGCAAAGAGCCGTACAGCATAATTCTCATGTCCTTTGACCAGCCTGTCATGAAAGCTGCTCTTGAAATTGCAAAAGACAGGAAACCCCTTATATACGCTGCAACTGAAGATAATTACGAGACCTTCGGCGAACTTGCAAAAGAATATGCCTGTCCGCTTGCCGTAGCGGGGCAGGGCATGGAGGGAGTTGCGGACTTGACGGGAAAGCTTACCGGCATGGGGTTGAAAGACCTTGTAATAGACACCTCGACGCGAACAATCAAGAAGAGTTTTCAGGAACAGTTGATTATCAGGCGCGCAGCCATTATGAGCAAACATAAACCGCTCGGATTTCCGACCATTGTTTTCCCTGCGGAGATGACTGATGATCTGATGAAGGAAACGCTTATCGCTTCCTGCTTTATTGCAAAATATGCAGGGATTATCGTCATGAGTGATTTTGAAGGCGAAAGCATTTTTCCGCTTCTTCTCCAGAGGCTGAACATATACACGGACCCTCAGAGGCCAATGACAACACAGGAAGGCATCTACCCTGTAAATAACCCGGATGAAAATTCACCGATTCTGGTTACATGCAATTTTACCCTTTCATATTTTATCGTGAGCGGCGAGATAGAGAATTCAAGGGTTCCGAGCTGGCTTTGCGTGATGGATACAGAAGGTTTATCGGTGATGACGGCGTGGGCCGCAGGTAAGTTTTCAGGTGATCTTGTTGGCATATTTATAAAAAAGTCGGGTATTGCCGATAAAGTAACACATAGGAAACTGATTATCCCCGGTTATGCCGCTATGATCCTCGGCGACCTTGAGGAAGAACTCCAGGGATGGGAAATTCTTGTGGGGCCGAGAGAAGCGGCACATATACCGGCATATTTGAAGATGCAGAAAATGTAATGTTTAACTGTTCTATACTTTGATTCCTGGTTGAAACTGTAATAATATATTTAATTACAGGCAGGATAGATGCCGCAAAAACTGATTAGAAAACTTAACGATTATCAGGAGATAATAAACCGTACACCTGTTATGGTTTTTGTATGGCGTATTATTCCTGATTGGTCAATTGAATTTGTTTCAGAAAATGTCCAAAAATTCCTCGGTTATACGGCTGAGGACTTTATATCAGGGCGGGTCCTTCTGCCGGATATAACACACCCGGATGATATCCCGGGTCTCGAAGCCGAACATGCCTCATATGAACAACATGGCGGACAGGAGTTTATTCAGCAGTATCGTTTAAAAACAAAATCAGGTGAATACCGCTGGTTTGAAGACTGTACTACAGTGCTGGTTGATGAACAAGGAAATGTTACCCACTATCAATCAATCGTTATGGATATAACAGGGCGGAGACAGACGGAAGAATCGTTGAAGGAGAATGAAGCTAAATTCCGTACATTGTTTGATCTTGCAAATGATGCGATCTTTTTACTGGATGGGGACAAGGTTATTGACTGCAACAATAAAACGCTTGAGATGTTCGGGTATACAAATGAGGAGATGATTGGAAAGACGCTGTACGACTTTTTGCCTCCTTTACAGCCGGATGGAAGGGATTCCAGAGAAAAAGCTATTGAAAAGATAAACAATGCAATTTATAGTGAACCGCAATTCTTTGAATGGAAGCATTTAAGGCAGGACGGTACGGTTTTTGATGCGGAAGTAAGTCTCAGCCTGTTTAAGTTTAAAGACAATGTTTTTACCCAATCTATAGTCAGGGATGTGACTTATCGCAAACGTATGGAAGAAGAGCTTGTCAAATCAAAAAATCTTGAGTCCATAGGCACGCTCGCCGGCGGTATTGCCCACGATTTTAATAATCTCCTCATGGTTATAATGGGCAACATATCTCTTGCTAAACTGCATTTAAGCCCGGATAGTAAGGCTGTAGAGAGATTATCCGACGCTGAAAATGCCTCGATTGCAGCGAAAGATCTGACTCAACAACTTATTACGTTTTCCAGGGGCGGAGAACCCTGGAAAAAGGTAATGGCGGTTGTGCCCGTGATAAAAAGCACTGCCCGGTTTGTGCTGAGTGGCTCCCGTATTAAATGTAAATATTTTTTATCCGACAATCTCCATCCTGTACATGCCGATGAAGTTCAGCTTCGTCAGGTTGTTCACAATATCATTAATAACGCAAGAGAATCCATGCCGGCAGGAGGAGTAATTACAATACGTGTTGATAATGTTGAAATTACTCAAAAAGATAATATTCCATTGCCTCCCGGAGATTATATAAAGATTTCCATAGAGGACAAAGGCACAGGGATTAAAGAGGAGCACCTCGGTAAAATCTTTGACCCTTATTTCAGCACAAAAGGCCTGGGGGTCCAGAAGGGTATGGGGCTTGGCCTCTCGGTTTCATATTCTATAATAAAGAAGCATGCCGGATATATTTTGTTGGAATCTACCCATGGGGTGGGAACAACCGTCCATATATACCTGCCTGCCTACAGGAAAGAAACAGAAGGAATTGATGCAGGCAGAGCCCTGCCTGTAAAAGGAAGGATCCTTGTAATGGATGACGTTGAGGAAGTGAGGCTTGTTACAAGCAATATGCTTATTAAACTGGGGTATGAGGTGGCATGTGCAGAAGACGGCAGAGAGGCGGTAGAACTTTATAAGCAGGCCGTGGAACTTAATTCTCCATTTGATGCAGCAATACTCGACCTTACCGTTCAAGGGGGCATAGGAGGGAAAGAGGCGCTTGTTGAGTTGCTTTCTATAGACCCCCATGTGAAGGCGCTCATTGCATCAGGGTACACAGATGACCCTATTATGGATAACTTCAGAGAGGCTGGATTTAAAGGCGCTGTAATCAAGCCTTATAAAATGGAAGAATTGGAAGAGGCATTAAATAAATTGATCCCCCATTTGTAAATGACTGCCATAGAAATTAAAAACCTCTTTGCAGATATCCAAGACCCCATTCCGGAAGAAATATGTGAAACAATATTAGACAACGGTAATTTCAAAATCGAAAGGATTGTCTCCGCCGGTCAGTCAACGCCCGAAGGGAGGTGGTATGATCAGGAGACAGACGAGTGGGTTATCATGCTTACAGGAAGCGCCTGCCTGTCTTTCAAGGGTCGTAACGAGACAAATGTGTTGAAACCCGGGGACTATCTGTTTATCCCTGCCCATACTATACACAGGGTAGAGTGGACAGACAGCCGCGAGAAGACCATATGGCTGGTAATCCATTGTCAAGCCGGGCCAAAATTATAATCCCGTATTTCCACTAAGATCAGTATCGGTGCCGGGATATCCTTCAAAAACACGTTCATTACACTCCAACGGCTCCAATTGCTCGCGTTCGGCTGCGGAACTTTTGCTTGACAGCTAAGATTCAATCGCGAAGGCATTGCATGAGCGACAAAGACCAAGTTTCCTTGCCTCTCGACGGTTTCTCAGGATATCCCGACACCGTTGCCAATGATATATCCGGGTTTATTACATCCATGCAATCTCAGCTGGTTTCCGGTCAATCCATTTTGAAAATGTTATTTCGGGATATCCAAGGGTCAGTCCGCCATAAATCTTATGTTTTCCGGATAAACCGAGAAGCTTTGGTATTGTTTTGTCATTATTGCATGCCAGTACTACGTAACCTGTATAAAAGTTTCCGAGCCCGAGAGAACTGGCGGCGAATGCGGCATTCTGAAGAGAAAGATTGGCGTTTTCATTGGCAAAACGGACTGTGCTGTCCGCATGAAACAGCAACAATACCGGTGCTTCAAAAAGAACCAAATCTATATCCTGGTGCATCTTCTCCAGGATAAGCTCGAACTGACCCACCCATCGCGCGACTGTTTCAGTATCCTGTGCTGCGCGCAGCAGGTATAGTTTTCTCCAGACAGGGTTTTTTAGTTTCTTCGCCGCCTTGCCGAGCCATTTTGCCGTGCCGGAGGCTATGGCACGAAGAAGAGTTTTGTCCTGAATCACTATAAACCTGGTGCTTTGCGAGTTTTTGGCGCTGGGTGCGAACCTTGCACTGTCAATTACCTTCTCGATGATCTCCTTTTCGACAGGTCTTTTTTGAAAAGCCCTTGTTGAACGCCTTGATACGATCATTTCCCGTACCTGCTCATATGAAGGTATGAGGTTCTTCTGTACAGGATGTATGTTTTCCGGCGGGCAGTCGACCTGACGGATTGCTCCTGAAGGGCATATCATGACACAATGGCCGCAGGAGTTGCACGATCCTTCATGAGCCACTACAGGTACAGAACCTTTGCCCTCCCAGGACAGAACTTTCTGACAGATGCTGACACAGAGACCGTCTTTTCGGCAGCGTTCCGGGTCAATGGTAACAATGGGCATAATGCCCCCTCTTCAGTCTAATTTTTTTGTACTATCTTTAATGTGGGAATCTGCAATCTGCACTGAGTTATCAATTACAATCTTCTTTGCCGTGGAAGTAAAAAGCTGTTTGCAAGCAGGAGATAAAAAATAATTCATTGAAAGGACTCGGGGCTTTCATTAAATTATGCAGTCCATAGCCGAAAGTGATAATTCATTGAAAGCCCCGTAATATTAATCATCTAATCTTTTTTAATTTTTTAAACAGCTGTTGTAACAGGTTTGAAAAGTAGCGCCTTGCCCAGCGCACTTATTTTCACAGATGTTTGCTTTGTCTTGAACAGGATTGCCCGTTCTGTTCGGCACACAATTACGTTTGCAGCTCGCGTAGCAAGATGAGAAATTTGCGCCCTGTCCGGAACATTTGGTGTTACAAAGACCGTCACAAGAATTTTGAGCCAGTGCCGGGGAACAGGCAAGGCCTAAAAGCATCAGGACTAACCATACGTACTTCATTTTGCCTCCTTAATTGAAATGAAATTGTTTTTCAGCATGGTATGAATATAGCAAAATAGCGTAGATTGTTCAATAATGAATATGCCGGTATAGTCTTAGTTGCTTACTTAACCATAAAATGAGCAGAAATCAGCTTGATTCCCCGGTGTTGGATTTCAACTTCATAATTACCCGGAGGCCAACCCTTATCAGGTTTGTTCATGTAAGTCTTGGCAATACCGCCACTCTTGTCAGGCGCATTGAGGGTGGCCGTATCAATGACATGCCCCCGATCCTTGAATATCCACTTGACTAAAAATGGGTCAGGATATGGGTTCCCTTTATACTTGAATACCACGTAAATATTTTGTGTCATGGTGGAGAAAACATTTTTTATTGCAGCAAGACCGTATGAACCTGAAAGAGTATCACCTGTTGTAATTTTGTCAATACGTACTGCAACGGCAGGTTGCTTAACCGTTGTGACTGTACGGTTATGTGCCTCTGCCCCAGATATACTGAATGTGTTCATGATGGCATCTGTCTCTCCAGACCGAGCATTAAAAAGAGACAGTGGAACCATGCTCCACATAATGTAAGCATTTTGATTCTGTATTGTATAAAAACATCCGACCCCTACATCGGCGTTGTTAAACTTACCCTTGTATCCGGCCATTTTACCGTTAATCCCATTGAGAGTGTAGGGTTTTATTGTAAGCCTCTGCCCCCCGCTCAAAATATGGGTTTCAAAAACTGATATAAGAGTTTCCATTGACAATCCTGGGGATGCCTTAAAAGTTCTGATACGAATTGCTGCATTGTTATCAGGGGCAGCGAATGCCCAGACTTTATCCGTGCCATCCATAAATGAGTTAGATTGCCAGTTATCCGGAATAGTTATTCGAAAGTCGTATCCGGCGTCATTGATGACTCTTGCTTGAAGGGGCCCTATCAGGCATATAACTATCAAAAAAAGGACCGACGCATAGATTATATGTATAATTTTCATTGATTTTCTCCTTTATGCTGTAATGCACTTTGTTATTGCTGCACTTTTGAATGTCCTTTTAAATTAATGAGCGCCCATAATTTATAATAGATTAGTTTTTTATGTCAATTAATTCATACAGTACTCAGGATACAATCTTTCGGCGCACTCCGTATAGATACCGTGGGAGCGATTAGTTCCCGGATGTTCTTCTATGTAGATCTCCATGTCTTGCCAGTATCCATATTATATTTAATTTTCTTACAGGAAGTGCAACAATGGAGCAATCATGCGAAGTCTTGACTTGAGGAAGTGCTTACTGTAATTAAAGAATGAGTATATTCCGCTTTTTCTCCATATGCTTTAGTCCCGTGATATACTGAAGCATGAACCGGATAAGAGTGGTTATTCTTTATACATATCCTAATCTTCCATCGAAATGATCTTGCGACAGGCTGATTGTACGGTGATTACACAGCCGGACGATCTTCAATATTATCCTGTTCCAGTGACTCAAATGTCCGGTTTACAGCTCCGGTAATGTTTGACTATTATACACAATGACCCCTGATGTCAATAGTGGACACCATATATTTTTACGCCACAAGCCTTTTACTCATATAGAACTGTCTCACATATGCAG